>ENA-UOWO01008204-UOWO01008204.1-activated-sludge-metagenome-genome-assembly--contig:-NODE-8204-length-10068-cov-5.857885_pt1 | contig 10068 bp, 6 predicted proteins | sample MGYA00238148_ERZ761564 | MGnify/ENA primary metagenome ERZ761564 (study PRJEB28885, sample SAMN05720194) | activated sludge metagenome | isolation source: Anaerobic digester | place: USA...
CCAGGGCCAGGGGCGCACCCGCCTGCTCGCCCGCCTGGGCGAGGCCTACGGCCGGCTCGGCCGGTGGGACGAGGCGTTCCGGGAGCTTGCAGAAGCCGCCGCAACGGCCTCGTCCGCCGAGTTGCTCTACAATCTCGCCCTGGCGGCAGGGCGGACCGGCCGGGTCGGCGAGGCAACGAAGGCCCTGGAACGGTCTCTCGCCTGTGATGCCGGTTTCCGACCGGCCGTGGAGCTTCGGAAGGTGATGGACCGGGCTTTGACAGGAGCTCCCGGTCTGGAGTAGGCTGATCCCACGATGGCCGCACCCAAACCCTCCCTCCCACCGATGTCCCCGACCGCCACCCGTCCGGCTGCCAGGCCGGCGGCCCAGGCGGCGGAGCCCACCCGGCTGCGCGCGTTGTATGAAGCGATCGTCTCGGGGGGCAGTATCCTCGTTCCGGTCGTCTGTGCGGTCGGCTGCCTGGTGACGGATCTCATCGCCATTTTCTGGGCCGGCACGGTCTGGAACCTCCCCCGCACCCTTTTCAATGTGGGCCTGCTTGCCTGGGCGATGAGCATCAACGCCGACGTGTTCCTGCCGCTCGCCGCCGCGATCCTGACGCCGGGCACGCTGATCCTGGCCGGCCTGTGCCTTGCACAGGGCCTCGCGGGCAGCTTCCTGGCCGCCATGTTCCTCGTCGTTGTCCTGATCGCGATCTTCGCCGCCGTCAATGCCCTCGTGGCCGGCGGCGCCGTGCCGCTCGCCCGCTACCGGAAGCTGGAGAAACAGTATTCCGATGAACGGGAAGACCGGTACCAACTCCTCCTCCAGTTCAGCCTCCTCGGCTGCCTCACCGACATGGATCGCGTATTCGACCAGGCGTTCCAGATCCTGCAGAAATACTTCCGGGTCCAGCAGGCCGTTATCTATCTTGCAAACTATACATCAAGCGAGCTGCGGCCGGCCCGGACGATCGGCTACTCGTCGAACAGTCTTGACGGCCTCGTCATCCGCGTTCCCCCGAACTTCTGGGAGCTGAGCGAATACGATCCGGAAAAGGGCATGACGAACATCATCTACGGCCGTGCCCAGCTTCCGACGCTTCGCGCCATCCTGCCGAACTGTTCTCTCGACTCGCTGATGGCCCTGCCTCTCACTGTGAAGGGCCGCGTCGTGGGCCTGATGAACGTCGTCCGCCAGGATTCCGACGAGGTGCGCACCGAGAACCGGTCGCTGCTGGGCACGTTCGGCTACGTGCTCGCTTCGGCCCTCAACAACTGCCGGAGTCACGAGACGGCGATCTCCGAGCGCGACCAGGCGATCCGCACCTCCGCCGAGTTCCAGAAGAAGCAGCAGGATCTGAAGGCCGCCTTCGGCCGGTATGTCTCCCCCGACGTCGTCGCCGAACTCGAAAACGACCCCACCGGCGCCGCGGTCGGCGGCCGCCGCCAGAAAGTGACCGTCATGTTCGCAGACCTTCGGGGCTTCACGGCGATGACCACCGTGCTCGAACTCGAGGATCTCGTCCGTATCCTGAACGGCTGGTTCGAGCGTGCCTCTCAGATCATCCTGCGGAATCACGGCACGATCGACAAGTTCATGGGCGACGGCATCATGGTGATGTTCGGCGCTCCCATTGCCAAGCCCGACGACACGCTTCGCGCGGCGTATACAGCGGTGCGGCTGCAGGAGGTGTTCCTCGAGTTCAAGCAGGAGTTCGCCCCGTTGATCAAGGGCCGCTCGCTCGGACTCGGCATCTCGATCACGACAGGCGACGTCGTCGTCGGGAACTTCGGCTCCTCGCGCAGGATGGAGTACACGGCGATCGGTGACGCGGTGAACCTGGCCGCCCGGTTCGAGAAGCTCGCCGCCAACGGCGAGATCGTCGCCGACGCGGGCACCTTCGCCCTCCTCCAGAACCGGTTCGATTACCGCGTCGAAAAGAACGTCCAGGTCAAGGGCAAGGAGCCCCTCGACGTCTACCGTCTGACGGGTCTCAAAAAATAATACATACGATAATATGAATGACGATCATGTGAGCCGGAGGGTGGCCGTCCGTGCCGCGACCACAGCCGAGGAGCTCGACCAGGTCTACGAGATCCGGCGCCGGGTATTCGTCGAGGAACAGCATGTTCCGCTCGACCACGAGCGCGACGCGATCGATGATCGCGCGTTGCATGTGATCGCCTCTCTCGACGGGAAGCCCGCCGCCGCCGCCCGCCTGTTCACCGATGCCCATGATGCCCGCCTGGCCTGGATCGGCAGACTCGCCGTCCTCCCTGCCGCCCGCCGCGCGGGGGTGGCCAGCGCGATCATGACGTTCCTGCTCGACCGGTGCCGCCGGGAAGGGATCTCACGCGTCCGCCTCCACGCCCAGACCTACGTGCGCGAGCTGTATGCCCGGCTCGGATTCGTGGAGGCCGGCGGCGAGTTCCTCGAAGAAAACCTTCCCCACATCGAGATGGAACTGTTTCTGGTCTGAAAACAGGACTGAAAAGAGGTCTCTTTCCTCGTGCAATCCTGTCCGGGCAGACTCTCGATCTGGTTGGAACCCATTTGATCTGGCCCTTGGAAAGAGGGAATTGACTTCCTGCGACGAGGGAATATAAGCTACGTAATCCATGAGATAAATATTCGAGTGAGAGACGTGTTGAGTAGCCGAATCCTCCGGGCTTTTTTCAGAACCGTTTTTGTCACCCTGTTCTTCGGAATGTGGCTGTCAGGATCGAGTCTTTGGGCCTGGCCTGCGGCCGGGGAGTGGCGGCCGGTTTATAAAAACAGGCAACTCCTCCAGGATCCCAATGGGGATACGAACGGCAGCCGCAACATCGTGTCGGATGCAACCCATGCCGCCCTGTTCCTCTTCAACGACGGAACATATCTTCACTTCCGTATCCGTCTCGACCAGAGCCCCGCGGGGCAGGGGGGGCAAGGGTTGCTGCAGGCCTATGGCTGGGGGGTCGAGTTCGATACCAACAGGAATGCCGGCAACTACGAGTGGCTGATCATGCTCGACGGCATCAGTCAGGTTGAAAACATCGCCCTTCGGCGGAATGACATCCAGGCGACGCTGGGCGATCCGTCCGACAAGGCCGAAACCCTCTCGAGCTCCCTGCCTCTCGCGGGGAATTATCAGATTTCCGCCGCCGACACGGCATTCAATGGCAGCCAGGATTACTTTCTCGACTGGCGGTTTCCCTACGCAACGCTGAAGGCCCTCACGGGTCTTGCCGACTCCACTCCTCTGAGGATTTTCGCGGGCTCCTCCTCTTCCGCGAACAATCTCACCGAGAATGGGGCGGATCTCCTTGGTGGCTCTGATCTATACTCGGGATTTTCGGATTTCTTCACAGCCATGGGTGTATCGGCCACGACCGGGTCAGTCCGTTTCGTTGCCGATCTTGCGGGAAATGGCGATGTGACGTTGGCCGGGATTGGCAGCCCTCTCTTCATCAGAGTTGACGACGGGGATCAGAACTCTCTCCCCGGGCAGGCCGAAACGGTCATGGTGGAGCTCACCACCTCGGATGGTGACCGGGCGGTCCTGACTCTGACCGAAACTGGTGCCAATACCGGAATCTTCACGGGATCGATTCCGACCGTTCTGACCCGGAATCTCGTCGCCACCGATACCGTGCTCCAGATACAGACCAACACCGGTGTGAACGCACTGTATGTCGATCTTGCCGATGCCCGCAACCAGGTCGACCAGCCCCGCACGGATGCGCTGGGTTTCCTCCCTCCGGCGGCGCCGGCCCTTTCTCTCACGAAGACCGTCACTCCGGCTGCACCCATTCCCGGAGATGAAATAACGTATACTATTGATTATACAAATGCGGGCACGGGGGCTGCCCACGATGTCGTGGTGAACGACCAGGTGCCGGTAAATACCACATACAAGGCCGGCAGCCTCCGTGTGGGCACGGCGACGGCAGGCTATGGGGATGCTGGCAATACGGTTCTGACCGATGCGGTCGGAGACGACGCCGGGGCGTGTGACGGCAGCTCCGTCCAGGTCCGCCTTGCCATCGTTGCCCCGGGTGCGCGTGGCCGTGTCTTCTTCAAGGTGACGTTGAATTGACAGGCCGCCGCCGGCGGCCGGAAGGATACGAAGGATGAAGAGAATCTCTCCCATTGGAATGCGGTGGCTGGTTCCCGTGCTGTTCGCAGGCTTCTTTGCCCTGCCTGGGGCACTCCCCGGCCAGTCCGCTCCCTCGAAGCTCATGCTGAGCGTGACCGCCGAGCGTGAACTCATGGTCGGGGAAGGCGAGGGCAAACGCATCGAGCGCGTTCCCGCCGCAAAATCCTCCGTCGGCGATGTTCTCCTCTATACCGTTTCCTATGCAAACCTGGGGAGTGACGTGTTGCGCGAAGCCCGCGTCGTCGATCCGATCCCGACCGGAACCGTGTTCCTCTCCGCCCTGCCGGTTCCTGCGACGGCGACCGTCGAGTTCAGCGCGGACGGCGGTCGTGCCTTCTCGGCTCCGCCCCTTCTCCTTCCCGCCTCCGGAACTGCGCCGGCTGCCGAGATTCCGCCCGCGTCCTACAGCCATGTGCGCTGGTCCTTCTCCGGGCCGCTTCCTTCCGGGGCTCACGGCCAGTTCCAGTTCAAGGTTCGGGTCAAATGATGACGTTCAAGAATTCCTGCCGCAGGAGTGCCGATATGAATTTCCGCTTCCCCGTCCGGTTCCACCCCGTTGTTCTGATCGCGATGGCGTTCCTTCTTGTTCCTGCCATGGTCCAGGCCGCCGGCACCCTCGCCGGCACCCAGATCACGAACCAGGCCTATGCGACCTACAAGGATGCCAACGACAACCCGATGACGCAGGTGTATTCCAACACCGTAACGACGGTTGTCTCACAGGTTGCCTTCGTCGAGCTCGTGCCGAACACGGGGAACACCGCGACCACGCCCGGTTCGACCAGCGGGGTGAGCTTCCTTTCGCAGATCTTCAATCGCGGCAACGCGACCGACACGTATACATTTACATATACAATAAAGGCTGGAAGCACGTTCACGCCCACCGTGACCTTCTGGTATGACCGGGTCAACGCGACGTCGCACCTGTTGGATGCCGGCGATCCCCAGGTCCTTCCCGTGGGAGGGGTGTATACCACCCCCGTTCCCGCAGTCCCGGAGGATGATGTTGACATCTTCATCAAGGCCGTTGCCCCCGCGGGGGTGTTAACGGGGCAGGCGACGATCGTCCTGACGGCCGTCTCGGCATTCGATGGAACCAAGATTGCCATCGGAGAATACACCATGACCGTTGCCGGGGCCGTCATCGTGGCCACCAAGAGCGTGACCCCCGCCAAGCCCGCCCCCGGCGAAACGCTCACCTATACGATCGTCCTGAAGAACAACGGGACCACCCAGGCGACTTCCGTCATCGCGAGCGACCCCCTTCCGCTCGGTATCACGTATGCCCCGGGGACGATCAAGGTGAACAATGTCGCGAAGACCGATGCCAATGACGGTGACGGGGCCGATTTCGGGGTGAATGTCCTCAACCCCCGGGCCGGCGTCTACGTGAACGTCGGGCGGTTGCCGCCGGTGCCCAGGTGACCATTGCTTTTCAGGCGACCGTCGACATGGGAGTCGATGCCGGCACTACCATCACCAACAAGATGTCCGTGCAGTACAAAGATGGGACAACGCCTGTCCGTGTCGACAGCAACGGCCTCACCTTCTTCGTCGGCGGCACCGCCGGAGTCGACCTGACTGCCGGGGTAACGGCCGGTACGGGCGATCCCGGGGACAAGGTCGCCTATCCCTTCGCCGTTCGGAATACGGGCAATGCCATGGATCTGATCGATCTGAGCGTCTCGTCCTCGCAGGGATGGACCTACGAATTCTATATTGATACGAATGGAGATGGCGTGTTCGACGCCGGAGACACAAAGCTCGTCGACACCGACGGTGATGGAAAGATCGATACCGGGAACATCCCGGCGGGCAGCACCATGAATCTCCTCGCTGTCGCCACCATCCCGCCCGGCACTCCCGACAAAACCACCGACACGAGCGTCATCACAGGCACCTCCGACACGACCGTCACCACGACCGATCAGATCACCGTTACCACCACGACGACGGCTCCGCTTCTGACCGTCACCAAGGTTGTCACACCCGCGGGCAGCCAGCCCCCGGGCACGGTTCTCGTCTACACCGTCACCGTGAAGAACACGGGCACGGGGGCGGCCACCCAGGTGACCATCAACGATCCGGTCCCGGCAAACACCACCTATCAGGCAGGCACCCTGCTTTCCGGCAGCACCGAGGGCACCCTCATCGCCCGGACCGACGCCGATGACGGCGACGGCGCCAAATACGAAGGCGGCTCGCATACCATCATCGTGGGCGGCACGGGATTCAATCTGGGCCCCAATGCCACCCTCGTTGTGCGATTCTCGGTCAAGATCGACTAAGCACCGTATCCGTAACGTATGAAGACAGGCTGGGGAAGAGCCGCCGGAATCAGGGTTGCAGGCTTCGTCTGCGCCCTGGTTCTGGCAGCCCTGCCCTGCCTTCTTGCGGCATCCGCCCCGGCCGGTTCTGTCATCACCAACACCGCGACCGTCCGGTATGCCGACGCGAACGGCAATCCGCGAACCCCGGCACTCGGAACCGCCTCGACGACACTCGAGGCCGCGCCCGTGCTGCGGGCGGTCAAACACCCCTCATCCGACCCCGTGGCGATGGGGGGGCGCCTTTCTTATACCATCGACTATGAAAATGCCGGCAACGCTCCAGCCGCCGGAATCACCCTGGCCGACACCCTTTCCCCCCTCGTTTCGCCCGTTGCCTACGCTCCTGCCATTCTGCGGCCGGCAGCCGGCGGCCAGCCGGCCCGTCTGGTCTGGAACATCCCTGCCCTTGCGGCGGGAGAGAAGGGCCGTGTCCAATTCTCGGTCGATGTCAGCGCCGATCCGGCCATCATCCGGGACGGAGACCGGATCGTCAACCTGCTCGACATCGCTTCTCCCCAGACCGGCAGCCAGTCCCTCCTCGTCACCATCGTCGGCCAGGCGCCGAACCTCCAGGTGGAGCTCTCCGCTTCCCGCGCGGAAGCAGGCCCGGGAGATGAGATCAACTATACGATATCGTATACAAACAAGGGAAACCTCCCGTCCACGGCATCCCTTCTCTCCGTTCGTCTTCCAGACGAGACGGCCCTCGTGGAGGGTTCCATCATCGGCAACGGCGGCATCCGGAACAGGCTGATCAGCTGGGATCTCGGCAGCCTCGCGCCCGGTGCTGCCGGCAGGGTCTCGTTCACCCTCCGGATCTCCCCGCTCGCGCGGGAAGGGATCCTGCTCCAACTCCTCGCCGCTCTTTCCTGTGCCGAGCTCGGGTCCCGCACATCTCCGGAAGTCACCACCGTGGTGCGCTCCCAGCGCCTGCTGACCCTGATCAAGACGGCATCCTCGGAGGCGATCCGGGTCGGCGACATGCTCGGATACACCCTCGAACTGCGCAATGCGGGCAATGTCCCCCTGACAAACGTGGTCCTCCGTGATCTTCTTCCGGCCGGGACGCGGCTCGTCAGTACCACGGGCCAGGCGGTGGGGGAAGCTGTTATCTGGCAGTTCCCCCTGCTTGGTCCCGGCGAGGTCAGACGGGGAACCCTCGAACTCCTTGTCGGCAGCGAGGCTGTGCCCCTCGGGCCCGTGATGAATCATGCCGAAGCCTGGAATATCGACACGCCGACCGCCTCCTCTTCGACCCGCACCCCCATCATCAGCTCGAATCGGAGTGTGATCGAGTTCATCACGGCCGACGGCCGGCCGGTCACCACGTTCGATCTCGATGTCCCCATCGGCATCCGGGTCACGGATCTCAGTGAAAATCATGAACCGCGGCGTGTGGAGAGCATCCAGGTCACTCTCATCAATCGCGATACCGGCGATTCCGAGCCGGTAAGGCTGATCGAGACCGGCTCGAACACGGGCGTTTTCGAGGGAACGCTCCAGCAGACACGCTCGATGCCTGCAACACCTGGAGACGGGTTTCTCAGCACCTCCGAAGACAACACTCTGGCTGTCTCCTATGCCGATCCCGAGTTCCCCGGCGAACCCTCCCTGGTCGACCTCGCCTGGGTCAACCCGGTAGGTGTGGTGTTCGATTCCCTTTCCGGCCTCCCCGTGAAAGGGGCCAAAATCACGCTGTACGACTCCACCACGGGACAGCCGGCCGACTTTTCCATCGCTTCCGACGGCCCGGCATCCCGCCTTGCCGCCGTTCGCGCGAATTTCACCTTCTCGGGTGAGGACGGCAAATTCACCTTTGGCCCCATCCCCCCCGGCAGCTACCATCTCCTCGTGGAGAGCCCCGAATATCTCTTCCCCTCGAACGCCGCAACCGCGACACTTGCCCCCCAATACCTGATCGAAACCGGGTCGCGCGGAGAAGGCTTCACCATCACTGCCGAGCCTACCCCGATCGTTTTCGACATTCCGCTCGACCGTGAGGCGAAGGACCTTCTGCTCGAGAAGTCCTCTTCGAAGATGCGCGCATCGATCGGAGAGCTTGTTCCGTTCACCGTCACCCTGACGAACCGCAGTCCCGGGCCGCTGAATGGCCTGCGGGTGATCGACACCCTGCCTCATGGCATGCAGTATGTTCCCGGCTCGGCCCGGCTCGACGGGAAAACGGTTGCCGACCCGGATTCCGAGACCACCCGCACCCTGACCTGGACCCTGCCGACGCTGGTCACCCAGACCAAGGCCGTTCTGAGCTACGTCACGATCATTGGACCGGGGGTCCGCCCGGGATTACTCTCCAATCTGGCCCGAGCCGAGGCCCTGCATCTTGGCCGGTCGGTTTCCTCTCGCGCGGTCTCCGCCACGATCGACGTGCGGGAAGGACTGTTCACCGAGCGCGGAACGGTGCTCGGCAAGGTGTTTCTCGACCGCGACGGAAACGGCCGCCAGAATGCATCTGGCGAGGTCGGCATCCCCGGCATCGGCCTGTATCTCGAAGACGGCACGCATGTGACAACCGACGAGCAGGGGCAGTATTCGGTTCCGGGGATTCTGCCCGGCGCCCATCTGATGCGCCTCGATCCGACGATGCTGCCGGCGGATGCCGAGCCAGCTGCCATCTCCAACCGCGATCGGGATGACCCCCGGACCCGGTTGATCGAGCTGCCGCATGGCGGGCTGTTCAAGGCCGATTTCCCTCTGCGTCCCGGTCCGGGCTTCATTCTTCCGGTTGCTTCGTCTTCCGCCACTCTCCCCGGATCGGGAACACGCCCCCTGACGCCCATTTCCGGCCCTTCTTCCTGGGAAAACGTCGTCGGCTCGATGACCCCGGGCTTCGAGATCCTGGCTCCGGCCGATGGATACCAGAACGCTGGCCATCTTCTGAAACTCGTCGTGAAAAGCCCGCCCGACGATTTTCTCCGTATCTCGGTCGACGGTCATGCGCTGGAGGGACTCAAGCCCGGCAAAACAATCTCCCGGCGTGATGCGGGGGTGCGGGTCCAGGAGTTCTACGGAGTGCCTCTCATCACGGAAGCCACGAGCACGGTGGCCGTCGAACGGGTCGACGCGGCAGGTTCCGTTCTCGAACGGCGGTCGATTCTTGTCTATGCGGCTGGAGCCGGTGTGGAACTTCGTCTGACGCCTCCTGCGGGAGGAATCCGCGCAGATGGAGTCAGCGTCGGTGTGATCCGTGTCGAGCTCCTCGACCGACATGGGCGGATCGTGAACAATCCGTTGAGTGTCACGATCGAATCCGGAAAGGGCGAACTCCTCACACGGGATGTCGATCCAGGGCTCGAGGGTGTCCAGATGAACCTCGAGGGAGGGTGTGGCGAGATTGCCATCCGTGCCCCACGCGAGACCGGAACTTCGGAACTGGTCGTCCGGGGAGGCGGAATGATCGGCAAGGCGGCGCTGGAGTTCGTTCCGGACCTCAAGCCGATGGTCGTCCTCGGCCTTGGCGAGCTCTTGATCGGGAAGGGCTCCGCACGGGGAGACACCACTCCGATGCGCCGCTGGGAAGGGTTCGAGGGGGGGACCTATGCCGGTGGCCGTGGGGCCATCTTCCTGCGGGGAGAGATCGGGGGCGATGTGCTGGTGAC
>ENA-UOWO01008206-UOWO01008206.1-activated-sludge-metagenome-genome-assembly--contig:-NODE-8206-length-10067-cov-8.402117_pt1 | contig 10067 bp, 10 predicted proteins | sample MGYA00238148_ERZ761564 | MGnify/ENA primary metagenome ERZ761564 (study PRJEB28885, sample SAMN05720194) | activated sludge metagenome | isolation source: Anaerobic digester | place: USA...
GTAAAAATTATTGTAGAAAAATACCCAACTTACGCTATCGCGCAAGTTGGGTATTTTTATTATTTTGTTTAATTGTGATAGAGAAAAACTTAACTATAATTTACTTTGATGTGTCCTCTTCTTTAGTTTTTAGCCAAATATAAGTGTCTTCTAGGGCTTTAACGGCGTCACCGACAGCTATGTTGTTTTGGTTATATTTGCCGTCTGTACAGTCTCCAGCAGCCCAAATTCCGTCTACAGATGTCCTTTGAGTAACTGGGTCAACCACAATCTTTCCATAGTCGTTTATCTTGACTAAGTCTTTAATAAATAGAGTATTTGGGGTTTGCCCTATTTCAACAAAAATACCACTGACTTGGATTGTTTTCTCCTCTTTTGTTTCTTTGTCTTTATATGTTAAAGATTCTACAAATTTATTTCCCTCTACTTTGACTAATTCAATATTTTTAAAACATCTAAAATTAGGGTAAGCCATAACCTTTTCTATTGTAATTTTATCAGCTTTCATACAATCTCCAGATTCTAACAATGTAACACTTTTACAATAGGCTAGGAGTTGCATTGCTGTCTCAAAACCAGCATTACCACCACCAACAACAGCTACATCCATTTCAGAAAAGAGTGGCCCATCACAAGTTGCGCAATAAGTTATGCCCTTATTTTCAAAAGCTAGAGATCCTTCAATAGTTAATTTTCGGCGACTACTTCCAGTGGCAACAATAACTGATTTTGTCTTAAATTCTTTTTGTCTTTTTGTCTTAACAACAAAGTAGTCATTTTCTTTTTCAATTTTTTCTACTTCTTCTCCTTCAAAAATATCCAAAAACTGACCACTATAATTTTTAACATGGTCTTCTAAATTTTTTGCTAAATCATTACCAGATATTTCTTTGGTGCCTATCCAATTATAGATAGTTTCTGAAACAGTTGATTGACCGCCAAATTCTTTGGTAATAATAGCCGTCTTTAATAATTTACGAGCAGAATAAACAGCTGCTCCAGCCCCCGCAGGGCCACCTCCTAAAATAATTAAATCATACATACTCTCAATATTACCATAAAGTAAATAATTAAAAAACTTCCCCGTGGGGAAGTTTTTTAATTAAAGATTACTTTTTATTTCTTCTTAAGAATGCTGGAACGGTGCTCCATTCGTCTGTATCGTCAACAAATAAATCATCTTCAGCTTCCTTATTTTTGTCATTTTTCTTAATATATTGAGAAGAGTTTTCTTCCTTTTCTTCTTTTTTATCTTCAGATTCAAGCTCCTCCTTCTTTTGATTTATTTGAAAAAGAGAACGCTTTGGCATATCAGTTGGAAAACCGGTGGCAATAACGGTAACTTTCATTTCGCCTTTCTTTAATTTCTCATCTTGAATAGTTCCAAAAATAACCTTAGCATCTTTATCTATAGACTCGGTTATGATTTTAGCAGCTTGTTGTATTTCGTGGATAGTTAAGTCTTCTCCACCAGAGATAGCGAATAAGACTCCTCTTGCTCCAGAAATAGATAAATCAAGAAGAGGGGAGTTAATAGCAGAGAGTGCTGCTTTTTCTGCTCGGCCTTCTCCAGCAGCAATACCAACACCCATTAAAGCGCTTCCTGCATCATACATAACTGATTTAATATCAGCGAAGTCAACATTAATCATTCCAGGGGTGGTAATCAATTCTGATATTCCCTCAACGGCTTGTTTTAAGACTTCGTCACACAAAGCGAATGCCTCCTTAAATCCAACTTCTTTCTCAGAAATAGCAATTAGTCTATCATTAGGAATAACCAAGATAGCATCTACTTCTTTTTCAAGATCAGATAAACCAAGATCAGCCAACTTCATTCTTTGGTTACCTTCAAAAGAAAATGGTTTGGTTACGACAGCCACGGTTAATATTCCTTGCTCTCTAGCAGCTTGAGCAACAATAGGAGCAGCTCCTGTTCCTGTTCCTCCACCCATACCACAAGCAATAAATATCATATCGGCCCCCTTAATGACATCTTGGATTTCAGCTTTAGTTTCTTCGGCGGCACGACGGCCAACTTCTGGATTCATTCCAGCTCCTAGACCTTTAGTTAAATTTTTTCCTAAGTGAACTTTTTTCTCAGCTTGGGAATTATGCAAGTCTTGAGTATCAGTATTCATAGCGATAAACTCAACCCCTTTAACCTTAGAGCTTATCATATGGTTTAAGGCATTTTTACCAGAGCCACCAATACCGATAACCTTAATTCTTGCGAATGATTCAATTTCTGGATTTAATTTAGGCATATTTTTAAAAGACTTTTTGTCCTACTTAATATTAATAATTTTCCTACTTACATCATAACAGAAATTCAAAAAAAAGAAACATTTGACAAAATGTTTCTTGTGTGTTACTTATCGCGGGTTAGGGTAGTAGCTGAGAGAAAATCTTTTCAATAAAACCTTTAACTTTCTTAATTTCTTGGCTAGACGACAATAACGAAGAAGTATTAGAGCAATCTTCATCTTCACTTAAAGCAAGACCAAGGGCTGTATACCAAGAGTTGTCTTTAACTTTATATTTATTTAGAGGACACAAGTTAGCATTAGCTGTTTGGGCTGGTAATTTCAATTGTTCTCGTGCCACTTCTTCAATTTCAGCAATAGCAGAACTACCACCGGTTAGAATGATACCAGCTGGGAGTAATTCGTTTCTTTTTATTTTTTTCAATTGCCCGTCAATTAATTCAAAAATATCTTCAAGTCTAGCTTCTATAATATCAGCAACTTTTTTTTCTGAGTAATTCCCCCCAACGACATTACCCATCTTAATCATTTCAGCGTCTTCTAAAGAAATTTTTAATCCAAGGGCAATATCTTTTGTAATATACATTCCCCCTAAAGGAAAGACTTGTAGAGAAACAGGTAAATTATTTTCATAAACAATACTAGATATTGTGTCATAACCAATATCAACCAAGACACAACCAGCCATTTTTTGTTTGTTGCTTAAAAGAACATTAGCCGTTGCTATTGGAGAGGCAATGATTTCTTCTATCTTAATTTTAGCCAAAGCAAAAGCAGTAACTAAATCATCTATATTTTGCTTTAGACAAGTAATAAAAAGATTTTTAACTTCTAACCTAACCCCCTTTAATCCTTCTGGCCGAGCATATATTTCTTTACCGTCTAATTTATAAGCTAGGGGAAATGAGTGTATGACTTGACGATTTGGGATACTGAGATTTTCTTCGCTGTTAGTTAAGACACTAGAGACATCTAAAGAAGTAATCTCTTTATCGGCTTTTCCTACAACCACTAACCCAGAAGAGACAATGGAATTTAAGCTTATGCCCTCAATTGAAACATAAGCCCTTTTTATCTTTTGACCCAATGTTCTTTCGGCGACCGAAACAGCTTTTTTTATAGATAAAGCAACAGCATCAACATTAGAAACATAACCCAATCTCATGCCGTTTGTCTCAGCTAGACCTGTGGCTAAGACCGTTTTTTCTTTTTTGTGTTGATCAATACCAACAACAACCACTTTAGTAAAATTGGTCCCAACATCTATTCCACATGTAAAATTGCCCTTAGTCATAAATATAATTTAAGAAAAAATTTTTAGATATTTTTCTTCTTGCCTCTCCATTGTACTACTATGTTCAAATCCTTTCAAATGAAGCATCCCGTGTATAACTAAATATTTAATAAATTGACTATAAGACATATTGAAGAGGGGGGCTTCTCTTTTAGCTTTAGATAAGTCAATTAAAATTTCTCCGGAGTTTGAGGATAGAGAAAAAGATAAGATGTTGGTAGATTTATTAAGCCCACGATATTTTGAATTTATAGATCGTTGTTTTTGGCTTGAGATAAAAGATAGACTGAGGTCATAATTTTTACCCAAAATTTTATTTTTAATAGAAACAAAAGGCAAGCGCGGAGGCCTGCCTTTTGTTTCGTTTTTTATATTTAAAAAACTGGCTGTCATATTTTTAGCGATGAGATCTTCGGCCTCTTTTTATTTCTTTGCCGAGTTTAAATAATTTTTCTCTCTTTTTTCTATTTTCAATTCTTTTTAGAGCGGCAGCTTTAATCTTAACTTTTGATTCTGCTCTTTTATTATATCTCTTGCTTTTAACTTTTTGAATAATACCAGTCTCTTGCATCTTACGAGAAAATCTCCTAATCAAATTTACATTACTCTCGTTTGGATTTTTATTAACTTCTACTACTGTAATCATAATCGTTATGTTAGCACATCTTTTTAGCTCTAGCAAGTAGAATTAGAGCAAATCTTCGGGGTCTATGTTTATCTTAAAAGATAGAGGTAAATCTAAGAGAGCCTCACGAAGTTCTTTGCTTGTTTCTTGTTTGTTATCTTTAATTTTTGGCCAATCACGAGGGTCTACTTTTATGACGGTGTTAGTTATGAAGTGACCTTTGATTTTTCCGATAAAGGCACTGTATATTTGAGGATCATAATTAGATAATGTTTTTTCTATTAAATCTTTAGCTTTCTCGGTTTCTTTAGCTGTTCCTTCAAATGTTATTTTTATCAATCTTTTAAATGGAGGGTAATTAAATATTCTTCTTTCGTCTAAATCTTCTCTATATAAAGGTAATATGTTGCCTTTCAGAATATTTTCTAATATTTTATTATCATCTAATCTGGTTTGAGCCAAAACTGTGTTTTCGGTGATGTGGTGTAATTTTTCAACCGTCTGAATTATTTTCTGAGTCATATTAAAACTAGGAATAGAGAAAAGTCCATCTAAGGAGGTCATAACAGTGGCGCTTATTTCAGTTTGGTTTAAGAAAGATAGAGCTAAGCTTGTCCCCAGTAGAACGCTACCTTTATTTTTATGAAATTCAGAAATTATTTTTTCAATGTCTTTTTCAGTTTTAGCTGTTTCTTTATCTATTTGAAATATTTTTTTGTCTGGATAAAGTTTTTCTAATTCTTGGCGAACCTTATCTATTCCTATACCGAGAGGGACTAAATTCCAACTACCACAATGAGGGCAAGTCATTTTAGCATCTTGTTTAAAACCACATTTATTACACATAAATATACGGTTGCCGTCTTTGGTTTTTTCTTTTTTAGAATCATACAAGACAAGAGGAGCTTGGCATGATGGACAAAGTAATGTTTGACCACAATCCCGACAGACCGTGACAGGAGCTAGTCCTTTTCTGACAGTGAAAACAAAAACAGATTTAAGAGAAGATAAGGTATCGTCCATTAATTTTTTAGCCTCTGGCCCAATAATATTAAAATCTTTACTTAGCTCTTCTTGTCTTTTATCTAATATAAAACCACTATTTATTCTAGAAAAACGATAAATTGGTGGAAGAATTTCACCGTATTCTCCGTTTTCGTAAGAGCCTAATATTTCTGGCCTGAGCAATGTGTCTCCAAAAATTAATTTAATCTTTTTTATTGAAGAATATATTTCTGCAAAAGTTCTTAGGTCTAAATAAGGGCGAGATAATTGTTTGTAAACTTCCGAACTTTCTTTTTCAACAATGATGGTCTTTATATCATCTCTTGAGATTGATAGGAAAAGAGGAGTTCCAATAATTAAAAGTGGGTGTTCCGCGCTAATAATATCATTATATTTTTGAATTAATTCTTTTTTGGGTAATTTGCTGTGCAGTGTAAAAACATAATTTTCTATTCCTTTGGAAAGTTCATTGTAAAAAATATCAATATCGTGCCTGGTCGGTAGACTAATAAAGATAGATTCTTTTTTTGCAAAAGCTTCACGGATTAAAGTTTTATAATAACTTAAACGATCAGCGAAAGGGGCTTGAAAAATTAATTTTTCTTGTTTGATGTTTTCGTTTGGAATATTTTCTTTTGATGTTTCTTTTAAGCTGGAGATATTTTCTAGCAAAACTGCTGGGGTTAAAGATTTTATAATAGTGCCACTATTGCTTAAATAATAATCTTTCACGAGGTTGCAAGTTTCCAGAAAGCTTTGACTAAAAGGCGAAGGACCTTTAATCTTATCTATCTTTTTTAGTTTATAGTTAGCTTCTTTTAAGTTAGCCTTAGCTAAAAGAGCATCTTCTGTTTGGATAACGATAGCATCTATTTTTTTACTACGAACAGGGACAGATATAATATGACCAAGGGGGATATTGGTTTTTGAAAAATAAGATAAATGTTCTTTAGAATTATTTTTTGCTAAAGGGATAGCTTTGATGATATACATATTCTTATTTTATCACATAAAAACAATAATTTATTAAATTTTAAAAATATGCTATAATTTTCTTACTCATTTAAAAATATGTCATTATTTTCAAAGAAATTAGGAATAGACTTAGGAACAGTTAATACTCTTGTTTATTTGCCAAATAAGGGGGTTGTCTTAAATGAACCATCAGTGGTGGCTATATCTGAACAAGACCACACAATTTTAGCTATTGGTCAAGAAGCCAAAGACATGATAGGTAAAACTCCTGAAAGCATAGTTGTTTATCGTCCAATGAGGGATGGGGTGATTGCTGACTATCGGGTAACAGAAGCTATGTTGCGTTATTTTATCTCAAAAGCCTTAGGTTCTCTTAATTTCTTCAAGCCAGATGTTATGGTCTCTGTTCCAGCTGGTATTACTTCTACAGAAAGAAGGGCTGTTGTGGAGGCTGCTATTAGGGCGGGAGCTAAAAATGCTTATGTCGTCAAAGAGCCAATTTTAGCAGCTATAGGTGCTGGTATTCCCATAGAGGAATCTCGTGGTTATATGGTAATGGACATAGGAGGAGGAACAACAGATGTGGCTGTTATTTCTTTGGGTGGAATTGTTTCTTCAACTTCAGTTAAATGTGCGGGTGATAAAATTGATCAAGCTATAACTGATTACATTAAAAAAACTTTCAACTTAGCTATCGGAGACAAGACGGCTGAAACAATTAAAATAAAAATTGCGGCAGCTATTCCGGTGGAAGAAGAATTAACCATCACTGTTAAAGGCCGTGATTATATCCAAGGCTTACCAAGAACGGCACAAGTTTCAACAAACGAAATAGTTAGAGCCATTGATAAAGAGTTAAGGACAATGATTGGAGCTATAAAAGATGTTTTAGCTCAAACTCCACCAGAATTATCAGCTGATATCATAGATGATGGAATAATTATGACTGGGGGGACAAGTCAATTAAGGAATTTAGCTGATTTGGTCTATAGGCGAACTGGGGTGAAAGCAAGAGTTGCCGACGAGTCTTTCTTGTGTGTCGCTAAGGGGACAGGGGAAGCATTAAACCACCTAGATACTTATAAAAAAAGTATTATATCTAAAAGATAATGGATGATTTCAAAAAAATATTTCCGGAAGAACTCTATCATAGCTATGTTATAGAGGGTAGTCCGGTCATAACCACACAGAAGCTCATCAGTCTTTTAAAGATGCGTGGTGAAATAGAGGACAAGAGCCCGAATCTTTTAATTCAAAGTTATGAATCTTTCGGGATGGAAAGTAGTGGTCAAATTAAAGAGTGGCATAGTCAGCTAGCTTTCGGTCAAGGTAAAAAGATATGTATTATTGCTACCAAGTTTATTAATCATGAAGCCGAAGAATCTCTTTTGAAAATTATAGAGGAACCTGGTTTAAATACTCATTTTTTTATAATTTTACCAGACTCATCCACTTTACTTCCCACCTTACTCTCTCGGGTTCAAATTATTAAGGATAGTGAAGTGGGGCAAGAAGAAATTGAGTTAGAGGAAGTTGCTAATTCTTTTATCTCGCTAAAGACAAAAGACCGTATGGTTTTAATAGATAATTTTATTAAAGACAAAACAGACCAAGATAATTCTGGAAAATTAAGACGCTCAGCTACTATTTTAGTCAACTTGCTGGAAAGTATTTTTTATCTTAAATTTAAAGAGGATATCCTTGATTCTAAAAATATAAATATTTTAGATAATCTGAGAAAGAGTCGAGATTATCTAAAGCGACCAGGTTCTTCGGTCAAATATATTTTACAAAATCTAGCTTTGCTTATTTAAAAAAATAAAAACTTATGTTAAAATAAAAATATGTATAACACGCAAGAATTTAAAAATGAATTACAAAAAATAGAGGTTTGGTTATCTAAAGAATATTCTCAAATTCAAACGGGCCGAGCTACCCCGATGGTTTTAGATAGTATATCTATAGAAAATTATGGTAGCTATACGCCAATTAAAAATGTTGCTTCTATTTCAGTTGAAGATTCTAAGACCTTAAGAATAGCCCCTTGGGATAAAAACCAAGTTAGATTAATTGAGGGGGCCATAAATGAGGCCGATTTAGGTTTATCTGTTTTGTCTGATGCTGATGGTGTTCGGGTGATATTTCCAATGTTGACCACTGAAAGCAGATCTAAACTAGTTAAGATTCTAAAAGAAAAATTAGAAGACGCTAGAATAAGCGTTAGGAAAGAAAGACAAGCCGAAATTGATCGGCTAAAAGGTTTGACAGAAGACGAAATAAAAAGAGCTAAAGAAGAAATACAGAAAGCTGTAGATGAGGTTAATTCTAATCTAGAAAATATTTTTAATAAAAAGGAGAGTGATTTAATGACTCAATAAAATGTCCATAATACTTTTTTTAATTATCCTTGTAGTTTTAGTAGTTTCTCATGAGTTTGGGCATTTTATTGTTGCCAAATTAAATAAAATTAGAGTAGATGAATTTTCTTTTGGTTTTCCACCCAAGCTTTTAAGTAAAAAAATAGGGGAGACAACATATAAATTAAATGCCCTACCTTTTGGAGGGTATGTCAAAATATATGGACAAGGAGAAGAAGAGGAGGAAGAAGATAAAGATATAAAGAGGAGCTATAGTAGTAAGCCTTTTTATGTAAAAGCTATGGTTTTACTTGGGGGTGTTTGTATGAACTTTCTATTAGCTTGGTTGCTTTTGTCTATAGGATTTATGTCTGGCTTACCTTCTTCGGTTTCAGGTTTTGGAGATGCTTCACTAATTAAAGATAAGGCCGTAACAATAACAAGTACCCTAAAAGATTCACCAGCCGAGAAAGCTGGACTTTTGACTGGAGATAAAATAAATTATTTAGAAACAGATTCTGATTCAACCTTGTTGTTATCTTCTAATTTCGGAGTTGAGACAGTTCAAAACTTTATTAATAAACATGGGGGTGAAGAAGTGACAATGTCGGTAGAAAGAGCTGGGCAAGAAGTAAAGACGATTATTGTTCCCGAAATAAATGAAGCAGAAAACAGGGCGATGATTGGCATATCTCTTGATATGATTGGAGTATTGAAATTACCAGTTCACAAAGCCGTTTGGCATGGATTAAAATTAACGTCTAATCTTTTTGTTGCTACAGTAGAGGGCTTTTATAATTTAATTAAAAATGCTTTTACTGGGGAAGCCAATCTTGATTCTTTGACTGGGCCTATAGGTTTGATTGGGGTTGTTGGAGATGCTGCTAACCTTGGGTTTATTTATCTTCTTTCTTTTACAGCTTTAATCTCTATCAATTTAGTTGTTATTAATTTAATACCATTTCCTGCTTTAGACGGAGGTCAGCTTTTATTTTTATTGATAGAAAAAATTAAGGGCTCAAAAATTAAACCCAAAATTGCTAACTGGGTTAATACTATAGGGATAGGTCTTCTAATAATTTTGATGCTTGTGATTTCTTATCACGACATAATTAAATTAATTTAAACTGTCGCCTTGCTTCAAGAGGTTATGTAGGCCACTCCAAGAATAGCTTCCTCGCCTCGCTACAAAGATTATGTAGGCCACTCCAAGAATAGCTTCCTCGCCTCGCTTCAAAGATTATTGTCCCAAAAAACGCGGATATTTTTTTACTAAAAAATTCCTATGCTCGGACCGTCGTCCTCCGCAATGTTTTTTGAAACAACAATCTTTTCCGCGAGGCCAAGTGCTAATATTAAAGGTCGGACTTTTCTATTACCGCTCAACTTCACGATCGTGAAGTTAATTTGTAAAACTGACTTACCACCAGATTCGCGGTCGCGAAATTGATGGTAAATTGAAAAAGTTGGATCTTTTTAGACTTGTGTGGCTTAATAACAATAAAGCCCTTAACATTTTATTAAAAATGTTGTATTATAAAAAA
>ENA-UOWO01008215-UOWO01008215.1-activated-sludge-metagenome-genome-assembly--contig:-NODE-8215-length-10060-cov-4.461869_pt1 | contig 10060 bp, 11 predicted proteins | sample MGYA00238148_ERZ761564 | MGnify/ENA primary metagenome ERZ761564 (study PRJEB28885, sample SAMN05720194) | activated sludge metagenome | isolation source: Anaerobic digester | place: USA...
CGGCGTATCGCTGTTCGACGTGTCGCGGATCCTCGGGCACCACAGCGTCGACTTCACGGCGCGTCAGTACGGGCACATCGCGGAACGACAGATGGTGCGGGCGTCCGACAAGGTGCGGGAGCACCTGGGCGGCGTGGTCCAGAACGGGAATCGCAAACAGGAGGAACGGGAGCCATGAAGAAGAAGGACGAGGGGCCGGACCGGCTGACGCTGACGAACGTCGCCGGCGGGGGCGTCGAGCGGCAGTTCCAGCGCGCGATCGGCAAGGTGCTGGACAGCTACGAGAAGGGCAAGGAGGACCCGAAGGTCCGCAAGATCACGATCGTGCTGTCCGTCACGCGGGACGACGAGGTCCTGTCCATCGAGGCCGAGGTCAACACGAAGATCCCGGCCTTCCGGAAGATCCAGGGCATGGCCGAGGTCGGCAACGACGGCAAGGTGGTGAACCTCACGCCGCCGAAGCAGGCGGACCTCTTCGACGGGGACGAGGCCGGGGAGGACGACGGCGTCACGCGGCTGCCCGCGAGCCGGTGATCGGACGCGCCGCGGTGCAGGTGCACTGCGGGCCTGGGAATGAAACGAAGGGAGGACCCGATGCTGAAGGAGTTGATTCAGTTCCTGGTGTCGCTGGGCGAGGAGAAGGTGCTGAAGATCGAGGTCGACGGCCTCGGCGCGGGCGGGCGGAAGCGCATCTTCCGCAAGCGCGACCTCGACGAGATCCTGCCCGAGGAGGAGAAGCTCGCCGTCGGGCTGCACTTCGGCTCGATCAAGGATTTCGCGGCCGGCGTCGAGCGCTTCGGCACGAAGGGCCAGTCGGTGGTCTTCGTGAACCGGTTCGGCGCGCTCGCCTCCATCAACCCCCGTTGCCTGGACCGGAAGGCCGAGCAGATCATCTTCTCGCCGTATTACGCGGCGCTGCCCTCGACGCAGGCCGTGTTCGATTACCCGACCTTCCTCGAACTGCTGGACGCCTTCGCCGGCAAGATCGACGAGGAGGACCTGCTGCGCCGGATCCTGAAGGTCGTGAAGGTCCAGAAGAAGGCCGACGCGGTCCTCGAGGACAAGGGCGGCTTCGTCCGGATCACCTTCTCCGAGTCGGACGACGTCGAGACCGGGAACCAGGTCGACATCCCGAAGTACGTCACCTTCCGGAACATCCCGTACTTCGACCCGTCCTACACGGACATCGCCCTGAAGTACCGCCTGTCGGTCAGCGTCGAGAAGGGGCTCGCGTTCAAGTTGACGGCGATGCCCGACCTGGACGAGCGCGACCTGAAGGCCACCGACCAGGCGCTCGCGGACCTGCGCAACCTCCTGAAGGACGGGGACGGCGGCGAGTTCCCGGTGTACCGCGCCGCCGACCAGGTCGGGCGGATCACCCGCATGCCGAACGGCTGACGAGTGCTGTGGGCGGGTCGCGCTTCACGAAGGCTGCGCGACCTGGCGGATCGGCAGGGGTGGGGGCCGGTTCACCCCCTTGGGGGGACGAGGCGGGGGCGATGGTGGGCGGCACACAGGTTCCGACGACGGCGATCGAGCGCGAACTGACCGCGCGAATCGAGTCGCTGGAATCCGAGGTCAGGCGGCACAGGGAAGCCAGCCTCACAGCGCGCTTGCACCTGTCGAACCTGGACCTGGGCGGGACGGATGGTCGGATCGTCGAGCGGGTGATCCAGGTGCTGAAGGAAGCAGTGGAGGGATGATGGACAGCGCGACGGAGTTCCTGGCGGGCATCGTTGAGGCCCTGGAGGCGATTCGCGACCGCCTGACGCCGAGATACATCGGGTGCAAGGACTGTGTGTTCTGGATGGACGCGGAAAGATCGACAGCGCCCGGAGTCGGGTATTGCTTCCGGCGCGCCCCGCCGCATCACCAGAACTCCATCAACATTGACGGTCCGCAGGTGCAGTGGATGCCAGAGATCCACCGCGACTATGGTTGCGGCGAAGGCGCGCGGAGGGTCGGGTGACGCCGTCCATGCAACTGGACCTGTTCGCGTCCCCGCCGCCGATCCTGGGCGGGGTTCTGCCAGTGCGCGTGCGGCGCCCGATGCGCCTGGCGCCAGACGTCGTCTCGTGTCCCGATTGCGGCGCCGGCTCCTACTGCACCGTCATGGAACAGGACGGCACCATCAACGAAGTCGCGACGTACTGCTCGCGCTGCGGCCACCTGACCGCGCGTACCCCTCGGCTTCTTGCCCATGCGGTAGCTCTCTTGGACACGTTCGGAGACGCGGCGTGCTGCCTCGGGCCGACCCTTCCGGTGCCACTACCGATCGACCGGCCGCCGCTGGCATGCGCGTGGAACGGAACGCGCGCCGGGTGTGCCTGCCGACGCCCCCGCCGACTCGTTGGACCGGAGGTCGCGTGATCTGGCGAGTGGACAACGCTGATGCTCGCGACTGGTTGCCGCACCTCGAGGTGGACCAGCGGCGAACCGTTGTCATTACCGACCCGCCATGGCCGGTGGGCCTTTCTGAGGACCAGGGATGGGATCCGGTCGCGACGTGGGCCGCGGTTGGCCCGATGCTGCCTCGTCTGTGCCGCCGCCTGGTGGTGCAGATTGGGTGCGTGACCGACCCGCGAAGCATCCTCGCTGCGGTGCCGGACTCACTTCCCTACTGTCGGTCCTGCTGGTTGCGCTACCACGTTCCGTCGCACCGCGGAACGCTGCTCATTTCGGCCGATCTGGCGTTTGTGTTCGGCAGCGCAGCCCCCCCCCCCCGGAAACCGCAATCTGCCCGGGGAATGTGGCTCTGCGCGGCCCCAGGCGTTCAGGAAACGAGCCCATCCATGCCAGCGGAACATCGACCACGTCCGGTGGCTCGTCCGCTGGTTCACATCACCCGGCGACTTGGTCATAGACCCCTTCGTCGGATCAGGCACAACGGGGATGGCGGCGCTCGAATTTGGGCGGGATTTCCTCGGGTGCGATCTGTCCGCGGAATATGCGGAGGAGGCGCGTCGGAACATCACCGCGGTCGAGAGGTACGGCGGTGTGCAGGGTGACTTGATGGAGGCTCTATGAGCGCCACGAACCGCGGCGGTGCACGCCGCCAGGACGATGCCTACCTGACGCCCGAGTGGTGCGTCGAGGCATTGCTTCGCGAGGTCCAGTTGCCCGGCGGGACGTGGCTCGAACCCGCCGCCGGCGAGGGCGCGATCATCCGGGCCGTTCGTGCCGTCCGCAAGGACGTGGTCTGGAACGCGATCGACATTCGGCCGGAGTGCCGTCCGCACCTGGTCGAGTTGTGCGGCGAGTCCGGCTGCGGCATCGGCGACTTCCTGACGGACTGGCGCTGGACCTGCTGGCAGTCGCATTCCGTGATCATCACGAACCCGCCGTACACGCACGCGATGGAGTACGTGCGTCACTGCCTGCAGCACCCGGCCACGATCGCGATGCTGCTGCGGCTGAACTTCCTGGGTTCGCAGCGCCGGGCGGGCTTCTTCCGGGAGCGCTGCCCGGACGTGTACGTGCTGCCGCGTAGGCCGTCGTTCACTCACGGCGGCACCGACTCGTGCGAGTACGCCTGGTTCGTGTGGAGTCCGGTCGCGCAGACGGTCGGTCGCATCCGCGTGCTGGAGGTGCCCTGATGCGTGCCATGACGCTGTACCAGCCCCATGCCTGGGCGGTCGGGTACCTCGGCAAGGACGTTGAGAACCGGCCGATTCTGCCACCACTTCGAATCGGCGAGCGCTTCGCGGTACACGGCGGGCAGAACCTTGTGGTGCGGTCGCTGCTGTCGATCTGCCAGGAGACGAACTGCCGCCCGATCAACCTGGTGCTGCCTGGCCACGAGGATATGGAAACCCGCGGCATGCTGACGACCGGTGCGGTGGCAGCCGTCGCGACGCTCGGCGGATGGGTGAAGGTGCATGTCGCGGCCTCCGGGCGAAACGTCGTGATCGGGCGCTCCGGCAACCTCTCGGATCAGCAGGCCGAGCATTACGCTGCCTCGCGCTGGGCGTTCGGGAAGTACCTCTGGGTACTTGACCAGGTGCTTGCATTGCCAGCGCCCGTGCTGTGCTCGGGCGCCCAGGGGGCTTGGACCCTGCCAGCCGACGTCGAGGCAGCGGTGCTCGCCCAATTGCAGAAGGGGGCGTCGTGAAACTGTCAATGGGTACCCGCTCGCTGCTGATCGGGGCGCACTGGCCTCTGCACAACGTGATGGTTGTGCTGGCCTGGCGCTGGCTGTACGGCTCCTGGCCGACGCTGCGCGAGATGGCAGCGATCGGACTGCACGACGTCGGCTACCTGGGCTGCCGCGAGATGGACGGCCCGGACGGCACGATGCACCCGGACGTTGGCGCCACGCTCGGCGATCGGTTCCTGGGCCGCGACATGGGCGACCTGATCCGCGGGCACTCGAAGGGCTACGCGGAGACTGTGAGGGTCCCGCTGTCGCGGTTGTACGGCCCCGACAAGCTGAGCCACGCCTTCGAGCCGGTGTGGCTGTACGTGGCCCGCACCCGCCTCACGGGCGAGATCCGCCAGTATCGGGCCGTGGCCCACGGCTGTGCACCGAGAAACGACGACCCGTCCGTGTCGGATCACGACTGGTTCCGGGTGGTCAGGTCGAGGATGGCCAGAGGCGGCATCGCGGCCGCGCTCGATGTCCTGGCCCCGACCGGCCTGGGCGAACACCGGGGGCGATGAGCATGGCGCATCTCGACATGGCTACGATGATCGCAGCGGGCTGTCCGGTGTGCGGCGGCTCGCAGTTCGCCGGTGAGCATCGGCCCCTCTGCACGGAAGGGCACGACGAGTACGCCTACAAGGACGCCCTGTACGCCTGGCAGGCGGAGGCGCTGACGCTTCGAACCCGCCTTGCCGAGGCCGAGCGGGCCAAGGAGACAGCATTCCTCGACGGGCGCAACTTCGAGCGGCGAACCCTCCGAGCGTATCTGCATCTCGACCCTGTTGAGGAGTGCTGGAGGAAATGAGCGACGCGTGGGCGAAGCTGTGGGGGGACCTGCCCGACAAGCCGAAGGTGAAGCGCGAGGTCCGTCAGAACGGCGGGGACGCCCTCTGGCTCTGGACCGTGCTGATCCTGCGCGCGAAGGCCTGCGACGCGAACGGTCGCATCGAGATCGAGCCCGGCATCCCGGCGACCCGCGACGAGATCCAGGAGGCATCCTCCCTGCTGCCGCTCGCGTTCGAACGGGCCCTGGCCGTGCTGCTGCGATGGGGCGCGGGAAGCCCCACGGGATGGCTGGTCCAGGACCCGGATGGATGCTTCCGCGTGCGCAACCTCGGGCGCCGGCAGGTGTCCGCCGAAGCGGAACGCAAGCGCCGCGCCCGCTCCCCTGGCGTGACAAGTCCCGGGAAATGTCCCGTGACAAGTCCCGGGACAAATCCGCCGGATGAAGAGGAAGAAGAAGAGGAAGAAGAAGGCCCCCACGGTGTGGGGGCTGCGCCCGCGCGCGAGACGCGCGAGGCGACCGAACCGCCGTCTCCCGTTCGAAAGGGTTCGAGGTCCGGTGCTGCCGACCCGAGGAAGCGCATTCGGCTCGTCGAGGACGAGGTGACCGGCATTGCGCGCTTCGAGGGCATCACGGACGAGGACCGTTCGGAATGGGCGGCGCTGGCCCCGTCCGCGGACATCGATCGGGAACTGGCCCTGGTGCTGTCGCGTCGAGGCACGCACGAGACCTGGTTCGCGAAGCGGCGGAAGGGAGGGCATTGGGTCGACACGCTCCGGGCCTGGATGGCGCAGGCGCAGACGTTCGCCGATCGGGACAGGGAGTCCCGGACCGGCGCCGTACCGCAGGCCAGGCGCACGCCCCGGATCGTGACGCAGCCCGCGGCGCCTCCTGAGCCCCCGCCTCCCGAGCCTACTCTCGTGCTGACCGACCCGACGGTGCCATGGGCGAAGGCCGTCGAACTGCTGGCGGCGCGCATCAACGGCGAGACAGAGCGCTGGATCCTGCCGCTGCGCTACCTCGGCGACTGCGGCGACGCGATGGTGTTGCAGGCGCCCGACGCGTTCCACGCCCGCTGGGTGCGGGACAACCAGATGGAGCAGATCAAGGACGCGCTGTTCGACGTGGTGGGGCACGCCGTCGGCGTGCGCCTGGTCGTTGCCGCAGGGGAGGATGCGACCGCATGAACCGCTGTTGCCTGACCTGCGCCGAGTTCAAGGACGAGGGGATCTTCGTCGGCTGCTCATGGGGTTTCACACCCGTCGTCGCAGGCACGACGCAATCGCACGTCGACCTGTCGGGCCCGTTTCCGATGGTGCTGTGGCTGTGGGCACGCCTCGATTCGCTCTGCCGTCCAGACCTGGTGGGAACCAAGGCGCACCCCTACCGCAGACGGGATCTCGACCCGACCCTTGGGGACGAGCAGTCCCCTCTTGAAACTGCCTCAGAGGGTGCCTCACTCGATTCCGGGTCCGAACAATCCCGCCCCCTTCCATCGCCACACGACTTGAATCTGCATCAAGGCCACTCGGGCGAAAAGGCGAGGGGGGTAGAAAAGGGGCCGATTCGTGCCACGGGAGGCAAGGCAAGGAAGCGTCGAAAGACCAAGAGATCCGAACAGGTGGGCGCCGCGCGTCGTCGTCGTATCGACGCGCTGAACGCCACGCTCCCGCCGTTTGTATGCCCTTTCTGTACACGTTCATCTTCACATCTGAACGACCAGGGAAAACCGCGGAAAGCTTGTCCGGACAGCCGATGCAGTTCGCGGGCGGCTGGAATTTCCTCGGCGGGGGGGCGGAAAGAGCGGGAAGCGTCTCGGAATGACGCAGTGACAAAAAACGTCAGTGAATCCGAAGGGGTGGGGGGACCGGTTGGGTCCTCCCGGGTGACGGTCTCAGAGCGGGTACCGCGAGGCGCGAAAAGTCAATAGGGGAGGGGTGGAAAAGTTGGTTGACACTCGGTTGACACCCTCGGCAAGTGGGGCCTCTGGACCCCAGGTGAAAATTCGTAACGTGGCTGAACTACAGCCCTACGAGAAAAACGCCCGGACCCACAGTTCCGAGCAAATAGCCAAAATCGCCCGCTCGATCGGCGAATTCGGATGGACGAATCCGGTGCTTGTCCACGGGAATTCCATCGTCGCGGGGCATGCTCGCGTCGAGGCGGCGAAATCGCTCGGTATCGTCGAGGTTCCGACCATCGAACTTTCCCACCTGACCCGGGCCCAGGTCCGGGCCTACGTCATCGCCGACAACCAACTGGCCCTCGACGCGGGATGGGACGAGGACCTGCTCGCCCAGGAACTCGACGCGCTGCGCGAGATGGACTTCGACCTGAGCCTGACCGGATTCGACGACGAGGAGATCGCTCGCCTCCTCTCCGAGGCCACCGGGGCCGACGTACCCCAGGGCCTGACCGATGAGGACGACGTTCCGGAGCCGCCGGAGGCCGCCGTCACGCACCCGGGCGACCTGTGGATCCTCGGTGGGCACCGGCTGCTTTGCGGGGACTCCAGCAGCGCGAAGGATGTTGACCGTCTGGTCAACGGCGCGCCGATCCACCTGGTCAACATGGACCCGCCCTACAACGTGAAGGTCGAGCCCCGCAGCAACAACGCCATCGCCGCGGGCCTGTCGTCGTTCGCGCCCCAGGCGCAGACCCACCACCAGGCGCTGGACCTGGCGCGGCACCCCGAGAAGTCGAAGGCCACGCACAAGCGTCTGCGCCCGAAGGACCGCCCGCTGAAGAACGACTTCGTGTCCGACGACGACTTCGACCGGATGCTGCGGGCGTGGTTCGGGAACGCCGCCCGGGTGATGGAGCCGGGCCGCGCGTTCTACATCTGGGGCGGGTACGCGAACTGCTCGAACTACCCGCCGGCCCTGAAGGAGTGCGGGCTCTACTTCTCGCAGTCGATCATCTGGGACAAGGAGCACCCCGTCCTGACCCGCAAGGACTTCATGGGCGCCCACGAGTGGTGCTTCTACGGCTGGAAGGAGGGCGCGGCGCACGTCTACCTGGGGCCGAACAACGCCACCGACCTGTGGCACGTCAAGAAGGTCAACCCGCAGTCGATGATCCACCTCACGGAGAAGCCCGTCGAGCTGGCACGCCGCGCGATCGAGTACTCGTCGCGCCGCGGGGAGAACGTGCTGGACCTGTTCGGCGGGTCGGGCTCCACCCTGATCGGAGCCCACCAGACCGGCCGGCAGGCCTTCCTCATGGAACTTGACCCCCTCTACGCGGACGTGATCGTCAAGCGGTGGCAGGACTTCACCGGCGAGAAGGCGGTCCTGTCGGGCGGCGGCTCGTTCGACGAGGTCGCGGCAGAGCGCGGAGGCGACCATGACGCCGGCACCGGCGGGCAGAACTGACCCCGCCCGGTCGGCCCGCGCGATGCGCAGCGTCCTCCTGGCCGGATTCGAGCCCCCGCCGCGACTTCGCGTCAGCGAGATCGCGGAGCGCGACCTCGTCCTGTCCCGCGAGTACAGCAAGGAGCCTGGGGCCATCCGCCTGGCGCGCACGCCGTTCCTGCGCGAGCCGATGGACCGGCTCTCCCCCGAGGACCGCGCCCAGACGATCGTGTTCATGGGACCGGTCCAGATCGGCAAGACCATCATCGGCCAGGCGTTCATCGCGGCGGTCGTCGGCTACTACCCGGGCCCGATGCTCGTGGTCACCGACACCGACACCAAGGCGGAAGAGTTCTCGAAGTACCGCCTGGACATGATGATCCGCGACTCGCCGCATCTGCGGTCCCGCGTCGCCGTCGCCAAGTCCCGCAGCCGCGACAACACGATCAAGCTGAAGACCTTCCCCGGCGGCTACCTCAAGCTGGTCGGCGCGCAGTCCGCGTCGGGCCTAACGTCCATGACGTGCCGCTACGTGCTGCTGGACGAGGCCGACGATCACAAGGCGAACGTCTCCTACGCGGGCTCGTCGGTGTCGCTGGCGCTCGGCCGGCAGACGACCTACGGCGACATGCGCAAGACGCTCATCGTCTCGTCCCCGAAGGTGAAGGGCGACTCCGAGATCGAGGCGTGGTTCGAGCGGGGCGACCGCCGCCGCTTCTGGGTGCCCTGCCCCCGGTGCGGGGAGTTCCAGGTCCTGCAATGGCGCGACCCGGAGACCGGGGCGTTCCGGCTGGTGTGGCCGAAGGGGCGGCCCGAGGAGGCCCGGTACATCTGCGCGCACTGCGGCGCGGCCTGGGAGAACCGCGACAAGAACGCGTTCCTGCCCGCGGGCGAGTGGCGGGCCGAGCGCCCCGACCTGGGCGAGAACGGCACCATCGCCTCCTACGCCCTGAACGCCCTCTACTCCCCGGTCGGCATGTACTCGTGGGCCGAAATGGCCCGGCAGTGGGAGAAGGCGACCGAGCGCGTGAAGGCGGGCGACATCGAGGAACTGCGCGCCTTCGTGAACACCCGCCTGGCCGAGTCTTTCGAGGAGCCCGGCGAGCAGATCGATCCGAACGCGCTGGCGAACCGCCTGGACCCCGACTGGGACGCGGTCCCCGCGGGTGTTCTCTGCATCGTGATCGGCGTCGACGTCCAGGACGACCGCGTCGAGGTGGTCACGCTCGGCATCGGGGCCGGGTGGGAGATGTGGATCCTGGCGTACAACGTCATCCTGTCGGACCCCCTCGACCGGCAGACGTGGACGGCGCTGGACGAGCTGGTCCTGCGTCGGTGGCAGACCGAGGACGGCAGGACCCTGCGAGCCGCCGCGACGTGCGTGGACTCCGGGCACCGCACCCAGAGCGTCTACGACTACGCCCGCACCCGGAAGAAGTGGGGCGTGCGCGCCATCAAGGGCGTGGGCGGCCCCGCGAAGCCCATCTGGGACAAGGCGATCCGCAGGGCCGGCAAGCTCAAGCACCAGGGCCAGTTCTACGCGGTCGGCACCGACACCACGAAGGACAAGCTCCACGAGTGCCTGAAGGTGACGCTGCCGGGGCCGAAGTTCCTGCACGTCCCGGCGCGCATCCCCCGGACCTACCCGGACTGGTTCGAGCAGTTGACCGCCGAGCGGAAGGTCAACTACCGCGAGAAGGGGAAGGAGGTCCGGGGCTGGCGGCTGGTCACCGAGGGCCGGCGCAACGAGGTCCTCGACACGATGGTCTACGCGCTGGCCGC
>ENA-UOWO01008222-UOWO01008222.1-activated-sludge-metagenome-genome-assembly--contig:-NODE-8222-length-10049-cov-5.225836_pt1 | contig 10049 bp, 11 predicted proteins | sample MGYA00238148_ERZ761564 | MGnify/ENA primary metagenome ERZ761564 (study PRJEB28885, sample SAMN05720194) | activated sludge metagenome | isolation source: Anaerobic digester | place: USA...
TATTGAATCATACACCCATTATTGGTCCTTCAGGTCATATTCAAAATCATGCAGACAGAATTGTCAATTTAGAAAATATTCATGGTAAAAGTGGTTGGCATCAACAAATGGTTTTAAAAGCTAACTATACTAGACCGTTAGATTTATTAATTTACAAAGGTTCGATTGTAAATTTCAACAGTTCTATTAATTTTTCTGATAATGAAAATGTTGCTCAAGATTTTGCTCGTTATGACATTCTTGTTTTCGATGACGGCTTACAAAATCCAGCACATCTTGATTATATAAATAATCAAATTATTATTTCAAGAATTCAAAATCTTAATTCAAATGTTCTTATTTTTGGAATAGTACCATCAACTGACACTTTCTCTACATTTAGTGTTAAAGTAGATCAATGGAATACTTTGCATGTAAATGGAATTTTTATTGATAAATCAGGATATGATTTTGGGACTACAAGAGCAGATTTTAATGAAAGAGTAGATTATATTCATAATTGCTCTTATTGTAAAATTGCTTTTGCTAATTCATCGAAGTTAAGTCATATACTTGGAACCGATAATGATCCTTTATATCCAAACATTACATTTAATTCTCAATTATTACAATCTAATCTTGTTATTGATGACTGGGTATTACTTGATAGTTTTCCTATAGATACTACTAAATATGTGCAAGGTTACGAAGATGCTTCTAGTTGGGCAAATCGTGGTGTCGAGATGAATACGTCGAGATATATATATAATATTAATGTTGCATCTTTCGGAACGATCAATAATGACAATGTACATGGTGATGATTTGTTTAGTTTTGGTCTTGTTTCTGCTTTAATGTGGTCATTAAATGCTTTTGGAACATCAGATACAAATTATAGTTCTAATAGTTCTTCAGTTAAATTTTGGAAAAGACCTAATCTTTCAGCAACAGGAAAAATCTATAGTATTAATCCTTCAGTTCAATGGGGAGTTAATAACACTTACCACCGCTTTTCAGACAATGTTCACTTAATTTTAGATTTTACAACAAACAATCAGACAAGTTATATTAACACAAAATGGAGTCAAGAAAGTGGAAGTGCAACAGGTTTGCAAGGTGCAACAGGAATTCAGGGCGTAACTGGGTTACAAGGTGAAATTGGTCTAGATGGTCTTGAAGGTATACAAGGTGAAACAGGACTTCAAGGAGTAACAGGATCTCAAGGTGAAACAGGACTTCCAGGTATAAATGGTTCATTATCAGGAGTGGCCACACTTACATCACAGCTAAATGTAACTAATACAACAAATGAAACTACAATTCTTACATACACAGCTCCTGCTAATAGTCTTGTTGCTGGTTCGCAATTTAGATTTTCGTTTTCAGGTACACATCAGAACCAAGCTACATCAGGGACGTTAATATTTAGAATATACATAGGCACAAATGCAGGACAAAACATAACTTTAGGTTCAGGTAGTGCACGTTCACAAACATATATGGAGTTTAGTGGTGTAGCTACTATAAGAACTGCTGGTAGTAGTGGAACTTTTATTTCAAGTGGTTTGTATAGCATACATACTTCTGCTACAGCAATGACAAAAGCGTATTTAACTTCTTTTTCTACAACTACAGTCAACACTACTTCTTCTGCTGTGATAAGAATAACTGCGCAATGGCAAACTGCAAGCTCTACTAACTCTTTACTTATTCAAAATGCTTGTATAGAGCGTATTATGTGAACATTGTTTAAAGAAAAAACTGTAGGTATGTATAATAAATAATAATTTTTACAAGTTGCTTATAATATAAATACTTCTAGCAAGTTATTTGGTATTAATTGTTGTCCTCATATTAACTGTCGAGAAAATTTATATGGATATAAATATTTTAAAAGATAACGAAATTCTCATAATAGCTGAAACTGAATTTGAGAGAAGTTTTTGTACTCTTCTTGAAGGAAAAATTTTTGATGCTACAGTTAAACGGGGTTTGTCTCCTGCTGATATTGTAGGGATTAAATTAACACCAAGACAAGAAAAGAAAGAAAAATGTCAAGCTTAAGTTTTGCATTAATAGTAAAAAATGAAGAAGCAAGTCTACAAAAATGTTTAGACTCTATCAAATCTATTGCTGACGAAATAATTATTGTTGACACTGGATCAACTGATAGAACAAAAGAAATTGCATTACAATATACTAATAAAGTTTATGATTTCGTTTGGATAGATGATTTTGCAGCAGCAAGAAATTTTGCTTTTAGTCTTTGTGAAAAAGAGTGGATTTTCTGGCTTGATGCTGATGATGAAATTCTACCTAAAGACAAAGAAAAAATAAAAAACCTAGATTTTTCTCCTGACAAAGAAGTGTTTATTTGCAAATATCATTATTCACATGATCAGTTTGGTGTACCTGAATGCACTCTTGAACGTGAAAGAATTATTAAACGCTCTCTTAATTTAAAATGGGAAAAAGCAATTCACGAGTATATTGCTATTAATGGAAGAAACATAACAAGGACAGACATTGAAATCCATCATTGGAAAAAACACGGAACATCAGAAAGAAACATACGAATTCTAGAGAAAATCGTAGAAAAAGACCAAGATCCAAGAAATCTATTTTATCTTGGAAAAGAGTATCTTGATTTTGGAAAAACAGAAGATGCAATCAAATATCTTGAAAGATTTGTTGTTTCAAATGGTTGGTGGGAAGATATATTTACAGCATACCAATTACTTGCAAAAGCATATCTTTTCTTAAAAAACGAAAACAAATTTTTCGAAAACATCTTTCTATCTATCAAAATAGAGCCTCGTCGTGCAGAACCTTTTTATGATATTGGAGATTTTTATTGTTCAAAAAGTGATTGGGCAAGAGCAATACATTATTATGAAATTTGTTTAAATACAAAACGTTCATCTGAGTTGATGTCAACATTCTATCCTCAATATTATACATGGTTACCAGCTCTTTCATTATGTAATTGCTATAACAATATTGGCAACATACAAAAAGCTTTTGAATACAACGAATTGTTCCTAAAGTTTAGACCAAATGATTCAAGAGGCATACACAATAGAGCTATTTTAAAAAATAGTCCATTAAGATTAATTAGAAAAGATGGTCAAGGTAAAAAATTGAATCTTGGTTGTGGCAATAAACGAATGGAAGGATTTGTCAATTGTGACATTGTAGATATAAAAGAAGTCGATGAAATATTCAATTTTTACGAAATACCTTATCAAGATAACACAATTTCTGAAATCTCTAGTGAACATGCGCTTGAACATGTCCCAAAAGAGAAAGCTAAACAAGCAATAAAAGAATGGTTTAGAGTTCTCAAACCAGGTGGAGTTCTTAATCTTTATATTCCAGATTTAGAACTATGTGCTCTTGGTTATGTGAATGGTGATAACAAAAGAACAGTAAATGGATATCCTGAAAAAGAGTGGTATAAAATGACTTTGTTTGGTGCTCAAACAGCAGAAAATGGTAGTGATGCTGAACACCAGTTTCATTTGACAGGATTTTCTAAAAACGAAATCAGAGAGATACTTGAAGATGCAGGTTTTATTGTAGATTACTTAAATAATTACTAGGAGGTATTCTATTAATTTTTTTTTGTTTTTATGTATTGTCACATTAACACATAACAAAGACAGTGTGTTAATTAAAACTCCTGTGTTCATTCAACAGCAAAGCAGCATAGAAAAAAACGATTGGTCTGTTTTTTCAGCATCAAAAGACTCTTCTTTTTTAAAAGTATCTTATCAAGAAAAATATGGTTTTGAAAAAACTATATTTTGTAAAGTTATTTTTGAAAATACAAAAACTGGTGAATATAAATGTATATCGCCAGAACTTGGTTGTTTAATTCTTCAAAAGTCAAACTTAAACTCTTTCAAAGTGACAGAAGTAAAAAATGAATAGTTATGGTACACCTTCAATAGAAATACGTGCATTCAAACCTGTCTCTGTAATTAAAATAGGTTGGATAGCACCTGAAAATTGGCTTGCTGCTCAAACACGTATAAGAGTTTTACGTGTCAACAAATGTCTTAGAAGTATGGGATATCAATCTTTTATTGTTCAAGATGCACAAGAAATAATTGATAAAAATTATGATATTGCAATAATTGGAAAAAGCTTTGATGAAAGCAGTTATAATAGTATCAAGTTACTTAAGCAACATAATAAAAAAGTAATATGTGATATATGCGAAGACGTTATTGGGTGGCCTTGGGTAAATGAAATTTTAAGAGATTCTGATAAGATTGTTTGCTGTTCATATAAACTTGAAGAAAAAGTCAAAACAGTAAACATGAACACTATAGTTATAGAAGATGCATTCGAAATATGAGCGTTCCCATTAAATCATTGATTATAGATGCTTTTGCAAAAATTGAACGACAAGACCAAAGAGTAGTAAGAATAAGAGCAAATCATCGATTTGCAAATGCTATTAAGCAGAGTTTCAACAGGGAGTTTGATGAAATAACAAACGAACACTTACAACGTTTAGTTCCTAGTTGGCTTGGTTCTCTTTTTGGTGCACATATTTATATTGACAATGAGTTAGAACAAGTCATTTTCGAAGGCGATCACGGCGCTACAACAAAACTTACATTTGAAACAACAAAAAAAGAACCTGTCATTAAACTACAAGATACAAAAAGAAAATTCAAATTTATATTGGAGGAAAGATGATGAATAACAAAGATACTTTTGTAGAAAAACTTGACGAATGCGGCGAAATCAAATATGAAATGTCTGAAGTTCATAGTAGAATTCTTGGTAAACTCAAAGCTGTTTATGGTCTTGTTTTTAAACGCGAAAAACGTGATTTTCTTTCTCTTAAAAACATGCAATATTTTAAAGGTGGTGTTGCTTCTCCAGATGCACGTCCAAGACTTCACGAAACTCTCGACACATTTATCAATTTAGCTAATCATTATGAATTTCTTGGTGATGATGAATTAAAGTCTTATCTTGAAGCTCATGGCATTTCAATCACTATTACTACCCCTAATCTTGAAGATGGTCCTGTTGTTGTCGCAAAAGAAGATAACAAAGAGCTTGAAAGATCATGGCAATTTGCAATGTCTGGCGAAACAATGCCTGGAACAAAAAAAGAAGTACTAAACGCTATTCTTGATAGATCAATTGAAACACAAAAAGCAATTGAAGATAAAAAAGAAGAAATAGAGAAAAAAGCTGAAGATGTTAGTCTTGAATGTCAAGTTAAAAAGCCTTTCTTTTTGAAAGCTGTAGCAATAAAAGTTCAAGAACTTAAGAAAAAATCTGTTGACAATGAACTTAAGAAAATAGAAGACGATATTGAAGCATCAAACGATATTATTGGTATTTTTGATGCATTAAAAACAGTAGAAGCGCAAGAACAGGAAGAAAAAGCATAAAAATGAAATCTATCTATTTTTTCGGATATGGAGGTTCTAGCGTCTTGTTAGAACCTTTAAGACCTATTATTGAAAAACTGGGTATGAAGCTCATTACTATTCATGAATGGGAAGATGCTGACATAAAATGGGAACTTTCAACATGGCTTGAGCATCTTAAAAAAGCTGATATTATAATTATACCTGCAAATTATGAAATACAGCCTTGTAAAAGCAATACGCGTTTGACACAAGCTCTTTCTTTAGGAAAACCCGTAATATGTTCTCCTCTTGATGCTTATTGGAAAGTAAATGAAAAATTTCCTGGGTGTTGCATTTTTGCATCAAATCTTTCTGAATGGGAATTTCATCTTACAAGTTTAAGAGACGATGACAATTTATGTAAAATCATATCTGAAAGAGCTTTAAAAGCTGCCCAAAGTTATTCAATTGAAGAAATAACGAAAAAATGGATCGATGTTATTAATTATACTGATTCTTTAGATATTGTCATTCCTTCATATAACAATGTTGAATATTTGAAGTTATGTATACAATCTATAAGAAAAAATACGAAATCATATAACATCATTATAAGTGATGCAGGTAGCAATGCTTCAACTTGGGAGTTTTATAGAATTCTCAAAAATGTCACTATACTTGGTGAACAAGACAAAAGATTAAATTTTTCACAAACATGTAATGCTGGTATCAAACACTCTACTTCAGAATATTTTGTTCTTTTAAATTCCGACACTATTGTCTCCAAAAATTGGGACGAAAATCTTCTCAAAAAAATGAAGGCTGATCAAAATCTAGCAGCTTGTGGTGTGCTTTCAAATTGTGATCGTTATTGGTTGCATGATGCTCCTGGTAAGCCTACTTATCCAATGAGTATTCCTGGTTTAGACCTTGTGCCTGGAATGAAAGCGTGTCAGTTAGAAGACAGGCTAGAAAACTTATATAGTTTCATGGACAATTCAAATCAATCACACGCTGGGACTCTCGTTGAACAAGAATGGGTAGCTTACTATGCGACCATGTTTAATAGAAAGATCTTTGACGAAGTTGGTTTGTTAGATCCTGGTTTTAAGAACGGATGTGAAGATCTAGACTTTTGTATTAGAACAAAAAAAATGGGCTACAAAATGGCTCAAGCTATTGATAGTTTTGTCTTTCACTTTGGTGGCATTTCCAGAAAATATTATGAAGAGGAATGTTGTAAAAATGGGGAATAAATCTGAAATAGTGAAAAAAATTTGGGAATTAAGAAGACAACAAGGTACTTGTAAAAGACTTATAAATATAAAAGTTGGGCCAATTTTAAGAAAATCTATCCAAACAAAAATCCATCCCGATATTGTTAACACTCGATGCTGGATTTATAATTATCATGCCAAGAGAAGTTTGGGAATCTATTCATGGTAAAAAACCCGATAAGATGCAAATTTGTCATAAGTGCGATAACAAATTTGGTGCTTGTTGTAACCCTGATCATTTATTTTTAGGAACACCTAAAGAAAATTGTCAAGATAGAGAAATTAAGGGTAGATCTGGTACAAAAGAAGAAAGAATAAATAGAGTTAAAAGAGGTATTGAGACTTCAAAAAGAAATGGAACTTTTTATGAAGCAAAAAGAAAAACTGCTGAAACAATGAAGAAAAATAACTCTTATGAAAAAAGTGCAATTAAGTGTCAAGAAACAAAAATAAAAAATGGAACAACAAGCAAAGGTTTTACGTCAGAAATGGCAAAAAAAGCTTGGCAAACAAAAATAAAAAAGGGTGTTGCTCAAGAAGTTATTAAAAAAGGTTGGGAAACAAGAAGACTTAAAAAGGGTTTGAATGATGTCTAAATATTATCAAGAAGATAGAGAAAACCACATATATTTAAAAGAAAAATACGACAAAAAAACTGTAGCAATTTTTTCTGGTGCTAGTTTTGAAAAATGGGATCATACATCTTTAAATAACGGTGGCATCGGCGGGAGTGAATCTTGGCAAATTCACATAGCAAAAGAGTTGTCAAATCTTGGTTATAGGGTCTTAAACTTTAACGATTGCAAAGAAGAGACTAATGACGGTCTTGTAAAATATATTCCCTTTGAAAAACTCCATGAATACAAAGAATACAATTATTTCGACTATTTTATTTCGTCAAGAACAACTGATGTTTTTCGTTTGAATATTAGAGCAGGTAAGAAATTCACAATTATTCATGACATTTGGTTGTCATCAGAAAATACAATTCCATATCAAGAAAAAGTCGATAAATTTCTTGTTCTTTCTGAATGGCACAAACACTTTGTAAGTCAACATCATGGATTGCCTTTAGATCGTTTAATTATGACAACTAATGGTATTGATCTAAAAAGATATGAAAAAACTATCGAAAGAAATCCTTATAGACTACATTGGAGCTCAAGTTTAGATAGGGGTCTTGATACTCTTCTTTATTTGTTTGATTTTATTAAACAAAGCATTCCTGAATTAGAATTACATATTTTTTATGGAATAGATAATTGGTTAAAAGCTGCTAAATATAGACATGGTGAAACTGAAAAAATAAGAAAACTTCAAGAAGCTATGAAAAAACCTGGTGTTTTTTATCATGGAAGAGTTGGTCAAGAACAACTTGCTGAAGAACAACTTAAAGCTTCATTATGGGCATATCCAACTGATTTTGAAGAGACAAATTGTATTACTGCAATAGAATGTCAAGCTGCAGGTTTACCAGTTATTGCTTCAAATTACGCAGGATTACAAACAACAGTTGGTAATTCAGGTATTTTATTGGGACAAGGTAGAAAAGGTGAGTCATCACTTTTGGATTATAGAGTTGAATTTGTTTCTAAATGTGTCGAATTATTGACAAATAAAGCTATATGGCAAGAATGGTCGCAAAAAAGTCTAGAAAATGCTAGAAAATTCGAGTGGTGCAAGATTGCTAAACAGTGGTCAGAGCAAATTCTGTGTTAATTTTTTCTACATAAAAGTTAGGTTTTTGACACCTAACTTTTTTTAATCATTACACACCTACCCTTAGAGATTGATCTGTAGTATTTATCCAAACTTCTCCTGCAGCTGCACCAGCACCACCTTGTGAAGTACCTGATTTTACACCTGTTAAGAAAAGATTTCCTCGTATTGTAAGATTATTATTTATATTGTTGTGAGTATGATAAATTTGAGTATCTAATGTTTCAAGATAACCTGAAGTCATCACTCTAGTATTTGTTCCACTATAACCCACTGCTACAAAAATTCCATTTTCGTAACATATTGATGCCCAAGAATTATCTGCAGCTGAACTTTTTGTTGTCCAAGTAATACCATCTGGGGAAGTCATTACTCTATTACCTGTTCCGTTATTTGACAAAGCAACAAACAAACCATTTCCATAACATACTGATATCCATTGATTGTTTACAGCAGCTGACCTACTTGTCCAAGTAATACCATCAGGAGATGTCATCACTCTGTCTGTTCCAGTATAAGCTACAGCAACAAACAACCCATTACCGTAACACACATCATACCAATCATTATCAGCTGCTGACGTTCTAATAGTCCAAGTAATACCATCTGGTGAAGTCATCACTCTGTTTCCTGTTCCTGTTAAAGCTACAGCAACAAACAAGCCATTGCCATAACATACTTTATACCAGTTATTGTCAACAGGATTTGTTCTAGATGTCCAAGTGATACCATCAGGAGATGTCATTACTCTATTTCCTGTACCATTACTAGAAACAGCCACAAACAAACCATTTCCATAACATACACCATCCCATTGATTTGCTGCTGCAGGAGTGACTAATGACCAACTAATACCATCATAAGAAATCATTGTTCTATTACTTACACCAGAATGCGCAACTGCAACAAACACACCATTTCCATAACAAACATCATACCAGTTGTTGTCAGCAGCTGACGTCCTTATTGTCCAATTAACACCGTCAGGAGATGTCATTACTCTGTTACTTGTACCTGATGATGCAACAGCTACAAACAATCCATTACCATAACATACTCCATACCATAAGTTATCAGTTGCCGATGTTCTAATTGTCCAATCATGTGCTGGATTCGTTTTCAATCCAGAAAAATTCATACTTCCAGTTATATTCTGAGTTCCAGAAATTGTTTGAGAACCAGTAATATTTTGAGTACCAGATATTGTTTGTGTACCCACAATATTTTGAGCACCAAGCATAAGATTGTGATTATGAGTAACTTGTTCATCTACCATCTCTATATTGCCAGAAGTCATCATCCTATTTGTTCCTGTCTGTGCTACTGCAACAAACATTCCATTACCATAACAAAGGGCTCTCCAGTTATTGTCAGCAGTACTTGACCTACTTGTCCAGTTGACACCATCAGGAGAAGTCATCACTCTATTACCTGCACCAGAAGAAGAAAGAGCGATAAACAAACCAGCTCCCATAACAAACTGAATTCCAGTTATTAAGCGTTGCGGCTGTTCTGCCTGTCCATGTAACTCCATCAGGGGATGTCATTACCTTAGTTGTTCCATCAATAGATACAGCAACAAATAGTCCATTACCATAACAAACCCCATACCAAGAATTAGTATCTGTAACTGAAGGTGTTCTTGTCCAAGTGATACCATCAGGTGATGTCATCACTCTATTACCCGTACCTG
>ENA-UOWO01008224-UOWO01008224.1-activated-sludge-metagenome-genome-assembly--contig:-NODE-8224-length-10048-cov-4.611128_pt1 | contig 10048 bp, 7 predicted proteins | sample MGYA00238148_ERZ761564 | MGnify/ENA primary metagenome ERZ761564 (study PRJEB28885, sample SAMN05720194) | activated sludge metagenome | isolation source: Anaerobic digester | place: USA...
GAGTTTGTAGCGGGTCAGTTAATAAAAGTGATTAAAGGCAACATCCTTGAGGAAGAAGCAGTATCATCAATTATAGATGAGAATGGTGAGGTGCTTGATCGGGAAAATGGAGTAGTACAGCTAGTCAAAAATTTTGCTTCGCAGCAAGGTGTGATCAGTGCGGGAATGAAAATGCTGGGCGCAGAAGAGTAGTTTTTGCGTTAAGAATTTCAAGTTATATCAAGCACAAAAATTGATGCTTTATCCTCTGGAATTACGATGTTAACTTAGGTACAATATGACCAACAATGGAAGCGCCATTAATTCTTTGAGGTGATTATGGTTCTCGCATCAAAGGCTTTCAACTTTTGCAGTTATAAATTCCAGCCTGAAGAGAAGCGGATAGTGTTCGATTATAGGATTGAATTCGAGAATCGGGATTCGCTCTCTTTTACAGAAACGATTATCCTTCCCTCTGTTCCAAATCTCGAGGGTAAGTCAGAGGAACTTATTGATAATCTCTTGCAATCAGTGCACTTGATTTTGGGGACCAGCTACTACAAGCTTTACTGCCCCAAGATTGTGACGGTATCAAAACCTCTCAGTCGTGATCAAGCAGATTTTTGGAACCAAATCTACAAAACAGGGATGGGTGAGTTCTATTATCAAAACAATTTAGATCCGGCCGATTCCCCCCAGTTTCCCTATGATGAGAAGCTCGTAAAAAAATCGTTCACTTTGCCAAAGAGCGGCAAATCGTTGGTTGGGGTAGGTGGAGGCAAGGACTCTATTGTTGCTGTTGAGTTGTTGAAAAGTGAGAAAATCCCAGTCACCGGCTTTGTAGTAGAGACACAGAAAGGGGCGGCAATTATTGACGATGTGGCCAGGGAGATGGGAATTGAACTTCTGAAAATTAAGCGTTTTCTTGATCCCAAAATTTTTCAACCTCAGCCAGAGAGCTACAATGGTCATGTTCCAATTTCGAGTGTTTTTGCTTTTCTTGGCCTGCTTTCGGCTGTTCTCTATGGTTATGATTATATAGTTGTGGCTAATGAATATAGTAGTAACTTTGGAAATCTGGAATACAAGGGGATCACAGTAAACCATCAATGGAGCAAGTCGGCCGAAGCCGAGAGATTAATTCAGGATTATACCCGTCAATTTATTACTCCTGGAACAGTTTATTACTCACTCTTAAGACCGTTCTACGAGATTAGAATTGTTGAGATATTTAGCCATTACAATAAATATTTTTCATATTTTTCCAGCTGTAACCAAAGTTTTCTTGTGAACAAAGAGCGCCCTGATAGTCTTTGGTGTGGCAAGTGTCCCAAGTGTGCGTTCATATTCTTGTTACTTTCCGCTTTTTTACCCAAAGATGAACTGATAACCATCTTCGGCAAGAATTTATTTGAGGACGAGGGATTACTTCCGACATTTGGCGATCTTTTGGGTTACGGTAAGGTTAAGCCATTTGATTGTGTCGGCACCTTTGACGAGGCTCAGGCGGCTCTTTATCTTGCTCGGGAAAAATTTGCCGGCAGCAAGGTTATGGAGACCTATTTGCCAAGAATTGAGGACCCAAAGAAGAAGGTGGAAATCGTTTTTCAGGCATATACTGCTCCTACGGTCCCCTCGAAATTTCGATTTGTAGGGATAAAAAATATTGCAGTGCTTGGCTACGGTAGGGAGGGCAAGGTAACAGAGGCTTATTTGCAGAAGGAATATCCGGAATTAAAAATTGGTATTTTGGATCAAAGTATTGACCCAAACTATCTTCTCGATCAAAAAAAATATGACCTTGCCGTCAAAACACCAGGCATGCCCCCGCATTTAGTCACCATCCCTTATACAACAGCAACCAACGTTACCTTTGCAAAAATTAAGGAGAGTGGAAACAAAATCATTGGTGTTTCTGGAAGCAAGGGCAAGAGTACGACCACATCGCTCGTGTATGAAATTTTGAAGCAAGCAGGGAAGGATGTCGTGTTGCTTGGTAATATTGGTATTCCCATGCTTTCCGCCATGATGGAACCCATTCCAAAAGATCGTATTTTTGTCTTGGAGCTATCAAGCTATATGCTCAATGATCTGGATATGTCCCCTAATGTAGCAGTAGTAACCAACCTTTTTCCCGAGCACATGGATTGGCACGGTAGTGAAGAGGCCTATTATGCAGCCAAAAGAAACATAATCAATTTTCAGGATAGTGACGATTACTTTGTGTACAATCAGAACAATGGCCGCTCTGGTGAGTGGGCGGAAAATGCAAGAGCAAATATTATTCCGTTTGCCGATTCAATTCCTCTGGCCGATAATGAAATCCCACTTTTAGGTCAGCATAACAGGGAAAACATCAAGGCAGCTATTGCAACCGCTAAAATTTTTAATATTTCAGATTCGGATATTGCTGCTGCAATTTCAAAATTTAAGCCACTTGATCACAGACTCCAGCCAGTCGGAACATTCAAAGGTATTACTTTTTATGACGATGCAATTTCTACTACACCTGAGTCTACGATTGCAGCATTAAAATCGGTTCCAAACGTTCAAACAATTTTTCTGGGTGGGCAGGATCGGGGGTACGACTTTGGGGAACTTGAGAAGGTTGTTAAGGGGTTGGGCATCAAAAATATTGTTTTGTTTCCAGATAGTGGAAAACGAATATTTTCAGATACGGCCGGTCTTAATTTGCTGGAGACAGAAAGCATGGAAGACGCTGTTACCTTTGCATATCAAAATACTCCAAAGGGAGCCGTTTGCCTTTTATCGTGCGCTTCCCCTAGTTATTCAGTTTGGAAAGATTTTGAAGCCAAGGGAAATGCTTTTCAGGAGGCGGTTAGGAAATTAGCTGACAGGGGATGACGATATTCTCTTTGATCGACAAAATCACAACCGTTTAGGAAAATTCATTTATTCTTTGTTAGCATTACTAGTTATCCGTATTTTGGATGAATACTATCCGCAGACATCACACCGACTACTGGTTTACGCTTCTGGTTTTTGGCCTGATCTTTTTTGGCTTAATCATGATCTATTCTGTCTCAAAGTACTACTCTCTTGATCTTACTGATGGTGCCACTGACAAACTTTATCTGACCAGGCAGCTCATTTGGGTTGTTTTGGGCTTTTTCGTTTGGGCTGTCTTCCAGGCGATCGACTACCGTTTTTGGCTCAAGTACTCACATATTATGCTTATACTTACGCTTGTGCTTCTTTTTTTGCCTGTAATTCTATCTCCCTTCGGTCTTGTCTCAGCAGGTCGCTGGGTTGGATTTGGTTTTGCCAAATTTCAACCGGCAGAAATCGCCAAGCTCACCTTCTTGATCTATCTTTCGGCTTGGTTTGGAAGCAAGGAGGAGGGAAGTGCTGCAATAAAGCAAATGTTTGTTCCCTTCTTGGTTGTGACCGGCCTGGTTGCCATGGTTATGCTCTTACAAAAAGATTTGGGAACACTCTCTGTTTTGGTTGTTATTGCAGCAAGTATTTTTGTTACAGCAGGAGCACATCTTTCACAGCTGTTCTCAGGAGTTGGCCTCTCGGCATTTCTGTTGTGGCTTGCGATCAAAATTGAGCCGTATAGAATGGAAAGATTTCTCACCTTTTTAAACCCTGAGAACAACTCCCTGTCCTCTGGGTATCATATTCGCAACGCTCTGATCGCCATCGGTTCGGGTGGGCTCTGGGGGCTTGGTTTTGGACAAAGCAAGCAAAAATATTTGTACTTACCTGAAGCTCATACCGATTCAATATTTGCAATTATTTGTGAGGAGCTCGGGTTTATTCGCGCCTCGTTTGTAATAGTAATATTTGTCCTTATTGCAATGAGGGGTATAAGGATTGCGCGAAATGCTCCTGATTTATTTTCCCGTTACCTGGCTATCGGTATCACTTCATGGATTTTTGTCCAAGCAATGATCAATATTGCCGCCATGCTTTCATTGGTACCACTGACGGGTATTCCTCTTCCGTTTGTGAGTTATGGTGGTTCATCGTTATTGATCTTGCTAGCGGCAGTCGGTATTCTAAACAATGTAGCAAAACACCAGAAAACATAACTTCATGCTACACTGTTACTGGGCAATGAATCAATCAAACAATGAATCAATCAAACAAAAAAACAATCTTGCTAGTTGGCGGTGGAACAGGGGGGCACAGTATTCCGCTTCTTTTACTCTACAAAAAACTAACGACTGAACATTCCGATATATCAGTGAAAATCATTGGCTCTGACAGCGAGCTTGATCACAGAATATTTGATGGAGTAGAGGATTTTGTTCCACTAAAGAGCGGAAAACTCCATCGTCGGGAGCATTGGCGCAATCTCCGAGAGGCGATCAAGATGATTTCCGGTTTTAGAGAAGCCAGGAGGTTGCTTCGGGAGTTATCGCCAATAATGATTTTTTCAAAAGGGGGATTTATTTCTTTGCCGGTAATATATTGGGCAAAGAGACTACACATTCCGTATTCAATCCATGAATCAGATATAGAGATGGGTGAGGCCAATAAGTATGCAGCTTCAAATGCTGAAAATATCTACGTCGGGTTTCCGGTAAAAAATTATCCAGTCGAACACAAAGATAGGATAAAATTTGTTGGTCAGATGATCGATGATAAAATTGTCAGTGTGAAAAAATATGATTTATTTGGGTTTGACTCTCAGAAACCGGTAATTTTTGTCACGGGCGGTAGTCAGGGTGCACACTCCTTGAACTCCGCTGTGTTTGAGTCACTCAGCAATCTCCTTCTGGAATATTCAATTATTCACCAAGTCGGCTCTCACGATCTGGATGAAGCGAAAATGGCAGCAGATAATTTGCCGGCTGAACTGAGAAAAAATTACTTCGTCCGGGATTTTTTGGAAAAGGAAAACGGGAATAATATGATGGGTAATGCATATTCCTTGGCGGACCTGGTGGTATCTCGGGCAGGTGCCACAACCCTTGCTGAAATCGCGCTCTACAAAAAGCCCTCCATTTTAATTCCCTACCAATTTGCATCAGATAACCACCAGCAGAAAAATGCTGAGGTTTTAGTCGAAGAGGGAGCTGCGGTTATGATAAAAAATGATAATTTAAATAAAACTGAATTGACTAAGACAATACTAAACCTTATGTCTGATCAATCAAAAAGAACAAAAATATCTGATGCCGTGTCAAATATTTTTCCTCGAAATGCTGTGAGTATAATATCAAAAGAGATTATGGAAGGAAGATAATGAAATATCACTTTATCGGTGACCAGGGCATCTCCATGCGAGGACTGAAAGAGTATATGGCTGGTTTGGGCCATCAGGTTTCGGGTTCCGATATTAAGAGTGGGGGGCATAAACACGAGAATATAACTTCCGACATAGACATTGTTGTCCGCACTTCGGCTGTGAGTCCGGGATCGCCCGGCTGGGTGGAGGTGGAAGAAGCACAAAAGCGGGGAATACAGGTGATCAAGCGTTCCGAGCTTTTGGGCCAGATCACAAAAGGCAAAAAACTGATTGCTGTTTCTGGAATGCATGGTAAGACGACGATTACGGCAATGATCGGACTCACACTGATCGAGGCAGGCCTTGACCCGACCGTGATCATTGGGGAGAGATTGCGAGAGCTTAATGATGACGTGATTAGAGTGGGTAAAAGTGAGTGGTTCGTTGTTGAAGCATGTGAATATGATAGAAGTTTTCTTGATTTGGGTCCATACATTGCAATCATTACCAATATCGAAGAGGAGCATCTTGACACATATCCGGGAGGTTTACCAGAGATCAAAGCCGCCTTTAGTGAATATTTGAGCAAAGTTTGCGACAATGGCGCGATTATCGTGTGTGCGGATGATGCTGTTGCCGTCAACGTAGTTTCCGGTCTTAAAACAGGAGCCCAAATTATTCCTTACGGTATTACGACTCAGGATAATGTTCTTGGTTTTGTTCCGGCATTGCCTGGCAAGCACAACCTTCAAAATTCCCTGGCAGTTTTATCCTTGGCAAGATTCCTTGGTCTGGGGTTGGAGCCAGTTCGTAAAGTGCTTTCCACCTTTCAGGGCGCAAGAAGGCGCTTTGAGATAAAGGGAACATTCAATGGAGCAGTAATAATTGATGACTATGGTCACCACCCTTCAGAGATTAAAGCCACCATTAGCGGATTAGTTGAGCGATATCCCGACAAAAAGAAGGTTGTAATTTTCTGGCCGCATCAATACAAAAGAATACAGCCACTCCTTTCCGAGTTTGGAGATTCCTTTCAGGGTGCCGATGAAGTAATACTCAAACCAATCTATTACGTGCCTGGTCGGGATGAAATTCTGGATGTAAGATCTGAGGACATTGCAAAGCTGATCAATGAAGGCGAAAGGGCGACCCAACTTCGCCAAGGCTACGCTGGGCAAGAAGGGCGAAAGGCGAGAGTTGTGCAGGAAGATGGTGAGATTGTTGATTATCTGAAAACTATAGCCGACAAGGATACGGTCATTTTAACGATTGGAATTCCTCCGGTTTATAAAATTGCGGAAGCCTTGGCAGGAGAAGCTAGACAAACATGACCACACTGGAATCAGCCTTGATAAGCGAGCTTGGAGAAAAATTAGTCAGAAACGAGCCCTTAAAAAACCATGTACAGATACGGGTTGGGGGAGTAGCTGATTATTTTTATGTGGCAGATAGCCTCTCGGACTTAGCTCACTCTGTTTCCTTGGCCCATTCACTTGGTCTTCCATATATAGTTCTTGGAGGTGGTACCAATGTTATTCCTTCTGACGGTGGCTTTCCTGGGCTGGTGATTAAGAACATGAGCAGTAATATTATGTTTAGTCCCGAGTCATCAACTGTGATTGTAGATTCCGGAGTAGTGCTAAGCAAATTAATCAATCTAGCTGCCGGTAGGGATCTTGGGGGGTTAGAGTTTTTGGTCGGGGTGCCAGGAACAGTGGGCGGTTCTCTGTATAATAATGCGGGAGACTGCAAAGATGCGATTGGAGATAGGGTTCGCTCGATCACACTACTGATGCCAAAAGACGGTAGGGTTGCTATAGTTAAACATGATCCATCATGGATGCATTTTTCGAGTTTTAGCAGTATTCTTAAAGAGTGGGAGAAGAAAGACAATCGGCCGGTATTGCTCACTGCTACTCTGCAGCTAGCCATGCGCAGGAAAGACGAGATTCTTCGTTTGATACATTTTTATAACAAGCAGCATTCGTTAAATTATCCCAGTGAGGGTTTTGTCACAGGAGAATATTTCAAGCCGATCTCGCTGGAACCTGTGGTTATGGCTAGAAGTATAATTGATCTTCTACCAACAAAAAGAATAAAAAGTAATACGGTTTGTTTTGCCAAGGAAAACCATAATTGTTTGGTCAATCGGAAGGGCGCAATGGCAAAAGAGTTGAGGGAAGTTGCTGATGCAGTCAAAGCGCTTGCAAAAGAAGAAAAAGAAATAATACTTGAAGAAATGGTGGAGTATATCGGAAGATGGTAGGGAAGGGCTATAGAAAATTTATAAAACAGAAGGAAAAGCGTACGATAACGAAGACGCCACTGGTTTTTGCTGCGCCCATCCAGAAGAAGGAAAAAAACTTTAAGTTTCCCTGGCTGGGAATAAAAATTTCAATGGTTCTGATCCTACTGGTTGCTGCTGTATATTATTTTTTCTTCTCGGCTTCATTCAGGATTAATGAAATAATTGTTGAAGGAAATTCTTTGGTGGGAAGGGATGAGATTGTTGCAACCATCCAGCCAAGCGGTAATAATATTTTCAGGTTTAGTTCCCCTGATGCAGAAAAGATACTACTGGAAAAATTTTCCCAAATCCGTAGCCTGGAAATATATAAAGGAATTCCGGATGCCCTTAAGATAATCGTTGCTGAAAGGGAGGGGAGAGTTGTTTGGCAATCAGGTGAAAAATTTTATCTAATAGGGTCCGAAGGAGTGGTGGCTAAAGAAATTTTAGCCTCAGAATTTTTGGAGTTGCCCCATATTGTGGACAAGAAAAACCTTCAGGTCCGACCCGGGGAAAGGATTCTTTCTCCAAGTTTTGTCGCTTTCGTTATCAACTTAAACGACCACTTCTTTGAGGCTGTGAACATCAAGCCGAGCCACTTCGAGGTTCCGGAGACTACATTCGATATAAATCTTTATACAGACGCCGGATTTTTTGTAAAATTGAACACAATGCGGAGCAGTAAAAAACAGTTGGAGAGTGTCAAAACAATTGTGGCAAATTATCGCCCCGATATCCATGAATACGTAGATATTAGAATCGATGGATGGGCGTACTACAAGTAAGATCTGTTTACTAATTGGGACCGCATGCTTAAACAATTTCAGCAAGATAAGGTTTGGAAAGTGTCAAAGAAGGTGTATGACGATATCATACACCAGCTTTTGTATAATCGCGGTGTAATAGGTTTGGCGCCGGACACTGAAGTAATAAAATCATTTTTGTCCCCCGATTTTATTAGCGGGACCCATGACCCGTTTCTTCTCATAGGTTTAAAAGAAGCTACTGAGAGGATTAAGCAAGCAATTTACAAGAACGAGACAGTAGGGATTTTTGGAGATTACGATGCTGACGGTGTGCCGGCATCAGCCCTTCTTCATCGTACGTTCAAGGCTTTAGGTCTCAAATCAATTGTCTATATTCCGACGAGGGATCAAGGTTATGGTTTGTCAAAAAGTGGTATTGATTACCTGATCAAACAAGGGTGCGGCCTTGTCATTACTGTGGACCTGGGGATAAGGAGCCTTGCTGAAGCGGAATACTGCAAAGAAAAAAGGATCGACTTAATTATTACGGATCATCATCTTCCCGGGGAACTGTTGCCAAATGCCACTATAGTTATTAACCCCAAGCAGGCAAGTGATAAATATCCCAACAAGGAGCTTTCCGGTGCTGGAGTTGCATTTAAACTGATGCAAGGGCTTGGTGTGCTCTATCCTAAAAAAGTTACGGAACAGTTTTTAAAGTGGAATCTGGATCTTGTTGCAATATCGACAATCTCTGATGTGGTTAAATTGGTGGGAGAGAATCGTGTTTTTGCCAAATTCGGACTTGTCGTGCTTAATAAAACCAGAAACATCGGGCTTGCCAGTCTCATAAAGCGCAGCGGGATTAAAACACCAATCACGGGATACAGTGTTGGTTTTCAGATTGCTCCGAGAATCAATGCCCCGGGTCGAATCGACCATGCGACCAAATCCTTTGAGTTGTTGGTAACAGATGACCCTATTGAGTCGGAGACGCTCTCAGATGAGCTTAACGAGAGGAATGAGGCAAGGCAACATTTGATGGATAAGGCCGAGAAAGAAATTATCAATCAAATAATTTCTCTGGGCCCGACTGAAGACAGGCTCATAGTTGTAGCCGGAAAATGGGAGCGTGGAATTGTTGGTCCAACTGCATCGCGACTAGTAGATCACTTCAGTAGGCCGGTCATTGTTTTTTCTGAGGATGGAGAAGAACTTGTCGGAAGTGCCAGGAGTGTTGAGGGTGTAAATATTATAACACTCTTTGAATCGGCGGTTTCTTGCATAAAGAAATTTGGGGGACATGCCGGAGCGGCAGGGTTAACGGTCGAAAAAAAACTTTTCCCAAAATTTGTTCAAGCCATGAAGATTATTTCTGATGAGCAAATTCCCCTGAAATCGCTTCGAAAGGTTTTGAAAATTGATGCTGAAGTATCACTTCGAGAGCTAACAGTGGAACTATCTGACGAGCTATCGAAGTTTGAGCCATATGGTATCGGTAACAGCCGCCCAAAATTTTTGGTTCGAAATGTTAATCTTTCTTCGCCCCGATTTGTCGGAAGGGAGAAAAACCATCTTTCTGCAATGATTGGAGATGGGGATTGTAGCACAAAAATGATTTTTTTTAATTCTAATCTCGACCCCTCACTCTTGTCGGACGATGTTAAAATTGATCTAGTTTGTTCTCTGGGCGCGGATGAATGGAACGGAAAGCGGAAGGCATGTTTAACTATTGAAGACATTAGGATGAGTGATGAAACATAAAGCGGCGGTATTCCTGTGTACAAGTTGCGGAAATGAATTTAGTACTTGGTCGGGCAAGTGTCCTGCTTGTGG
>ENA-UOWO01008226-UOWO01008226.1-activated-sludge-metagenome-genome-assembly--contig:-NODE-8226-length-10044-cov-9.295825_pt1 | contig 10044 bp, 12 predicted proteins | sample MGYA00238148_ERZ761564 | MGnify/ENA primary metagenome ERZ761564 (study PRJEB28885, sample SAMN05720194) | activated sludge metagenome | isolation source: Anaerobic digester | place: USA...
CATTCTTAGATTTTCAAGTCTCCAACGTTGGGCATTGGTACAGAAACGTCAGGAATTGTCGGGTCAACTTCAACATCTGAAATCTCATCATTCGACTGCTGTTCTTCCACGGGTACCTCATTGACATTAGGCTGAATAGGTGATTCTTGATTTTTTGATTTTGGAGAATTTTTAGCAGCTTTTGCCTTTTTTACATCCTCAACTGAAGGTGTGATGTCAATAACTGTAGCATTTTTGATTGTTTCGTCTGCAATAAGATGATCTCCGATTGCCCCTCTTCGTTCAAGTACATCATCAATGTTGCAAGATTCAAGCTGATTAGTATATTTGTCAACAACAGACTTATTGTATGCAGTGATTAAATTGCTAAACGAAGTTCTAAAGCCTTCCGATTCCATGAAGAATTTAGCAACAGTTGATCCTTGGAATTTTTGATCGAAACCTTTCATGCTATACCATGCACCATTTGCCACAATAAGCTTCTGTTCCTTTAATAGTGCAAATGATGACCAAAAATCTGAGTATCCTCCCATATACGAGAAGGCCATCTTTGTCTTAATCAATGGAGGAAATGCCTTATTCTTAATGCAATAAGCTTCGACTTCTTTCCCATCAAAGCCCTGAACACGTTCTTCGATATTACCACTATCCGTCATATATAGCAATTGGCTAGTTGCAAATTGTAATGCTCTCCCACCAGGAATTGTATCAGCTTGTTTCATACCTTTGATGGCAACAGGTGTAGGAGTCATGCCAATACCAACGGCATCTCTAAGTTGGTTCACAGCAATAACCGTAATGCCATACTCTGGAAGCAATGGGGAAATTCTTGGCAGATACAATGAAAGTAGTCTTGCCTTATAACCGATAACTTCTTTTGGATCTTCCGCCGTCATTTCTTTCTTGCTAAGCGTATTAGCAATACTATCCCATACGATAACTGCTGGAATATCCATTGCATCTTTATTGTTTTTCTTAAATTCAACAACTGCTTCGATAATAGCAAAAACGTCTTCTAATGTAACATCAGGTATAGGATCAATAGCCGGATAGTTTACTCCTAATTGACAAAGACGATATTTAGACATTGTTGATTCAGAGTCAATATAAAGAGACAATGATTGTCCATTACTAGCTTTCTGAAAACTAGATAAAATTTTAGCAGCTAATGACGACTTACCACAACCAGCTCGTCCAACCAACTGAATGAGTCCCCCGACAATAGCACCGCCCCCAAGTATTGCATCTAAGCTTTGAATGCCGGTTCTAAGCAATTTGGGCCTATCCAACATGACAGATTTAACGCCCTTATCGATAGCTAAAAACTTATTTAGACGAGCTTGAATACCATTAGCGACAGTTATTGTATTATTGTTTGGTACTAATTCTTTAGACACGGTTATCTCCTAAATTGTATAGTCAACTACGGTTTGTGAACTATCTCTGATCTCGATGGATTTGCCGCAAAACATGCAAAACTTAATCTCCCCGTCTTCCATGTTGGCAAGCAATAAAGAATCTTTGCCGCAAGTACTGCGGTATCCTCCGTTTTTGTCATCCCATTCCCATACGCATTTTTGGTCGTTCTTTTCCATGATTGTTCTCCTTGTAATATTTTACCTATAGCGAAGTTGGCATTAAACCAGGACTCTTTTTTAATAATTCTTCCATCTTTTTCTTATTCTCATCCCCTGATACACTCTTAGTAGCTCTCTCGATAATAACTTCTCTGATAGCTTGCTTATACTTTTCTAAGTCTGTACCAACATCAAGTATTGCTCTTAACTTAAGAAGCATACTATTTAACTCACGTTTATATTCGAGGATCGTAGAATAGAAACCTACGAACATCTTAGTCTTATTCTCAATGACAAACGTACTTCGATATGATTTCATGTCTTTTGGAAAGACACTCTTAAGAGATTCTTTAAATTCCTCTAGCTCTCTTATGTCCTTACACAAGCCATTAATCTGAGTTATGATTATGGCTGTTACTTGTAGAGGAGTACAATCTTTATTGAGTATATCAACTTGTGCTAAGTTGTCTTGCGGTATAGTCGAGAAGACTTCTTGAATTGCTTTTACATCGATATCTGCCGGTAAAACGGTGGGACTTATCAATATAGGGGCATGTGACATGCTGTTCACTCCGTTCTTTTTCTTGTATTTTTTAAGGATTAGCTAGTTCAAACCTCGTATCCTATTATACTACCTATAACGAATGGTTAATAATTACATAAGGTATAATTACCTTATTGTATTTGCCAACGCCATACGATAGTGTAATACGAAAATTAGATATTTGTGGCGCGCCAATAACTTACAATATGGGAAATTTGGCGGCGGAAAAATCGGGTGATAACGTGTAGTATTGGCATTATCACGTCATTCTTATCTTGTATCTGCCTGGTTGCCTTTTGACTGCCTGTTATATTGTAAATGATTAGCTATCTATTCGCCTTTAGGCAATCTTGTTTTTGTCTCTCTTCAGTATTGTATATTTTTAACTCTTCGAAATTTAGAAAAGCCTTTTCTTTTAATATTACAGAGTATATGTCTTTTAGCAAAAAAGTCAGTACCTTCTTTTGACAGAGATACAATATGGTCATCTGTGTTGTGGTGTCATTGAGGGTTCTTGAATTTGCATACTTGACATATGTTTCACTGTGTACATTATTTAGCCGAAGAAGAGATTATGTTTGACTAGACAAAGTATTGTATCTTTACTTATCTCTTGTTTTGATTATTTTATCGTTTTATAGATTTTCACTATTCTCTTTTATATTTTATCGAAAACACCTCTTTCTCCATGTTTCTTATTCACCACGTAATAAAACCTAGACTGGGGTCTACTTACTACATTTACAAGTACTTGAGTACATAATTGATTCGTAGTTAATTACTCTTGGCATTTAAGAACGACATTAAGTGAATCTTCTATGCCTGCTGTTCTGAGACAGCCTAGCATAAGAAGATAAAAGTTCTCAAGGCATTACTTAATATCAATATGATAATCAAGTATGTCTCTACACTATTTTGGTTGAGTTGAAATTCTCGTCGCTTCAACTGATCGCGCAGTTGAAAATACGCGGGCAGCTTTAAAGTTGAGTATGCAATACAATGGTAAAAGCTAACTATTAGCAAAATTACTAAAGAGAATAGAAAGAACCAAATAAGAGATTGAGATATCTTACTTTAAAGGACTAAATTTCTGTCAATTAGAAATTACACCATCTTCCAATATAAATATCATATCGATACTGATAAAGGAGACCAACCATGCAATTCGAATTAACTCGAGATAAGAGAAGACTAGCTTGGTATGACAAGATGAAGAAGATGGGCATGTGTTCTCGAGATTGGCAGAATGAGGATACGTGGTATAAGGGCGCTAAGTTAAAGGTCAATATAAGGCTTAGTAGCCACCATGATAAGAGAGCTAGAAAATTTTTCTTTCGTGTGATCGTTAAATCGGAAACAGAAGATTTATTGCTTGATGATCTTTGGATCTTTAAGAAGAATAAGTTTAAAGATTATGATGAAGAACTTGACTTCTATGACTACCTTAAAGCGTTAGTTAAAATAGCTCTATCTGATATTCGTCTTAAGTGTGATCACCTCTTTATGATTGGACCAGCTGGCTTAGTTAATTGTAAATCGAATCTAGAGAAGGTTGACATTGAGACGTATTATATCAAACATAGATGGAGAAAGAGTAATCCTAAGTATATGGAATTCTTTCACATGGTTGATGAGCTATTAGGCATGGATGAGATCATGGAGAAAGCTGAACATGATGTAGAACGAGTTGTCTTTAATATTCCATTTTATGATTCTAGCCGTTTACTTCCCAATAGGTTTGGGAGCTATCCGTACGTTGAATGTTGTCGTTATCGAAAGTATGGTAGTTTCGTAGAAGATATTAAAAAGCTTCCTCCAGAAAGATTGAAGCAAACTACATTATACATACCTGACAAATTCACAACTAAGATCTTCTATTTGAATACAATTCGTAGAACCTTCCTGTATAAGGCTATGTTAGATTACTTTTTGGAACATGGTAAGGAAGCTACATTAGAGCATTTTACTTACAACAAGATTATTGAAACAATTTTACGTGATCCTAAATTTGAAAGTGCCTATTGTCTTGAAACCGATGATCCAACTAATGAAGATGATAATAATGATTCGAATAATGTCGGCGGCAAGACTTTAAAGGATCTAACTGATGGTCTCAAAGAAAGTGCTGAATATAATGTTATCGATAAGGTACTAGATAGTAATAAGAAAGAATATTACATTCGAAAGTGGGATGATGATAGTGGTTGGTCTGTTGATCCAAAGTATGCTAAGAAGGATGACGAACCAGTTAGACCGCATGTTCAATTGTTTAAAAGCCGAGATGAATACTTTGGCTATGTTCAGGCATGGACTAGATTTAGAGATGCCACTTATAAGAAACTTTTAAGTTTGCAAGAGGCATTAACTAAAGTTGTTGCACCTAACAAGCAAGAAAACGTAATTGAGTCAACTAAATCGGTTTCACCTGTCATGTCAAAAGAAGCAATGAAAGCTAATCGAGAGATGATCTATTCTCCGTATATGACTGGCCCACTTGTTCGCAGCCTTAAGGAATACTTTAATCCCATCAAAAAGAGGATTAAGGATGTTCTTGAAGAAATAAGACATACGAAATTTGTCAAGAGCGTCTTTGGAGATAGCATCTTGGAAGGTCAATTAATGTCAATACCCTAAATGCCTGATAGAAGCATAGCTAACACACTTACAAATTTTAGACACTGTATTATTGGAGGATGTTAGCAATGTTCGCACTATGTCTATTATGCATATCATCCCATAAGACTTTATATGCTTCAAAATGTTTGGAGGCTACGAAAAATGCAAACAATGTGTCTAACAATCGATATGATATCAAGAAGCAGTAAGGTCTTGTTAGGATGGTTAAAACTATTGCTTGCACTATTGATTATGAATCTTTTGGTATATACTTACAAAGATGTTCAAAGTTGCGGTATAACTATTCTTGTTAGCTTTCAATATATCATCATCAAAGTGTTCGTAGATTTTGAAAGCTATATGAATGAGCCAATAGATTTAGAAATTGATGCTTTAGATAAGATTAAAGATAACTCGAAACCAAAGAAGGAGTAAACAATATGTCTAGAGATTCTGATGCCAACTGCAAGTGCATGGTTTGCAAAAGCTTTGTCAAGTTTCCTACTACTAACATTATGGATGCATATTGCCCATCATGTGGGTGGCAACTATCAGCAGTTAAAGCGACAGAGGCGCAGAGGATCGAGTTCGACCGAACTATTTTGGGGATTAATGACGAAGACCGATAAGTCGATAAGCTTGTAGTAACCCACAATCTGTATAGACGCAGTTAGTCTGTTACCCGCTTTCTTTTCTGTGGATAATACAGTAGCATCAATTTCTTTTGCTATGACTGAAATTAAGTCCTTAGCATCTATAGCATTCTCTGTCCATGGAACTGCGATAAGATCCAAGTCTCGTTCTTTGGACCCGTGTTCTCCTATTGCATAACCATGGTCTCTTGCTATCTTTCTGATAATCTCAACATCTGGCAACTTAGGTTCGATCCATCGGTTATCAGCTATTGTGTTTTCTTGGTTGCATTTAGGACAGATATTTGTCTTTCTTGACGTAGCACACTTAGCACAATACCACATTGCATTAGTCCGTGAAGAGCTTCAAAATGTTCTTCACCATCTCCCAGTTGATTGAAATGTTTGAGTTAGCAAGAATGACTGTATATACTATCATGAATCCAGCATTCATATAGATGAGTTTTTTCATGTTATTCCAGCAGCATTCTTTTAGTTCATTCTCTTTCACTTGACAATCTGAGACTTTAACACATGTCCTTTGGCTTTCTTGTGTATCTCGGATTCTATCATGGTGCACTTGAAGTTGATCATTGATGGGCCGTATTGCTCTGTCATGGATGTCTGCTGTAAAATCATCTATCTTAGTTCCCATATCTTTGATCATACCTTTGATTTCATTGAATCTTTCTTTATGATCATCGATATAATCATCTAGCCTTTGCGACACTGAATCTAATCTACTATTAGAATTCTTTTCACTATTTCGTATCAACTCAACTAAAACAATAACTTCTTCGTTATTGATTTGCTTCGGTCGATCAAGTTTTTCCATATTGTAGCATCCTTTAAGATGATATTCTTTGATTATTTTTGTATTAGAACACGATCGAAAAAGAGAGACTCTAACTTAAGAACATCATCGGGGAGCATCTGACTCCTATCTATACCAACATCTTTGCGGATATCAATGCCAGCTTCGTATAATGAATCGGAGACAACTTCAGAACAGAAATATCGATCATCTGTATCAAAGTCTTTATTAGTTTGCTTGATTGACGACCATCCTAGTTTGTCATAGATAAGGTCATATAGAGCAATGATGAAAGCTTGTATGAAATCATATGATCTACCAACTTTTTCTCTAGCATGTTTTAAGAATAATCTTTGAGTTGGCTGATCTTTGAATCTAAACGCAATAAACTTGTAATTAGCGTAGTGATTGGTGATTAGCGGATTATTTATTGCTACTCCTTGACCGGTGCTTTCTAACAACAAGTTATCTCCGTTGTATACAGCTGCGTGAGTCCAAGTACTCTTTGTGAATGTCAAGATCATCCAGGCCACTGGATATTTTAACATCATATATTTCGATACTGGTCTCATAAGCAATATATCACCTTCTTGAAGGAACGATAAATTCTTCTCGTTAAAATAGAAGCCACTTACTTTAGCCACGCTAATCACCTCCCTAAAATAGATTTTTATAGTCTGATTCGTTTGGCCATAGTTTACTTTCGCTAATCTTTATATATGCATGTTGATCGTCTTTGATGAATAATGCATATGGATTTGTGTACCAGTCACCTAAGTTGATAAATCGAATGTCAGACCTATTAGTATACTCCGGCATATGAGTGTGACCATAGATCAACACATCGAATTTAGCAGACTGAAGTTTATGGCTAACAATTTCCATGTAGTTTGAGATACGTTTGTAGTAATGATTGGTAACGAATTGAATCTTAGAACGTATATCGTATTTCAAGTAGTATGATACAAGATATACGATAGCATCCATCACCCTATTCAGATATGTGTTCGAACCAAACTTATTATCAAAGTCATGACCATGAGTAATCAGAATCTTCTTATCGCTTATTGTTAATACGTCCGATTTAACAATCATATCTGAAACGATTGTACCTATTAATATCTCAGAATCATGGTTGCCGATGAACAGCTTAATTGAGTATTCTTTTAGTAAGTCTATCATATCATCACTTGGACTACTTTTCCAAACATCAAATGTATCACCTACTAGATTTAATTGACATTTTTCATGTCTCTTGTATTCTTGTAGGAATGATACGAATAACTTGGTTTGGCAAAAGTAAGAACCAAGATGTATATCTGATATGTATACTTTAGTGTTCATAATTTGCTTATAGTTCTAAATGTTGAGAATGATATACATGCATACCAAGTATGATTTGGAATTTCTTCGTTTACATCAACATGTGTTCTAAAGTTAACTTGTAATATAACGTTGCTTGCCCATTCAGATGGACTCTTACATTCTAGCTTAAAGTGTGTCGCTTCTCCTAGCATCAAAAAATCACTAGCAAATTTTTTGAAGTTGCCATATTCAGATGTAAATAGATTATATCGGCCATTGCCATCTTGCCCTGTGGAATTTGGATTAGTGGCAGGTGTAAGATTGCCATATGTGTTTGTTGATGAATTATAGTCGGCATTCCAATATGCAGCCGGACAAAGACCAGTATCTGTTTTTGGTACTGTATATACACAATATAGATTGTTCATGTCCAGGTTAACATTACCCGTACCATTAACTGGTAAAATCGCTCCACCGTATTTTAAATAATTCGTCCCGCTTGCACTTGTTGTCGGTGTTGCTTTAGGTTTCATTATTACGTCTAATTCATCTAATAGACAGCCTTTAAAACTTAAATACGGTTCATATAACCATGTTCTATTGTTCTCTGTATTGAATAACATTTCAATTGTCGTAGATAAAGTTTCGTTCGTACTTAAGTGTACGTGTTTAAGTTGATGGGACCCCAATCCAACACTTGTTGGTTGTGATAAGTCGTCGTCTCGACTGGTGAAAAAGTAGCTTGTCCCCGCAGGTCTTGATTCATCCTTAACGACCATTTTGCCATCGGGTGTTGATAGATAATCTGGTTCATCTGGAAGTGGTTCATTGATGTGATCAGATACAATACCGTCAAGAATGCTTACTTGTTCACTTGGTAAGTCTTCTCGAAATGAAACAATTACATTGGTCCCGGGGATACCGCTAAAACCATCAATTGCTTTTGTGATGTTAGCATTACTTGTAATTTCTAATCGTAAACGTTTAATATTTACAGCCTTGTTATAAGTAAAAGAAGTAGCCATAAATTAATCAATCCTTTTAATACGTAATTTAGCTCGGTATATTATTACCTCAGTATCATCATCAACGGATCTCCATTGAATATCTATCGTATGTTTTTCTATGATGTCTCCAGTAGTAAATTCATGATCCCCACTCACTTTTCCTTTTGATAGAGATTGTTGATAACCAAGCCCGGTTTGAAATGACCAAACATTTACACCATCAATTAAGCATACTAGTTCTATTTCACCAGTACCGCCGGTATTCTTTTTTGGTATTGAGTAATCTATTTCCCAGTATACTCGAAACGGTATATTCTTTGGTAAATGTTTCGTAGTTAATAACGCATAACTAGCCAATGTTTGAGATGTTCTAAGTTTGATATCATCAAAGATAGTCGTCTCCTCATCTGCCACCATTAGTAAGTCTGTTGTGTCATCATGATTTTGGGCAATTGTTTCTAATAGAGTTAGTTCTTCGCTAGTTAGATCATCACTCGTCCATACATCAAGTATGTCATCATCATATACAACATCCAGCCATTTATATTTAGATGATATTAATGAACTTTGATACTCTCGTTGTAATTTTTCCTCGTTAACTCGTCCATATTTAGTTCCAGTGCTAAGCACAATTCTGTTTCGCTGATTAGCCATATTAATTACTCCTATCCTATTCGAACCAAATCAATGGATCTGTTATATGCTGACATGGTTCCACCGGCTCCATACCATCTAAGTTCTATAGCCTGTGCGGCTGCAACCGTTATAGTACTATGACACACTAGTTCGGTTGTACCATTGTTAGTACCCGCCTTGAAATATCTAGCGGAGCTATTAATGGCGGCATTATTTGCATAAAGAAGCAAATACATAGTACCCGACTTAGTACTATACATAACATTTGCACTAGCTATAACTAAGAATTTGCCGACTCCAGGGGTTATCGTCATACCACTTATTAGAACAGCATTAGCAATACCATTTGCAGTTGATGTGGTGACGGCCGTAGCATTAACATTGTAGGTTGGAGCAATTGATTCGTGAATGTGATCGCTTCTTGCATAAGTATTAGTAGTTCCATTGGTATTGACGGAACCAGGAGGATTAGCAATCGGAGAACCAAAACGGTCTTCGCAGATCCAGCCATAGTCTGTTGCCACAAAAGAAATCATACTTCCTATAGTAGTCAGTGTGATCGGGCTAGTCATACCTAGAATCGTATCAGTTGTCGAAATTGATATTGCATTGGTCCCAGTCCCGACTCTTATGAAAGTATATCTAGAACCGATCACATTAGTTATTGTTGGCAATGTTATGATTATCGCATTGCTTGTTGGATCTACTAGAATAACATCATCAGAAACACCTACAGTATAATCACTCGTTTTGACAACCGTATAACGAACTTGCTTAGACATAAACCCGGCTAGAGAAGTGCCATCATCCCTAACCAATTTTAGAGTAGTTCCATTAACATTATTAAACATCGGGCCGCTAGTACCAACTTGAAATGTTTCACTACTAGTTCCCGTTATTAAATTATATGACA
>ENA-UOWO01008232-UOWO01008232.1-activated-sludge-metagenome-genome-assembly--contig:-NODE-8232-length-10040-cov-3.958237_pt1 | contig 10040 bp, 7 predicted proteins | sample MGYA00238148_ERZ761564 | MGnify/ENA primary metagenome ERZ761564 (study PRJEB28885, sample SAMN05720194) | activated sludge metagenome | isolation source: Anaerobic digester | place: USA...
ATCAAAAACCATACCCAAATAGGTACTTGGCAGATTTCTCAAAATTCGTCAGTAATTGTCCTCATCCTTGGTCCGAACAATTGGTAAAAGATCGGTTTACACTTTTTATAAATAAACATCTACTACCAAATTTTCACAAAAAAAACGAAAACATTGCCTTTGTTGGGTCAATGTCATTTGTTTTTAAGGATTATTTGATAGAAATTTGCACTGCATTACACTTAAATGTGATTCAAGTCCTCAAAGCTGCCACAGAAGGATTGATCAAGTATCATACAAAACAAATACATGACTAACAACAACATCAAGAGAATTGCCATATTTACCAGTGGGGGTGACGCACCGGGGATGAACGCTGCTATTAGGGCAGTAGCCAGGACAGCTATATATCATGACCTCCATGTTTATGGTATCGCCAACGGCTATGACGGAATGATCAGGGGAGATATTTCAAGATTAGAATTGAGAGACGTGGGTAACATCATGCAAAGAGGTGGTACTATTCTTAAGACTGCCAGAAGCAAGGAGTTTATGACCGTCGAAGGTAGGTTGAAAGCCATTGAATCTTTGAAAGCTCATGATATCGATGCTTGTGTTGCCATAGGCGGAAATGGCACATTTACAGGTGCTTCTGTTTTTAATAAGGAACACGACATACCATTTGTTGGCCTTCCGGGGACAATAGACAATGACTTATTTGGAACAGACTATACCATCGGTTTTGACACAGCAATCAATACTGCCATGGAAGCCGTTGATAAAATAAGGGACACGGCAGATTCTCACAATAGGCTATTTTTTATCGAAGTGATGGGTAGGCATTCTGGATATATTGCGCTACATACTGCCATTGGTACAGGTGCAAGTAATGTTTTTCTACCTGAAATGGCAAACTCAGTAGAGGATCTAATTTCAGAATTACGTATTTCAGCGAAGAGGCATAAGTTATTCAACTTAGTCATTGTTGCGGAAGGCAATCTGAGCGGCAATGCAGATGAATTGGCAAAAATTGTCAAAGAAAAAGCACCTGAGTTCGATACGAAAGTTTCTGTCATCGGGCACTTACAAAGAGGCGGATCACCTACTTGTGCTGATCGAGTTTTGGCCAGCAGGTTGGGTCATGCCGCAGTAGAAGCATTGATCCATGGAAAGAAAAATGTTGCCATCGGCATTGTAAATGACCACATCACTTACACTAAGTTTGAGGATGCCATCACCAAGACCAAAGCCCTCAACAAAGAACTGATAGACATGGCCCACATCTTGGCCATCTAAAATACAAAAACATGCATGAGCTTTTGTGTTTTTATGTTCCTTGTCCAGATGAACAAATAGCACAAAAGCTTATTGCTCAACTGATTGAAGCAAGATTAATTGCTTGTGGGAATGTGTTTCCTGCAAAAAGTTCTTATATCTGGGAAAATGCCTTCACCACAGAAGCAGAATTCATCATCTTTATGAAAACCCTCCCAACAAAAGAGGAAGCATTGGAAAACAAAATTTTGGAGTTACATCCCTATGAAGTGCCCTGTATCGCCCGTTGGAAGGTCTCTTGCAATCATTCCTATTTTATGTGGGTTGCTAATGCCATAAATGATAGTTCGGAAGAAATAGATGAAAGTTGAGAGACGAAAGCTAAAGGTCATCTATAGGTGCCAGAAGAAATTTGTATCATAAGTGTGGGGTTGAATTGGGCACCATGTTGTTTCAATAGTAGAAAGATGTTTTGAAGTAAATGTTGTCTGCAGATAATAGTCGGAAATCGAAACAACACGCGGTTATTTAGGATTGAGTATATTTCGAATAATTAGGTACACATTGCTCTCATCTTATTCATTTCAAATTTCGAAATTAGACCTAACTTTTATAAAATAAAAATGGTAATGCAGACAGAATGAGGATTGTTGTCCAATTCTGAACATTCATCTTCGGTCATATTCGCTTCTTTGTTTGTATAGTTTTAAATTACTTCCGAATCATTGAACGTTGAACAATTATAATATTTAATTCGTCTAGGAAAAAATGTCGTCTTGCTTGCTGTTGCAAATTTTTAGGGCTAAGTTTCTCTTTTGTTTTTCGGCATATTATATTGCATTTTATTCAAAAATCGATTGATCAAATGACATCAAAACTTGGTGACTGGCACGACCTTAAGCAGTGCAAACATATCATAGTAGCCTCATCAAGTGGATATAGTCCAGATTGTACCAATCACCTCTTGGAGCTTTCCAAAATGTCAGCTTTACCTGACTTTCCCAAAGAAGTAGGGAAAATAATTTCATTTTTCAGCCAAGATGGAGCAAAACAAATTTGTTTGATCAATATCCATAAAGCAGAAAAAAGCTTTAAAAATATTGAAATTATAAGATCTCTCATTCATAAAATTGGAGGAAATGAGCCATTGGGATTTTGTTTTGTGGTAGAAAACACAGAAACAATTCTTGACCTTTCGATTGCAGTTGCTCTTTCTTCATATAAGATAGGATTATTCAAAAAAGATCAAAAAACAGACCACAGAGTACACACCATTTGTGGAGAAAAATTGAATGAAGCGATATTGGCTCGCGCAGAAAATATTGCAATCTGTATGAAATTTGCCATGGAGTTGGTTGATTTACCACCCAACGTCAAAACACCCGATTATGCAAAGAACTGGGTAAAAAATGAATGTGAAAAAAGAGGGCTTCCATGCGAGGTTGTCAGTGACGAAGACTTGACAAATAAGGGTTTTGGCGCAATAACCGCAGTAGGCCAAGCGAGTAAATACGGAAGTCACTTAATGAAAATTTCATATTTTGGCAAGTCTTCGACAACCAACATAGATTTGGTTTTAATCGGAAAGGGAGTCACTTTTGACACAGGAGGAATCTCATTGAAAGACCATACCAACATGCATTATATGAAAAGTGATTTAGGAGGTGCTGCAGCCGTCCTTGGTGCTTTATTCTTAACCAATGATCTTGGTATTTCAGCCAATATTACCGTTATTGTTCCATTTGTAGAAAATGCCATTGATGCCAATAGCTGCAGACCCGGTGATGTCATTACCGGATATGGCGGCCAAACCATCGAAATCATAGACACAGATGCTGAAGGAAGATTGATATTATCTGACGCTTTGGCTTATGCTGTAAAAGACATAAAAGCAGAAACAATCATTGATCTAGCTACATTGACTGGCAATGTAGTTTCCGCTCTTGGCTACAGTGCAGCAGGTTTATTTTCCAACAATGAGGAACTGAGCCAAAAATTAAAAGAAAGCGGAGAGGCTACCGGCGAACGATGTTGGCCAATGCCGATGTGGGAAGAATACGCCGAAATGATGCAATCAGACATTGCTGACATAAAAAACTTTCATGGCAGACCCATCGTTGGTGCCATCACAGCAGCAAAGTTTTTGGAATTTTTCGTGAATGAACATCCAAAATGGGCACACTTGGATATCGCAGGAGTAGCATTTGGTGATAATGCGATTGCCAAGTCCAAATTGGCTACTGGATTTGGGGTGCGCTTACTCGTGGATTATATTGAAAAGAATATCGCTTGATGACAAACAATTGTATATGAATATATTGTGTATTTCCAGATTTTTTAAAGGAGTTGATTTTATGAGGGCTGGAGCTGCTCAAAATGTCAACATGTTTTTATTGACTTCTCTCCAACTTAAAGATGAAGAATGGCCATATGACATCCTCACTGACAAATTTTATATGGAAGAGGATGAAAAAGGAAACTGGGATCTGGAAGTAGTAATCAATGGTCTTGCACATACCATGCAACATATCAAGTTTGACGTTCTGGTGGCACTAGATGATTTCGATGTGGAAAATACAGCCTATATAAGAGAATATTTCAGGATTCCTGGAATGGGTGAAACTACAGCCAGATATTTCCGTGATAAATTAGCTATGAGAATGAAGGCAGCAGAACATTGCCTGCCCAATCCTTTGTTTTCAGCACTATTTCATGATGCTGAAATAAATGAGTTTTTATCAAATACTCCCCCACCCTATATGATCAAGCCACGTGGGCAAGCATCTGCAACTGGTATTAAAAAAGTTTATAATGCTCACGATGCATGGGAAGCCATTCATCATTTGGGTAACCACAGACATGAATTTCTGATTGAAGCATTCAAACCAGGTGATGTATTTCACGTTGATTCACTTATTTGGGAAGGAAAGGTAATTTTTTCCAATGTAAGTAAATATTTAGATACTCCTTTTGAAGTCGCTCATGGTGGAGGAATTTTCAGATCTTTAAGTCTTGCCAATGATGATGAAGATGCACAAACACTCACCAACCAAAACGCTGATTTATTGACAGCCTTTGGTATACAATTTGGTGCCTCTCACTCTGAGTATATTCGGGACAAGGAAGGAAACTTCAACTTTTTAGAGACCTCCTCCAGAGTCGGGGGAGCCAATCTAGCGGAAATGGTGGAAGCAGCATCGGGTATCAATCTATGGGCAGAATGGGCAAAAATCGAAATTGCAGCCAAGCAAAATGGGCATTATTCCCTGCCAGAAACGGAAAAACATCACGCTGGAATTGTCATTTCCCTTTCGCGTTATGAATGGCCTGATCTTGGACCATTCGTTGATGAGGAGATCTGTTGGAAAATGATTAAAAAACATCACATAGGATTTATTGTCCGCAGTAAAGACCAAAATCGAGTGATTCACCTTCTTGAAGACTATACATCAAGAATAAAATTTGAATATCATGCTAGTCTACCCGCTCCAGATCGACCTACAAATTAAAGTACTTTACATTGCAAATTTGTTAGATAAACCATTGCTTAGGTTAGGACACAAACTGATCGAGTAGTTCAGAACCCAAACACGGTGAATAGTGCCTATGCAGTTTAAAAGAATTACTAACGCCTGATACGAGTTTTTTGTATCGGGAGGTTTTTTGGTTATCCCTACACAGTGTAGGGATGACAACCCTAGGCACAGGCAGTAGACTCAAGATTTAGTAGGTTTTCTTGTTGTTTCCAAGGTGATTAGCCTTATAATACCTTTCTGAAGTGTTTTGTTAAATTTCTTTCAGCTTATCGAATTATGATCTCATATTATAAAAAAGATGTATCCTAACCTTAGACACTAAATACAGAGCATAATTTTCCAAGAAATAAAGTAAGCTCTAATTATTTAGCAATTAGTGTCTTATGAATTTGTAATTCTTATACCTTTAGTAATATCCAATATAATTTGAAATTTAATTTCAAATATCTGGAGTACATCGTTATATTTCGCTACAAATTCAAATTTATGAGATTATTAGCATTGATAATCTGGGCTATGCCACTATTTTCTATTGCCCAGTCTGTATCACCAACAGCAGAACACCTCAAATCAATAACTCCTCTTTGGACTGGAGAACGCAGTGCAGATGGTCGGCCACATGTTTCAGATAAACTTTTGGAAAGACTCAAAAATATATCTATTGAGGAAGCTTGGGGCTTTATGAGAAACAAGGGTTATCAAAATCAATACGAAAATGATTGGTTTATCCTCAAGCCCGAGATCGCCATGACTGGCCGAGTAGTCACCGCACAATATGCTCCATTGCGACCAGACCTTGAAAAAGTATGGAAAGACAAAGGCAAAGAAGAAGGGCGAGTTGGAGCAATGAACAGTTGGCCCATCGATGTACTCAAAGCTGGAGACATTTACATTGCAGATGGTTTTGGAAAAATAGTGGACGGTACATTGATTGGTGATAATTTGGGTAATGCCATTTTCGCGAAATCCAAAAATGGTGTGGTTTTCAATGGTTCAGTTAGAGACATCGAAGGTTTGGCTGCTATAGAAGGTTTTAATGCTTTTACAAAAGGACATGATCCTAGTTACATTCAACAAATGATGCTTTCTGGACTCAATGTTCCAATCAGAATGGGCAGAGCTTTTGTGGTACCTGGAGATGTGTTACTTGCCAAAAAAGGAGGTATCGTTTTCATACCACCTCACCTTTTAGACGAACTCATCATCAACTCTGAGTTCGTACAGTTGCGAGATAAGTTTGGCCATCAAAGATTGATTGAAGGCAAATACACCCCAGGAGAAATTGATACCAAATGGACAGACGCCATAAAATCTGATTTCCTCACATGGCTTGACTCCCAAAAATTGCCAATGAGCAGAAGTGAATTAGATAATTATATGAAAGACAGAACTTGGTAATATTGAAATAAATCAAAAAATAGATAAACATGAATCCTTCACAAAAATTTCTTGAAAAGTTGGGTTTAAAAGACCCGGTAGAGGAAGAAAAAATCCCTTTAGAATCAAATGGCGGCAGCGACCGAAGAGATTTCTTGAAACAGTCATTAGGCGGAATCACACTAGGAAGCCTCTTTTTATCCAGACCAGAAGAAATATTGGAGCACTCCACTTCAAAAGTCAATAAATTCTCCGCTCCATCTGACTTGAAGATTACGGACATGAAATACGCGGTAGTCATGAATGGCAATGGCCGATGTCCGGTGATCAAAATAGAAACCAATCAAGGTATTGTAGGCTTAGGAGAAGTAAGAGATGGCGCAGACTGGCGTTATGCTTTGTTTCTCAAAAGTCGGATCAAAGGTATGAATCCAACTAGTGTCGATTTATTATTCAGAAGGATCAAACAATTTGGTTTTCATGCCAGACAAGGTGGTGGAGTTTGTGCTGTTGAAATGGCATTGTGGGACTTGGCAGGTAAGGCATACAATGTCCCTGCTTATCAATTGCTGGGTGGAAAATTCAGAGATAAAGTAAGGCTTTATGCAGATACGCCTCAAGAAAAAGACTCAACTGTCTTTGCAGAGAAAATGAGGGTAAGAATGAAAGACAAAGGTTTTACATTTTTGAAGATGGATTTTGGAATTGAACTTGTAAAGGACATACCAGGAGCTATTGTCAATGGTAACTTTTGGGATGTAGGCCGTCAATGGAGTAATGAACCTATGTCTTATGGGGCAATAGCTCACCCTCTTACTCAAGTGCAAATAACTGAAAAAGGTTTGGAAGCCATCTGCCTCTATATCGAAAAGGTAAGAAATGTAGTGGGTTATGAAATTCCGCTTGCTTCTGATCATTATGGTCATTTTGATCTCAACAATGCCATAAGGTTGGGACAAGCTGTTGAAAAATTCAGATTGGCTTGGTTGGAAGACATGATTCCTTGGCAATTTACACCTCAACTCAAAGAAATCAAGACAGCTATCAATACGCCTTTGTGTACTGGAGAAGACATCTACTTGAAAGAAGAGTTTGTCAAACTTTGTGATACTCAATCAGTTGACATTGTACATCCAGATCTTGCTACATCAGGAGGTTTACTAGAAACTAAGAAAATTGGTGATTATGCAGAAGAAAAAGGAATAGCGATGGCCATGCATTTCGCTGGACTTCCCATCTCCTTCATGGCTAATGTTCACTGTGCGGCCGCAACACTCAATGTTGTTGGTCTGGAAAATCACTCTATTGACGTGCCATATTGGACAAAGTTGGTCAAAACGGTGGATGGAAAACCATTGTATGAAAATGGTTTTGCACCCGTACCTGATTCCCCAGGTCTAGGCATTGAACTCGATGAAGAGGTAATGAAACAACATCTATCACCAGACAATAAAACATTTTTTGAACCTACTCCTGAATGGGACAACATCAGAAGTTGGGACAGACTCTGGAGTTAAAAAAGCCTTCAAAACAAGCAAAAAGCCCTCCATCTTGCAGGGCTTTTTGCTTTAAAATCAGTTACCTATTTAGATGATAAATTGGATTACATGTTTAAAAATATTTACTTACCAGTTGTGCTTTTGACCTTCTTTTCTTGTGCTAAGAAAATAACGGAGGAAAGAACCTCCTATTTCCCAAAACAGCATAAGCAAACAACCATATCTGCGCCAAAGGAAAAGGTTTGGGTATTCATCATGGCTGGCCAATCAAATATGGCAGGCAGGGGTTTTGTAGAACCTCAAGATACCCTTACAAATAATAGAATTTACAGCATTAATCAGGCTGGCGAACTTGTTTTAGCAAAAGAACCTCTTCATTTCTATGAACCCAACCTCACTGGGTTGGATTGTGGTAGGTCTTTCGCCTTGGCATTACTCGGCAAAATACCAGATGATGTAAGTATTTTGATGATACCAACAGCCGTAGGAGGGAGTGCCATTTCGCAATGGCTCAACGATGAGACCTACAGAAATGTGACTCTTTTGAGCAATTTCAAAGAAAAGGTAACTCTTGGAAAATCCTTTGGAACGGTGAAGGGTGTTTTATGGCACCAGGGAGAAAGTGATTCTAATCCAAAAGATATTCCTCATTATCAGGATAGACTACAGACACTATTTTCAGTTTTTAGGTCTATTATAAGCAATCCAACCTTACCAATCATTGCCGGTGAATTGGGCAGCTACTCAGAAAACAAAATTGGGTGGCAAAAAATCAATGATGCTATGCACAAATGTGTTGAGAAAGATCCTTTTGCTGCATCCATTTCAACCAAAGATCTGAAACACAAAGGCGATTTGATCCATTTTGATTCAAAAGGTCAAAGGGAAATTGGTAAAAGATTTGCAATGGCTTACATACAAAAGTTCTTGAAATAAACCTTCATAAAAGCAATTTTTAGTAACTGCCCGATTAATCCACAGGCCAGCAGCCAGAGATCGAAACCAAAATGCTTTTTTGTGAAAGCCAAATTGATTTCTTTGCGTCCCGCTTACTGAGAACTGAAGTTCAAACTCCACAATGCTTTTCCGTTTTAAAAAAAATGAAACCCCTAAAAGCAGCAAATTATGTTTTCGTTTAAATTTTCAATTTCAAGGAAAAAGTAAGATCGCCAAAAATAGTAGTCATATAGATTGAAAAATCTACAAACTTCTTACAGCGGATTTAATCACTCATCCTATCAGCCATTTCCCTTGGAAATGAAACAAAAAATCCCAAAACAACAAACTTTGGATATCATCATCCTATATTTCGAGGCACTTGCTTATATTCATGTTTCTATTCAAAAATAAATCAAATGTTGAAACGGTACTTTTCCATCATTTTATCCGTCATGTTTTGTCTCAGCATACAGGCTCAAAAAGGGCCAGAGTTTTTAGAACCTAAGCAAAATGATTGGGTAGACTCTGTATTTGCACAGTTGACTGTTGAAGAAAAAGTTGGACAGTTATTGATGCCGAGAGGAAATGTATCAGGCAGACCACATGATGTAGAGAAATTGATGCGCTATGTCAAAGATTATCACATAGGTGGCATCGTTTTTTTTGCTGGCCCGCCTACCGTACAAGCAAGGTTGACCAATCAACTACAAAGTATTTCAAAAGTTCCATTATTGATAGGAGAAGATTTTGAATGGGGGTTAGCGATGAGAATGGACAGTACAGATCGCTTTCCTTATAACATGTCTTTGGGAGCTATCAATGGTAAATACGAACTCCTCGAAGAGATGGGTGCAGAGGTAGGCAGACAATGTAAGAGATTGGGTGTCCACGTAAATTATGCGCCTGTTGTAGATGTAAATATCAATATCAACAACCCCGTCATCAATTTCAGATCATATGGTGAAGATAAAAATTTAGTTGCTCAGAAAGGTTTGGCTTACATGAAAGGCTTGCAATCCCAAAACATCATAGCCACAGCAAAACATTTTCCTGGGCATGGCGACACGGATGTTGATTCTCATAAGGATTTGCCCATCATACCTCACAGTAAGGAACGTCTAAAAAACATTGAATTTGTTCCATTTCAAAAATTAATAGATAATGGTCTTGCAGGAGTCATGACATCACATTTGGATGTACCTGTCTACGAAAAAAAACCAGGCCTTGCAGCAACATTTTCAAAAAGTATTTTGACCGATCTGCTCAAAAATGAAATGGGGTTTACTGGTCTCACATTTACCGATGCCATGGATATGCAAGGTGCAGTAAAAAACTTTCCTAAAGGGGAAGCATTGGTAGAAGCACTACTCGCAGGCAATGACATTCTGGAAACTTTTGAAGATGTACCCAGCTCCTTTGATGCTATCCTTAGATC
>ENA-UOWO01008233-UOWO01008233.1-activated-sludge-metagenome-genome-assembly--contig:-NODE-8233-length-10039-cov-10.619191_pt1 | contig 10039 bp, 12 predicted proteins | sample MGYA00238148_ERZ761564 | MGnify/ENA primary metagenome ERZ761564 (study PRJEB28885, sample SAMN05720194) | activated sludge metagenome | isolation source: Anaerobic digester | place: USA...
AGTGCTACCAACCAACGTGGCTCAATCTTGTGCCGACGATCATCGCCTACCTGCTCAATGCGGCTGACGCAAACACCAAACAGTGGCCCAGCATTCGCTTCGCGCGCTCGGCCTCCGCGCCGCTGCCGCCGGATCAACACCGCGCCTTCGAGCAGTTATTCGACATCGATGTCATCGAAGCCATGGGGATGACTGAGTGCGCATCCGTGGTGTTCTGCAACCCACAAGCGGCCAGCAAACGCAAGTACGGGACGCCTGGGATGCCATGCGGTGTGGAGGCTCGTGTTGTTTCCACGGAGAATAGCGCGGTACTCGCTGACGGTCACACAGGCGAACTGCAACTTCGCGGCGCAAATGTCATGCGCGGATACTTCAATGCCGCAGACAAAACCGCTGAGGCGATCACGGAGGACGGCTGGCTTCGCACGGGCGACCTGGGGCACCGTGACGCGGACGGTTTCTATTTCGTCACCGGTCGCATCAAAGAGCTCATCATTAAAGGTGGCGAGAACATAGCGCCGCGCGAAATCGATGAAGCATTGCTCGCACATCCCGCGGTGCTTGAAGCCGCAGCGGTCGGCATCCCTGATCCAAACTACGGGCAAGACATTCTCGCCGCAGTCGTGCTTAAGCCCGGCGCACAATGCGATGAAGGTGCTTTGCGCGAGCACTGCATTGCGATGCTAGGTCGCTTCAAAACGCCAAAAACTTTTCGACTTGTGGACGACTTGCCAAAAGGTCCATCCGGTAAAGTGCAACGATTGAAGTTGCTTGAGTAGACCATGTGCATCGCGGTTTTGCGCTGGGTTCCGGAGGACGCGTCGCCGTTTTTGCTGGCAGCCAACCGTGACGAATTTTTTGATCGCCCTACGCGAGAAATGCATTGGTGGGACGGGGGCGACGTGCTCGCAGGCCGAGATCTGCGCGCGAACGGCGCGTGGATGGGATTGACCCGCCGCGGAAGATTCGCGCTCATAACCAACGTGCGCAACCCGTCGATGCGTCGCAGCGGCGCGCCGTCACGCGGACATATCGTTCAACAGTTTCTTGAGGGTGATGCGACGCCAGAGGCATTCGTGCACCAGTTGAGTCAGCGCGCCCACGAGTATGAAGGGTTTAATCTGCTGTGCGGCTCGATCACACAGCGCGTTGAACATCGGGCGATCTGGTTCCTAAACTCCGCTGAAGCGCAGCCGCGAAGGTTAGACGACGGAATGTATGCAGTCTCCAACGCATCATTAGACACGCCTTGGCCTAAAGTGGAGCGCATCAAGCAAGGGATGCGACACGCCCTTGCAAGCTTTGACGCGGAAACGCGCGAGCAACGACTACTTCGTTTACTTAGTAATGGCACGAAGGCGTCTTTACGCGACATGCCAAACACTGGCATTGCTCCCGACGTCGAACGCGATTTAAGTTCAATTTTTATCCGTCGGAGCGGATACGGGACTCGCGCGTCCAGCGTGATACGGGTGCAGCACAACGTAGCATCGGTCGTCGAGGTCACTTTTAGTGATACGCAAGCGGATCAGCTCATTCAACAACCACAACTACAACAACGGTTTGAGTTCCCGCTAGAAGACTAAACGCGCTTAGTAGACCAACGCAGCCGCATTCAGCATTCCGACGGCAATCGACACCGCAGCGAGAAACGATGCAGGCGCCACCTCGCCTTCATGAATCGCGTCAGACAGCCCTGGCATCAGCATTCGAACAAAAACGAAAACGATAAGCTGCACTACCGTCGCGAGTACAGCGAAGACCAATAAATCAACAAGATTGACGGCATTCGCCACCGAGCTCGCAAGCGGTAATGCAAAACCAAGCATCGCACCGGAGAGCGAAATTGCAGCGGCGTGATTGCCTTCTCGAATGAGCGTGATTTCTTTATACGGGGTGATCTTTACGTAAGTCCAAGTGAACGCAAATAGGAGCGCAATCGCCACCGCGAAGAAAATCAAAAAGTCATCAAAGTAGCGAATTGAATCGTTAAGCGTGTAGGTCATATCCTGGCCCTATTCAAAGTAATGCGGCGCGAACCGCGATGTATTCATGGTGATTTCGGTGGCGTCTTCGCGCAGACTGATGCCTGCAGGCGAATCACCCACGATCCAACTGCCGATCGTCACAAAATTTCCCTCAAAGCTCGGAATCGGCGTGTACTGTTGATACACGAAACCCTCTTCACCATAGGTTCCATCTGCGCGGATAATTTCTCCGCCTTTGTAAATTTCGACATTGGCACCTTCGCGGGAAAGTAGCGGCTTCTTCACGTAGTCGCCGAGCACTTTGTGGCGCTCGAAGGACGCGGGCAACAACAGCGGATGGTTTGGATAAAGCTCCCAAAGAATCGGGAGCAATCCCTTGTTCGCCAACACCATTTTCCAAGCGGGCTCAATAACTCGCATGTTGGTCTTGCGAAGATTGTTGCCGAACTCGTCGGCTAGCAGCCATTCCCACGGATAGAGCTTAAAGAGCGTATTAATTCGCGCGTCGTCCATATCGACGAACGCCAAATCCCCTTCGCTCCAACCAATTTCTTCTACGGCGACCCACGGCGCTGCGAGGCCAGCCTGCATCGCCGTGTCACGCAGGTAATCGAGGTTGCCGCCGTCTTCCTCGTTATCCGCCACACAGGTGAAATGCACATTGCTGTAGCCGTGTTCGTCCTTAAGCCATTTCCATTGCGCGATCAAATCCTCGTGCAGGCTATTGAACTGATCGGCGTGTGGTTTGACGTCTTCGAGCCAATGCCACTGCGCGACACTAGCCTCGATCAATGACGTGGGGGTGTCAGCATTGAACTCGAGAAGCTTGGGCGGCCCGCTGCCGTCGTAGGCCAAATCAAAACGTCCAAAAAGCGACGGATGGTCGTTATTCCAACTTTCGCGAATCAGCGCCCACGCAGCCTCCGGTATCGCCAATTCTTTGAAGCGCTCCTTTTCGATGATGTGTTCGGCGGCGGCCATACTCATCGTGTAAAGCTCTTTGGTCGCGTGCTCGAGATCGGCTATTTCCCGTGGTGTGAAGTGGTAGCAAACGCCTTCTTCCCAGTACAAACCATCAATCGAATGAAAGCTAAACCCTGCGTCTTCGCAGCGCTTCTCCCAGTTATCGCGCTTCGGAACATGTTCTCTGCGCACGATCTAACCGCCTGATGAGTGTGAGGAACCGCCGCTGTGGCGCGACGACGACGCGCCGAACCCGCCACGCGATGGAGCCGAGGAAACAGTACCCTTGGCGCGTGATCCTGGCCGCGAATACGAGCTGTACCCGGAAGATCCGATGGAGCCGGAGCGGGAGTAGTAACGCGGACCGTAAAAGCTGCGCGATCCCGTCGCGGATCGCGTCGGCTCAACCTCTTCGCAATCGCCAGGCGTACCCCAATCGGCTTTGCATTCTTCGATATTGGCGTAAACGTCACGATTTAGGTTGTCGCCGTTTTCCATATTGCTACAACCCGCGACCCCGCCTAGCGCCGCGGCGCTTATCAAGACTAGCGAGAGGTGAACGCTTCGCTTGCGTTGGTGCTTGCTGCGAAACACAGGGGCTGAGGCGGGTGCCGCTGCCTGGCGCGCCAGCGCACTGGGCAGCGCTTCCTGCTCGGCGCGCGGGGTGACGGAGGTCTCGGGTCGTTCTAGGAGCGTTGTGTTGTCGTCGTCCACCGCGAAGTCTTCCTGTGAGAGGTAATCTTCGCGGTGTTTTACGCGGCCGGTGTGATTGTGTCAACGCATGCGTGCAGCACGCGCGATTTAGTGCACTGCGCTGGGCCGCAAAAAGCGAATCAAGGTGCCGTCACGAAGATAAATTTCCCCGTCACCGGCGAGTTTCGCGCCATCAAAATCGCGCTGAATCAGCAGCAATTCTTGATCTTCACGGGTGCCTTCGACCAAAACGTCGTCCGGACGGGTGAATTCGTCGGGCGCGTGGAGGTAATCGGCGGTGAACACTGCGTCGTCAACCTGCACGAACGCGGCTTCGCTCATCGCTGCGGTGAGCGAGTCAAACATTGGCGTGGCGGGGGTGGCAATAACGGTGGTAGCAGTGTGCATCATGGTCTCCAGCTGGTAAACGTTGGGCAGAACATTTGCTTTTCAAGTATCTAAGCAATTAACGCGCCTATAGCGTCTCGCGATGACCTCAAGTAACTGGGTGCGTTGTGGCACCCATGAACGGATGTTGACACAAGAGTCCGTTTGAACAACCGCTTCGATGGAAAATCAGCACAACTTACTCGCCGCACCGTGGCAAACAGGAGACTCGCTGTGATTGATTTGTACTACTGGACCACGCCCAACGGCCACAAAATCACGATGATGCTGGAGGAAGCGAAGCTCAAATATCGTGTAATTCCGGTCAACATCGGTAAGGGCGAGCAGTTTGATCCGACGTTCCTCAAAGTCTCGCCGAACAATCGCATTCCGGCGATGGTGGATCACAAGCCGATGCAACCGATGCCCGACGGCGAGGCGCTCACGTTGTTTGAGAGCGGAGCGATGCTCCTGTACCTCGCCGATAAGTCGAAGAAGTTTCTGGATCGCAAGTCGGCGTTTTGGCGCAAGGAGGCGATTCAATGGTTGTTCTGGCAGATGGGTGGCCTCGGCCCGATGGCTGGGCAGAACCACCACTTCGGCACGTACGCGCCGGAGAAAATTCCGTACGCCATCAATCGCTATGTGAACGAAACTGCGCGGCTTTACGGCGTGATGGACAAACGTCTCGCGGACCGGGAATTTTTGGCTGGCGCGTACTCGATCGCGGACATGGCCTGCTATCCGTGGGTCGTACCGCACGCGAGACAGGGCATGAACCTGGACGATTTCCCGAACCTCAAGCGTTGGTTTGACACCATCGCGGCGCGCCCGGCGACGGTTCGCGCGTACCAAATCGCAAAAGACATGAACGCGCCGACTACGCCACGACACGACGAAGAAGCGCGGCGATTGTTGTTTGGCGTCGCCAAGAAGTAGCGCCTACACTTTGGGCATGAAACTCGTCCGCCTCATCTACGCAAGCCACCTCGTCGCGCCGCTCGCCAAAACCGACGCGCAACAAATCCTCTCGGCGAGTCTGCGCCGCAATAATGGGCTGGGCGTCACCGGGTACCTGTGCGTGTCGGCGACACACGCGCTGCAATGCCTTGAAGGCCCGCGCGACGCGGTAAACACCGTCTACAACCTCGTCGCCGCTGATCGACGCCACTCCGACGTGACACTGCTGCGCTATGTCGAGGCATGGCGACGATTGTTCCCGGTGTGGGACATGGGGTTCACCGGCGATCTAGCCACTGCTGCACCTGAGTCGGCGCGCTGGCACGATGACAGCGGATTTAACCCGTACCTCGTCGACAGTGATCTCATCGAGAACGTGATCGAAGCGCTATGCGAAAGCGCAGAGAAAGTGGAGCTGCGCGTGTGATTTCGGCGTGGCGTTAGCACCCGATACATAACGAACTCTCTCGTCGTCTTGATATAGCTTTTATGCTCGAACGACAGCCTTTTGGCGCTTCCAGCCGCAAAATACACTTTGTTGACTTTATACAAAAAATCGCCCAAACCGCCGCCAGGTGGTCGTTGAAGCCAAAAAGTTGTTACTTGGAAACCGAAGCGATTCGGGCGATTTGTTCTGCGGCGTTGGCGATCAACTCTGGCGCGCGGATGACGGCTTGGTCCAGTGTCATCGGGCCGGGCACGATGGAGAAACATCCGCCGTTGAAGACGCTGTTGAGTTCTGCTAGTGCCGTGCCGTCCACGCCGCCGCTGATGAGCGTCGCTTTGAGCGTTTTGTTGCCCCGCTCGCGCGCGATTTTCGCGGCGGCGAACGGTGTTTTGCCGAGAAGCGTTTGCGCGTCGCTACGACCTTCACCCGTGATGATCCAGTCCGCGCCCTTGCAGGCCTCAGCCAAACCGATGAGGCGCGCGACGGTTTGAGCGCCAGACTCAAATTTCGCGCCGACCAATTGCAGCGCGTAGCCCAAGCCACCAGCCGCACCTGCGCCGGGTTTATCTTTGGCACTGCGTTGCAACGCGGCCTCCAGTCGTTCGGCGTAAGCTTCAATCACGCTGTCGATGCGCGCCACGTCCGCGGCGGCGACCCCCTTTTGCGGGCCGAAAATCGCTGTCGCGCCACGCTCGCCGATGAGTCCGTTGTTCACGTCCGAAAGCAACGTAATTTCGCATTCCGCAAGCCGCGGATCAAGCGCAGTCACGTCCACCGAGATGAGCTTGGCGAGGCCGTTGGGCGTGGGCTCGATTTCGCGGCGGAAGGTGCCAGTAAATTTCACGCCGAGCGCGGCGAGCAAGCCCGCGCCGCCGTCGTTGGTGCTGGTGCCGCCGAGACCGATGAAGAAGTGCCGAATGCCTTCAGCGAGCAGCAACCGAACGAGCTCACCCACCCCGTAGGTCGAACGCTCGCCCACGGGCACCGCCAGATTGTGCGCGTCCTCAATGCCAACAATTTGCGCGACCTCGATCACCGCTGCTTCGTAAATGCCGCTGCGGATGAGCGCGTAGCCCGCTTCCGCTGATTGTCCCGCTGCGTTACGCACGAGCGCCTGTTTGCGCCGTGCGCCGGTGCCGGCGAGCGCGGCGACGATGGCGTCCAACGTGCCCTCGCCGCCATCGGCCATGGGGCGCTTGATGATTTCGGCGTCAGTGGCGCTTGGAAAGACGCGTCGCAAGCCAAGCTCCAACGCAGCGCACACGCCATCCGCGGAGAGCGATCCTTTGAACGAGTCAGGGGCGAGGATAATTTTCATGGTCAAGGACGAAAACGCTTTTCATTCACAGCGTGGGCACCGTGCCCACAGTGGGTCAAAGTAACGCAACGGCTTTTTGGGCCTGAGTGCTACTCACTGCTCACTGCTCACTGCTCACTGTTCACTGCTCACTGCCAGCAGTGGCACGCCTCACCCGATCATTCACCGCATCCCATTCTGGCCCTTGGGGCGGTGCTTCGATGATGAGTTCGCCGTAACGCTGGCTGTCGAGTTTTCTGAGCAGTGCGTAGAGTTCAAATTCCCACGTCTGCGCGTCGGCCGCGAGGCGCACCGCGTGAAGGCGTTCGGTCGTTTCAACGTCGAACGAGTGAGTAATGATGCAGCGTGTGGGGCCGCGATCATGCGCCGCGCGAAACGCACGAAGCTGCATCCGTAAGCGGCGCTCATCGATCATTTGCGTGGACGTGCGCGGAGCGTAGTGCGACGCGAGCGCGCCGGACACACGCGGCACGTCCGTCGAATCAGGTGTATCAGTCGGTAGCACAACGCCGAGCACGCGCTCGATATCCGACACTCGAACGCGACCGGGGCGTAGCACGCGAACCGTGTCGCCGCTCACATCCACAATCGTCGATTCAATGCCCACTTCACACGCGCCGCCATCGAGCACGAGTAGCGCAATGCCCGGAAATTCTTCGCAAACGTGTTGCGCAGTGGTGGGACTCACGTGGCCAAATTGATTCGCGGACGGGGCAGCAATTCCCGCATTCGCGCTCGCGCTGTGTCGGGCGAAACTTTTCAGTAAAGCCAACGCCGTTGGGTGCGACGGCACACGCAAACCCACCGTGTCTTGTCCGCCGGTCACCGCGTCAAGTACATGCGCGGCGCGCTTGACGATCAGTGTCATCGGGCCCGGCCAAAAGGCACGCGCTAATTTTTCGGCGCTCTCGGGCCACTGGCTCGCCCACGCGCGCGCTGCGGTTGCAGAGGCAAGATGCACAATCAACGGGTGGTCCGCTGGCCGCCCTTTCGCGGCGAATATTTTTTCTAATGCACTGCTGTTATTGGCATCTGCCGCAAGGCCGTACACCGTTTCCGTGGGTAGGCCCACCAACTCACCTGCCGCGAGTCGCGCGCACGCCTCTTCGACGCCGACACCGTCGGAGGCAACGATGTGTGGATGCGTTTCAGGAAGATGCGCAGAGTTCGTCATCAGCGTCATTGGTATAGGCTCGCTTCACCGTCAGGGCGCGTTTTGAAGCGCCTGTGGGTCCAAAGATATTGCGCGATGTTCTCACGGACGCGAGATTCAATGAAAGTGTTCACGCGACGGGCATCGTCCACGTCGTCACCTGACGGAAAGTTCTCCCACGCTGGATAGAAGCGGACGTCATAGCCCGCGCCAGCCTTGCGCTGCGTGGCAATCACTGGCACCACGGCCGCACCTGTGAGTTTTGCGAGTCGAGATACACCAGTAATGGTCGCCGCGTTAACGCCAAAAAACGGCACGAACACCGAATCGCGTGCGCCAAAATCCATGTCGGGCAGGTAGTAAAACGGCAGGCCCGCCTTCATCGCACGCAATATCGGTTTCACGCCCTCCGTGCGCGCAATGATTTTTGATTCGCTAAACCGTGTGCGCCCCGCGAGCATCATCGCGTCGATGTCGGCGTTGCTTTGTTCGCTGTAAAGCGAGCAGCCGGAGGTGTCAACGGAAATGCGAATTGCAGATGCATCAAGTCCAATGAAATGCGGACACAGCCAGATCACTGGCCGCGCAGTTTCGCCTTTTGCAGTGTCCACATCGCGAAAGCGCTTCCACTCATGTTCGTCGTGCAAGGTCACGTAGCGCCGAATGCGCTCGCCACTAGCGTTCCACAAAAAGCCATGCTCCAGCGCCGCTTGCATGTAGGCACGGAAGTGTTCGCGCGCGATCGCTTCGCGTTCTGCATCCGTTTTTTCTGGGAAGCACAGGCGCAGATTGATCAGAGTAATACGGCGGCGTGATTTCGCGAACGTCCAACCAAGCCACGCCAGCGGAGCGCTCACAGCGGCAATGATCCGCAGCGGCACGAGCGCGAGAAGTTTGCTGCCAATGAGCGTGATGAGACCAGCGGCGGTCATGCAGACTCCTTTGTCGGTTGCACCACGCCCGCGGGTACTTTGTAGCGGTTGTAACTCCATAAATATTGATCCGGTGCCAGAGCGATCGCCGCCTCGACGGCGGCGTTTAGCTCGCGCGCAGCGGTTTCTGCGTGCTCCGAGAACGGCGCCAATGGTGTGAACACCAGACGGTAGCCCACAGCATTCGGCAGGCGTACGCAGGCGATCATCACGACCAGCGCGCGCGTCGTTTTCGACAATTTTTGCGCGAGTGTCATGGTGTACGCGGGTCGCCCGAAAAAGTCCGCCCACACGCCCTCTCCACCTCGGTTCGGGTCGGGCACTTGATCGGGCAACAAGCCAACGGTTTCACCACGGCGCAGCGCTTTGAGCATCGCGCGAATGCCACTGAGCTCCGCCGGCTCCGAGCGAATCTGCAGACGATCGCGCCCCGCGCGCATCATCGGCTCCGCCCATTGCAAACGCGGCGGACGAAACATCACAGTAATCGGAACTTGCGAGCCCATGAACAGCGACGCAATCTCAAAGGTCGCCATGTGCGACGACAAGAAAATCACGCCGCGCCCGGCGTCTCGCGCTGCGATCACTTCGTCCCAGCCTTCAACGATTTTCACGCGGCTCAAGATAAGTGCGTCCGGCGAACGCCACAACCCTGCCGTCTCGACGGCCATTCTGCCGATGCCCACCGCGGCCTGTGAAAGTGAGACTTGGTCCGCGTAACCCGCCTGTGCGAGATATCCGCGCAGGCGATTGCGCATGCCGCCTGAGAGCAGCATCGCGCGGCCAAGCACCGCACCGATACGCGCTTGGGTCGCGAGCGAGCGACGCGCGAGCCACGTAGCGAGACCTAAGGCGATGCGGGAGAGGAGAGAAGACAAATTGAGGGTTGCGAAAGCAGCCGAAAGAAGATTGCCCTACAATTTTAAGTGGCGCTCGCTGAGTTATTCGACTACTTGCGGGGCGGCGCTGTTGATTTTGCTGTTTTTCGCGGTCATCGTTACTTTTCCGCTAAAGCGTCGCCGCTCGTGAACCCAGTCACTTCTGGTCACCGGCTCGCTTGAGTCAAACCGTTTTTACACAAGGTTCCCTCATGAGCGATTACCTCTTTACTTCCGAATCCGTCTCCGAAGGTCACCCCGACAAAGTCGCCGACCAGATTTCCGACGCCATTCTCGACGCGATCTTCAAACAAGACCC
>ENA-UOWO01008234-UOWO01008234.1-activated-sludge-metagenome-genome-assembly--contig:-NODE-8234-length-10039-cov-7.691607_pt1 | contig 10039 bp, 9 predicted proteins | sample MGYA00238148_ERZ761564 | MGnify/ENA primary metagenome ERZ761564 (study PRJEB28885, sample SAMN05720194) | activated sludge metagenome | isolation source: Anaerobic digester | place: USA...
CGATAATCTTTTATCATTCTGAATATATTCAAGTTTGGAATTAATTTCCGATAATCTCGACTCTAGTTGTAAGTTTTTTTCAAATATTTGTTTATTTAAATTTAAAATATAATTATGGTAACGATAATTTATGTTTAATTTTGCATAAATTATCTTGATATTATTTTTTATTTTTTTTAATTTCATATCAATATTGGTTAATCTGGACAAATTCTTTTCCAAATAAGTATATTAATCCTTTCTTTAAAAGATTTAATTGGAATGATAATTTTAATGATTTTTAGAAGAAAATTTGTTTTTTTTATATAAATTACTTTTAATGGAAATTTTATTTTTGTGTTATAAAATACTGTTAATTTCCAAGGTGATGAAGAAAAATATTTTGCCATTATTTGAAAATATGGAAAAAATGGCAGATGTAGAATTGTTGATTGTTTCCATGGTTTGTTTCCTGCAAAATGATAGATATAGACTAAATCATTTTTATATTCTTCTTGATTGTCCCATAAAACCTGTAAATTCCATTTTGGTTTAAGGATTTTTATTTTGTTAAAAAATGTATAGTTAATTGCGTCTTGATCATTCAAATAACATATTTCATGCTGAGAAAAAAAATTTATTAAATCTTTTTCGTATTCTTTGTGTTTTAGAAACTCTTTTAAATTCCATACCATTACTCCAGCATTAACATATTTTTTAATTGTTTTTTTTGTAAAACCAATTTTTTTGTAATATTCTGTTCTTTCTTTGTTTTTATTATAAAAATATCTTATTCCCATATCTGGTACTCCAGCGACTACATTATTTTTTAATTCTAGATCATACATCTTACTTAAATCTGTTTCTATTGCCAAATCACAATCAAGAAAAATTATTTTTTCATATTTATTTTTAAAAAGTTTAGGGATTGCTAATCTAAAATAAACAGCTTTTGAAAATCTTTTGTCATCTAATTTTATTTTATCGAATATTTTGGATTCAGCCTCCATATTTATAAACAATATTGAAAAATTATCATTTATTTTTTTAAGACTTTTTATTTTTTTCTTGTTTTTATTTGATATTCCACCGTCTAATACATATATTTCATAAAAAGTATTTTCTCTAATGTTTGATAATAAAGATTGGATTGCAAAACCTAATCCTATGGAAAATTTATTGTCACAGGCAAGTACTATTGGTATTTTTTTCATATTATTTTTTTGTAATAAACTTTTTTATTTTTTTAAGTGGTTTATAGATTTTACTTTGTCCATTAATAAATCTTCTTAGTGATAATATTTTTTTTATTTTATTTGAGCTTCTAATATAACTTCCGTCTAGCCAAATTAATTCTTTTGGATATTTGCCTGTTATTAGATATTTAATTGCTTGTTTTTTATTTATTCTTGGTAAAAATTCTTGAGACCAAGTTTCTCCCATTTTTATATCAAATGGAACAGATCCTAACATTTCTATAATAAAATTATCATTCCAAATTGATTCATAATGGGTTGTAAATATATCTATAAAATTAATATCTATTTCTATTTTTTTTCTAATTTTTTCATATGATTTTACAAAATCAACTATACCTTTATCATAATCATTTATGCCCCAATTTATAATTAAATTTGATTCTTGTTCTTCTAAAATTGGTTTCATTTTTTTATTTATCTCTTGATATCCTAATGTTTGTCCATGAGGTGCTCTTAGTAATGGTTCTAATATCCAAAAACAATGGCCAAAGGCTTGATATTGACGTGTGTGTTTATTGTTAAACCGATAAGATTCATTTTTGAAGGTGAAATATAAATAATCAGTATTCACATTCATATCTTTTATTATTCGATCAAAACAATTGTGTGTTAATCCTAATCCATAAAAATCTATTAAGCCAAATTTTTCATTTAAATTAATTTCTTGTCGTAAATATTTCTTGATATTCTCTCTCTTTTTTTTATTAATTTTAAAGAATAATTTTTTAAAATTAATATTATTTTCTAAATATTCAGAAATACTATTAATATTTTCTTCATTTATTGTAAATTGTTTATTGTTGTATTCTTTAGATATAACTTTATTAAATAATTTCCAATCAAGACCTAAAAACTTTGAAACATCAAACATATTGTGAATATTTTCTTTATCAAATAACCATTGATTAGTGAAAAAGTTTTCTGGTAATTTATTTATAATTGAAGGCATTCTCCATGCTTTTCTTGAGCTATATAAATAATGCGTATTTATATTTAATTTTCTTTCTTTAATAATTACATCAGCCATTTTTTTGAGTAAATAACCATCTCTAGCTAGGAAAAAAAGTGATCTTACATTATTATCAATTGATTCTTTTATAATATATTCTATATAACCAATTAAGAGAGGAGCAGTATAGCAACCCCCAAAAGTATTTTTTTCATTTTTTGAGAAAAATAAACGGTGATTTTTTTCAAGACCAACAATTATTTGTGCTGATAAATTATGTTGTGTTTTGAGATATAAAAGCCTATTTTCCCAACTCATTAGCTGAGGGTATTGAAAATGAACTGTTTGGATACCTAATTCTTTTGCTTTGATTATATCTGAATAATAATTATCACCTGTATGAATCCAGTTTTTATAATCTATATTTTCTTTATTTTTAATATATTTATATAAATCACCTGTATGTTTAGTTTTTTTAATTTCAGAGGATACATAAATACTAATATTATTAAAAATAGGATCTATTTTACAGAGAATTTTTTTAATTTGCTCTGAAGATAAATACATATCTGATATTAAAATAACTTTTTTAGTTTCATCTTCACAAAGATTTTTAATTTTGACTATATTTTTTTCTATTGGTATTATTAATTTTTCTTCACAATTCAATTCTAATTGTTTGAGATATTTTTTTTGTTTATCCGATAATTTATATATATCTTGTAATCTGTTATATATATCTTCTATTGAAATATCCTGTTCATCTCTTTTATATGGATTATCAGAATAACATTGTCTCCAGCTATTTCTAACAAAACTTTCAGTTTCTTGTCTTAAAAATGAAAAATTATTTTTTAAATTATTAGGAATATTATATTTATTTTCTTTTTGCAATTCTTTTTCCATATATGAAAACACTCCGGCTGGATTGGCAATTATTCTTGTTACAACTGTATCAAAAATGTCAAATGAAAAAAGTTGTTTAATTTTATTAGAATTATTTTTTACAACAGTTTTAGATTCAGAAAAATACTCTTTAATACTTAATACTGGTAATTCTAATATTTTTAAATTTTTATCTTTATCTTTTAGATATTGGATATAAATATTTAAAATTCTTTCAGACAAAAACCCTAAAACTCTTAATTGATATCCATCATATTTTTTAAAATCAATTTTTGTTTGAATTTCTTTTAATATTGTGAATAAAAAATCACAATATTCAAAATATATTTCTTTTGAGAAAATAAACATATTACACCAATAAACAAATTTATTGTTGTAAATTGTTTTTTTACAAGAAGGGTATATTTTAGGAAATTTTTCTTTAATTAAATATTCAAGTAATTCTAAATCTTCAATGAAATGGTCACTTTTATATTGTTCATATAAATTTTTAAGTGGTTTTAGTTTTGAATTGGCAATAAAATCTTTTTTGGGAAGTATTAGGTCATAGTTTTTACAATATTCAAAAATATTTTTATTACTGATTAAAGGGAGATATCTTTTAAGATTTTTTAAAAATATCTTTTCTATAAAGGAATTTTCTTTTTTAAATTCTAAAAATCTTCTATAGTGAGCTAATCCTATATTATCTGGGTTTCCAAGTTTTTCGTAATTTTTCCAAGCCCAATATAAAGCCGTTAATTCACAATAATAAGGATTGTCTTTTGATATATTGATTCCAGTATTGTCGCCAATAATATCTGATAATTGTTTTTTTGTTTCACTATTGGAAATATCTCTACCTACATGAATTGGTGTTAAAATGTCCGATTTATACCTATATGTGTCTTTATGATAAGCAACTAAAATTTTTACGTTAGGATTGTAATTTTTCATATCTAATTATATCAATTAAATTTTTCCTTCAGGAATTGATTTAATATCGTTAATTTGTAATTTTTTATTTGTTGATTGAAGATATCGAACATAAATGTTTAAAAGTCTTTCAGCAAGGAAGCCAAAAACACGAGCCTGATATGGATCGGTTGGAATGGTAATACTGTTTTCGACTTCAGAAAGAATATTAAAAAGCCATTGACAATAGTCATTAAAAACTTCTTTTTTCATAATAACCATATTAAAATAACTTGATTTTTTGCCGTTAATATATTTTTTTGCTGGTTTATAGTATTCTGGATATTTTTCTTTGATTATTTTTAAGGTGGTTTTTAGATCAGAAAGACGATGTGAAATTTTGTAGAGTTTTTTTACATTGATAGTTTTATTTTCTTTGAATGGTGGGTGAACATCAAGGATTGGTGCTGAAATTATGTCATAATCTTGGCAATATTTAATGATTGTTTCGTCATTCCAACCAAAATTATCACAAGTTTTTTTTGAAAAATCATAAAAAAAAGATTCATTGAAATTATTAAAATCAAAAAAACGTCTATAGTGAAATAAACCGATATAATCAGGATTATTTAATTTATTTTGATTTTTCCAAGCCCAATAAAGAGCAGTTAATTCACAATAATTGGGATTTTTATTAGAAATATTGTTACCTGTATCATCCCCTATCATATCTAATTTTTCTTTTGATAAAGTACGGCCAACTTGAATTGGGATTAAACAGTCTGTTTTAATGATTGGACAATCTTTGTGGTAAGCGACTAAAATCTTTATCTTTGGCTGTTTCATTTATTTGTGTTGATTATACTATAATCAATTATATGTTGTTGGTTTTTTACAGAGCTAGATATTTATTGAGATGTTTGAGGGAGATATATTTCCCGACTTTAAGGCAGGTGAAAGGAAATCTTGATTTGGATTTATCAGAAAAGAGAAATAAAAGGGTTTTAATGATAGTTCATAATGATTTTTTTAATGCAAAGGGTGGAGTTGAGTCTTATGTTTTGAACTTATATAATCGGATAGGTAAATCTAAAGGAGGTTTTGATTTTTATTATCTAGCCAGAGTAAATAATAAAAATAAAAAATACGGAGAGATTTATAAGGATAAAAATAAAAATAATGTTTTTTATATAAATTTGTCCGATGGAAATATATATTCATTGGTTAATCAGAAATTGGATAATTTGTTTAGTGAATTTATTTTTAAATTACAGCCGGATATAGTTCACTTTCAACATTACATTCATTTTTCTTTAACGTGGTTTAGAGTGATAAAAAAAATATTACCAAAAACAAAGATAATTGTGACACTACATGAATTTTTAGGAATATGCCCAAATTCTGGACAAATGATAAAAACAAAATGGCAGGGATTTAAATTATGCGATAATTCAACAGTTGAAAATTGTAAAAACTGTTTCCCTTATTTACCAAAAGATGTTTTTGAGAGGCGTAATATAAATGTTAGAAAGTATTTTAAATATATTGATTTAATAACTGCTCCATCTAATTTTGTTTTGGAAAGATATAAAAGTTTTGGTTTAAAAAATAAAATGCTTTATAGTGAAAATGGGCAGGAAATTTTTAGGACATTGCCAAAAATTAAATCAGAAAAGTTAAGATTGTTGTATTTGGGGCAAATAAATAAATTTAAAGGACTTGATGTGTTATTGGAATCTATGAATAAAATTTCCAATAAAGAGGTAAAACTTTCTGTATATGGAAAATTTCAAAATGACAAAAATTATAATAATAAAATTTTAAAAATGGTAGACAAGTTACAAAATGTTAATTTTTATGGTGTCTATAATGGAAATCAATTGCCTGAAATTTTTTCTAAACATGATGTATTAGTTGTACCTTCAATTTGGTGGGAGAATTCACCTATGGTAATTCAAGAAAGTTTTATGGCAAAAACACCTGTTTTGTGTTCAAATATTGGAGGAATGAAAGAAAAAATTATTGATGGTAAAAATGGATGGTATTTTAAGGTTGGAGATAGTAACGATTTATCTGAAAAAATTAATTATTTTTTTGAAAATATAGGTATTTTTAATAATGAAAATTTTAAAGTTAAAAATATTAAAGAAGATATAAAAAATTTATTAAAAATCTATAAGGATATTGTTTAATTGTTTGTATATTTTTCTACCGCTATTTTTGATGTACCGTCGTACTGGATTTGGTGGTTGTTAACGTAAATTACTCGATTACAAAATTTTTCAACCTGACCGAGGCTGTGGGAGACGAAGACAATAGTTACATCTTTGGATTGTTTAAGGCCGTCCATATACTTAAAACATTTGTCTTGAAAAGCGGTGTCACCGACGGCCAGGATTTCGTCGACTAACAAAATTTCGGGTTTCACATGAATGGCGATGGCAAAAGCCAAACGCATATACATACCGGAAGAATAATGCTTGACTGGTTGATCGATAAAATCCTTGATTTCGGCAAAATCGATGATTGAATTGTAATATTCTTTGATTTGCTTTTGGGTAAGACCGAGGATGGCTCCGTTTAGAAAAATATTTTCGGATCCGGTTAGTTCGGGGTGCATGCCTGCTCCTAATTCGATTAAAGGTGAGATGGATCCGTGAACCGTTACTTTTCCGCTAGTTGGCGACATGACGCCAGCAATGAGCTTTAGGATAGTTGATTTGCCACTGCCATTTGGGCCAATAATCCCGACCGTCTCCCCTCTTTTAATTTCAAAGTTTATGTCGTCTAGAGCGGTAAAACTTTCACTGGTTTTTTCACCTTTGAAGAGAGCTGGGATAAATTCTTTAAATGTCTTTTGACTAAGTTTGCTGAAGTTTTTAGTAACGTGTTGAAACGAGATGACTATGTCGATATTTAGAGCGTTAGAACGTTGGATCGTTAGATCGTTAGAGGTTTTGTTGTTCTGAGTGTTAGGTTTCATTTTTCTATATATATTTTACCTTGACTTTGATAATTTATCGTATATAATTTGTATATCACGATGACTGGACTAGCCTAAGGTTTCGACCGACCGCGAATGCCAGTCTTTTTTTTAATTTATAATTTTACTTCGATTGAAATTGTTTTGTTTTAGTATATAACTTGATTTAATTTATCTGTAATGCATGCATTACAGGGTTTATTTTATTTATATATTGTCGGCAAAGATTTTTTCGCGATCTTTAAAGTAGATGAAGCCGATTCGGAGTGTCAGATAAGAAACAAGGAGAGCAATTAGTAGGCTGGTATATTTAGGCGCACCCCCTCCAAGGATGACCTGGCGATAAGCGTTAATGATGACTGCCATAGGGTTTAACTGAAAAACAAAACGAAACCTTTCGGGAACGAGGTCGGCAGGATATATTATTGGGGTTAGGTACATCCAAAGCAGCAAAATCATTGACAATAGATATTGGATATCTCGGTATAAAAGGTTGGCGGCAGCAAAAAATAACGACAAACCGACAGTGAAAATTTGTTGAATTATAAATATTGGGAAAATCCAAAGAATATTTATGTTTATCGGGATACGATAAATTATCATGTAGATAATCAAGACAATAGAGGCAAAAAGAAAATCAACAATTTTGGCACAAATTGTGGACACAACCATAATAGTTCGGGGGAAATAAATTTTTGAAATTAGACTGGTAATCAGAGAACTGGAGGCAGACGAAAGAGAGTTGGCAAACAAATTCCAAGGTAAAAGGGCGACAAAAAGAAAAATCGAATAAGGGATATTGCTAGCAGAGTTGGTGGGGATTCTCATAATAATAGAAAAGGCAAAAGACATGACTAACATCTGGGCAAGTGGATTTAAAATCACCCAAAAATAGCCAAGAATTGATTGTTTGTACCGAGCCTTTACTTCTCGAGAAATCATTTGCCAAAGAAGTTCTCGCCATTTGTAGATATTGCGAATTTCTTTGAGTAGAGAAAACATGAAATAGTTTAGCACAATAGTGCTTTAGTACATTAGTAAATAGCTAATAGTAATTAGTAAGACAAAGAAAAAGAGATAAGTAGAAAGTAGAAAGTTGAAATGTAAAATACTAAGATTTAAGGTTGTTGGAAATAAAATCGAGGATATGACGAGTGTTGTCCAAAAGATATTCAGCTTTGATTTTTGGTTCAGTTTTTGACGAGCTGATTTGTGATATTTTTAATAATTTTTTATAATTTTTGTTTTTATTGGTAATTAGGCCAATGTTTTTTAAATAATTTTTTACAAAAAAACTTTTATTACCGATTTTTGGATCTACTAATTCATATATCCCCCGGTACGAATCGCTAATTAAATTCATATATTCTTGGTAAGATTCGTTATTCATAGTCGGGAAAATATTTTTTAACTATATTTTTAAATTTTTCTCTAATTTCTGAATCAAGTATTTCAATACTGGCGTTATTTACTGAGGGTTTAATGTTGGCGACTGCGGTATATTCGATTTTTTTGGTAATTAGGTTGACTCCCCCACTCCAAATATCTTCGTTTTTAGAGTTTTCGTTTTCGGTTAACTTTTGTTCACATTCAAAATGGAGACGACTACCACCATATAAAATTTGTTGTTTGATGTCAGCAGACAGCTTTATGTATTTTGGATATTCTTGGGTTAATAAAGTTATTTCATTTTCAACTGGTTGGTGGTCGATTTTGAGAATAGCCATAGCTAGATTATAACGCATTGACGTCGTTAGCTAATAGCTATTAGTAAGTAGTAAGTAGCTTTTAGTTAATAGTTTGTAGTAAAACAAATAATAAGATATATAAATATATGGTCGAAAAGTGGACATAATATATATATATTGTTATAATAAAAACCTTCCAGATTTAAATTAGCTTAAGGCAAGCTATGGTTTATTTTTGGAAAAGCACATTAAAATTAGAAATCAAAAGATGAGCTTGGGCTTGATGTGGATATATAAAATGTATCTAGATCGAGCTTAAGCTCAAATAATATATAGGAGTGGTTTTGATGATGGACAAGGGAATAGTTTTTAGCGGTTACAAGGTTCCGAAGGGTCTAAAAGATTATGATCTGGCAGTATATTTGGTCAAAGGAGCTAAATCCTTTGGAAAATATGTTGAGATCAGAAGTGCCTGGGAAAAAATGATTAAGACTAATAACTTTGAGGCGTTTTTAACGACAATGTCTAAATACGGATTTAAGAAAAGGAATGATCTTTACTCGTTTGCCTTTTTCTCGGATTTCCGGTTTAATAATTTCTATAGGATTGTCGAAAAAGAATGCGAACCTTTTAGAATAATTAGAGAGGAGTACAAAGGAATTGTTGGGGTTTTAGATGCTATGGCGCAAAGGAAAAAGAATTCTTTTATAGTTGGTGATGTCGAGGATGATTCGAGCGATATTGTTCGGAATTTTTTCCAAAAAAGACATCAAAACCACAGATGCGAAAAAAGAAACTCTTCTGCCTTTGTGGTCAGCGGAATGAATCAGTTGTCGTTAGTTGGTCGAAAAGATATAGTCTTATTGGCGATTAATGGTAATCGATTACTAAAATGTGACCACAAAAACGAGATAAAAACGGCAAACTTTACCTTTATCTCGGAGATAAGCGATGGAATTTATCTGCCAGATTGGGTTGATCTCAAAAGTTTAGTCTTTATGGCAGACGATATTATCGATGGGGTTATCCATGTTGGTGACTACTATGTGACTTTCGATTTCTAATTAACAAATAACCGGGAGGTTAATTTTGTAGCTTTGGCTATGATTTTAATTTCCCGGTATTTTTTTTATACAAAAAAGACTTGATGTCTTGAGGAAATGAGGTGACTTGGATAGAATTAAAATATGTCACAGAAGAAATTAAAGAAAATTAGAAAGGAACAAACGATGGCGTCTGGTGAATATAATATATTAGAAAAAGTATCGGGTATTAGAGAAATTTTAAAAAATAATTGGAAGTTTTTGCTGTTGTTGTGTCTTGGTGTAATCGGATTATATTTTAATGCTTTGAGGGGAGATTTTGTGTCTGATGACTATGC
>ENA-UOWO01008237-UOWO01008237.1-activated-sludge-metagenome-genome-assembly--contig:-NODE-8237-length-10038-cov-4.165982_pt1 | contig 10038 bp, 9 predicted proteins | sample MGYA00238148_ERZ761564 | MGnify/ENA primary metagenome ERZ761564 (study PRJEB28885, sample SAMN05720194) | activated sludge metagenome | isolation source: Anaerobic digester | place: USA...
TTACTTTTTATCGCACTAGTGATATTGAATTTCAGAGTAGTTTTTTTTCTGATGCTGATAGTAATGCCTGTTTCTGTTGAGTCTTATCTAGGCAGTTTTGGCACAGATTTACCATCAGAACCAATAGTAATTTTACTAGCCATTAGCACCTTTTTATATCTAATCTTCCATAAAGAAGAATTAAATAGAATATCTTTTAAGCATCCAATTTTTATGATGTTTGTGGCATTATTTGCTTGGAGTATTTTTGTTACATTCTATTCAACTGATGTAGCATTATCCGTGAAATATTTATTGGCTAAGGCATGGTACTTATTAGGCTTCTTCGTGCTGCCAATTATTTTAATTAGGAATAAAAAATCATTTCAATTATTCTTTTGGTGTTTGTTTATTCCAACATTATTAAGCGTTTTATATATCGTCATTAAACACGGCACATTGCATTTCACTTTTGATAATGTAACAAAAGCGGTACATCCAGTATACAGAAATCATGTCAACTACGCTGTTTTTATAACGATGGTATTGCCATTTATCTTTCTAGCAAAAGGCTGGTATCCTAAACATTATTTACGTCATAAGCTATTAAAATATTCTATTCCAATTTTTTTAGCTGCTATTTATTTGTCTTATACACGTGGAGCTTGGTTGGCAACTGCTGCGTTGTTAGTTTACTATATCGTATTGCATTTTAATTTAACAAAGTATATTTTGATTATTGCAAGCGTTGCAACAATTGGCTTTTGTTTATACATATTAAAAGACAACACTTATCTTAAATATGCACCAGATTATGAAGACACGATTTATCATGAAGATTTATCTGAACATTTAAATTCAACCTTTGAAATGAAAGACATGAGTACTGTTGAACGTTTCTACAGATGGATTGCAGCAGTAAAATTATTTCAAAAACATCCAATGGTTGGCGTTGGTCCAAATAATTTTGTAACAAATTATAAAAAGTATACTGTTACTGCTTATGAAACCTATATCAGCGATAATGAAGAGAAATCTACTGTGCATAATTATTTCTTATTACTATTAACAGAACAAGGATTGCCAGCTGTAGTATTATTTATTATACTTTTATTTTTTGTATTAACAACGGCGCAAAGCACTTATAATTTAGTTTCCGTTGAGCAGAAAAAATATGTTGCAACGATAACATTATGTATTGTTGCCTTTTTATTGAATAACACATTGAGTGATTTAGTAGAAGCAAACAAAGTAGGTTCCTTGTTTTTAATGTGTTTAGGATTATTAGTAAATTTCAGCTCACAAGAAATAAAGATAGATGAAGCTTAAAGAAATTTTCCAGTAAGCACGCTGATATCATCATTGAACAAAACGTTTCCTTTAAATTTACTTACATAATCATACAAGATTTTATTGAAGATATCTGGACCTAAACGATAGTTATTTCTGGTAAATTGCAATAGCCTTTCTGACCCAAATTGTTCACCTTCTTCATTTTCCATTTCGGTTAAACCATCCGTAAAACTTACGATAGTAGTATTTGGTTTTATCGTGATGCAGCCAAATTGTATTTTAGGTAATTCTTCAAAAATTCCTAAAAGCGTACTTCCAATTTCCAAAGATTCAACTTCATCATTATGAACCAAAAATGGCGGCACATGACCAGCATTTAGATATTCCAATTCTCTGGAAATAATATTGTATTTTGCTATAAAAAGAGTAATAAAGTTATCGCCATTCGTGATAGAATAATTTTTTGATTCAATCTTTCTATTAAAGATTCTTTCTTGAATCCTAATCCTAATGTTGCATTCAAATAAGCTTGCAGATTTGCCATTACCAATGCAGCTGCTACACCTTTTCCCGAAATATCGCCAATGCAAAATACAAACTCATCTTTGTTAATATGAATCACATCGTAATAATCACCACCAATTCCTTTGTATGGTAAATACAAACCTGCAAATTCATACATATTGTTTTTTGGCAATTTCTTTGGAATCAGCATGCCTTGTACTTTAGATGCTAAATCCAATTCTTTGTCAAACTGTTTCTTTTCAACTTCTTTTTTAAAAAGTCTTTTGTTCTCAACAGCAACAGTAATAATATTAGTAAATATTTGAGTAAACTCAAGCAACTCACTTTTCTGATGTGCTACATCTTCTTCCATTTCACCAAGTAAAGCTAGTGCCAGCGGTTGTTGCTTATGATAAACAGGAACGATATACTTAAAATCTCCAAATATTTTTTGCTCGCTCTCTGATAATTCTTTCGCTGTTTTATAATTCTCAAAATGCGCTTGAATTGGAATATAAAAATCTTGCTGTTCTCTTTGCCAAACCACACGTTTCCAAGCTTGGTCATACATATACAAAGCAATATCTTTTACGCGAATTTGCTCGTTTAGAGTGTACTTATAAATTTGGTATAAACCTTCAGAAGTTACATTGTCGTTGATAGCTTTAGTTGCTTCTAACAATGCATTCATTTGGCTATATTTTACCTGAAGTAAGTCTTTAAGTGCGTGTATATCGATGTCTGGGTCAGAGAAATTCATCTACGGAAATCTACGAAAATAAATTTCATTTTTCAATTAAATAAACGGATAATTTCTAGAATACTGATTTTTATTTTTATCTACTGTAATACACTAAAAAGATTACTTAGTACTTAAGCATAAGTTTTTCAATAAAAAATCCACTTGGCAATTTCTTTAAATGTAACTTTTTTACCTTGAATTAAAATACCAATTCTGTAGATTTTTGCTGCGATGTAAATCATTGCTAAAGAAGAAATCAACAATATAAACATCGATAACAATTGTTGCCACCAAGGCACTTGAAATGGAATGCGTGTAATCATAATGATTGGTGAAGAAAATGGTAGCATCGAGCCCCAAAATGCAGCTGATGAAAATGGCTGTTGTAGCGTTACAGACATCAATATCATCGAAATTATAATTGGTATAGTAATTGGAAAAGTAAAAGATTGTGCATCGCTGTCATCCGTCATTGCGGCACCAATAGCAGCAAACTGCGATGCATAAAATAAGTATCCGAAAATGAAGTAAAATATAAAACTCAACAACATGCGCAATAGGTTCATATCATTTAATCCGTTGCTAATATTCATCAGCATTTGCATACCTTCAGACGAACTTGCTATTTGATTATTTTGCTGCATAGATTGCATTGCCAACATTTTATCGCCTAAAAAAATGGGCAATAACATGTTAATACCTACTGTTAAAATTGCCCAAAGTGTAAACTGCGTCAAGCCAACTGCACCAATACCTACAATCTTTCCAATCATTAACTGAAAAGGTTTTACAGTTGTCACCAAAACTTCTACAATACGATTTGTTTTTTCTTCTGTTATACTTTTCATCACCATGGCACCATATACAATCAGAAAAATATAAATAAGCATACCACACGCATAACCGAATATTCCTGCTACTTCAGAGCCACCTTTCTTTTTTTCTTGTTTAATAATTTTTTCTATACTGATATCTTTATTAAAAAATTCAATTGTATCTACGTTGTAATTTCTTGCTTCAAATGCACGTCTTCTAATTTCTTCAGCAATATTTTTTTCAATATGACGTTGAGTTACACTGCCTAATTCATTGTCTGAATAATAAGCAATGCCTAATGGTTGCTCTAATTCAATTTTTGGAATGTATAAAATACCATCACAATCGATATTCTGATACATATCTTTCAATGAATCTATAGATTGTGGATTATTCGTAAGGTATCTAAAACGCAAACTTTCGTCAATATCCATTCCACGAAATTTATCTTCAAACAAACCACTTTCATCTTTTACTGCAATCGTTAATTTTTCTTGCGCATTGGTTGCTAAATACACTATTGTTATTGTCATTAAACCAATAAGCACTGGCAACAACAATGTGAGCAAGATGAAAGATTTCTTTCTTACTCGTGTGATGTATTCGCGTTGTATGATGAACCAGATTTTCTTCAATTATGAATTATCATTTACTGTTTGAATAAAAATTTCGTTGATACTTGGCAAGATTTCCGTCATGCCAAGAATTTCAATATTGTTGTTTAATAAGATTTTTAGAATATCATTCGCACTTTGATTTTCTTTCAGTTTAAAAATGATATAATTTTTATTTTGCTCAACAATTTCAGTTTGATTCATGATGGATTCATTTAATAAAACATCAGCATTTACTTCTACTTTAATTAAATGTTTTTTGTATTGCTGTTTGATATGTTGAACGTTTCCTGCTAAAATGATTTTACCATTATTAATCAAAAAAATATCTTCGCAAATTTCTTCTACATTTTCCATTCGATGTGTAGAAAAGATGATAGTTGTACCTTTTTGTTGTAATTCAAAAATTTCTTGTTTGATAATTTCAGCATTTATCGGATCTAAACCAGAAAAAGGTTCGTCTAAAATTAATAAAGTTGGCTCGTGTAAGACGGTTGCAACAAACTGTACTTTTTGCTGCATGCCTTTCGATAATTCTTCGATGGTTTTATTGCGCCAGTTTTGGATATCTAATTTATTCAACCAGAAATCAATTTTTTGAATGGCATCATTTTTTGAAAAATTTCTTAAACGTGCAAAATACATCAGCTGTTCGCCAACTTTCATTTTTTTATACAAACCACGTTCTTCAGGCATGTAACCAATCTGATTTTGGTGTTTTTCGGAAAGATGCTCACCTTCAAAAAAAATCTGACCTGAATCTGGAAAAAATATTTGAGTAATATTTCGGATAAGCGTTGTTTTTCCTGCTCCATTTGGACCAAGCAATCCATAAATCTTATTTTTTTCTAGTGATAAACTAACATCTTGCAATGCAAGTTTATCTTGGAATGTTTTAGAAATATGTCGTACGTCGAGTATCAAGATATGTTATTAATTACAAACTTAAGTGTTATTTGTAGCAATCAAAAAAGATAATACTTTTCATTGTAATCTTATTTTAAGTAGCCAGCAGCACGTAAAATTCCGATTACACCAATCAGAATCCAAAAAGTATTTAATAAAGAATAAGCTTTGTCCTTTTTTAAAATAGCACAATATGAAAGCAATAACGCATCTAAAGTATTAAAAATCCAAACGAATAAAAACGGACTCTTTGAACCTAACCAGCTTACTAATGAGAAACTAATGATACGCATTAACACACCAATCATTTCAAATACTTTTACGTGCTTTAATACAAACTGGTTGATTGAATTCATGTTATTTAGTATTGGTTATAAGAAATAAAGATAAAATTAAAAGAAAAAGTGCATCTTTTTATTAGATGCACTTTTAATTTTCTGTTTAGAATCAATGAAAAAACTTATCGAAAAAACCCTTATTTTTTTCTTTTTGTGCTTGTGGACTGAAGTTTTTAGCATTTTTAATTTTTTCCAATAAATTCATTTCTTCAGTAGTCAAATCTTGTGGTGTAAATACTTGCACTTCTACAATTTGGTCACCTCTACCATAGCCTTGTAAACTTGGAATGCCTTTACCTTGCAAACGGAAAAGCTTACCGCTTTGTGTACCTTTTGGTATTTTTATTTTTGCATTTCCAGAAATCGTTGGTACTTCAACTTGAGTACCAAGTGCTACTTCTGCAAAGTTTAAATATAATGTATGTACGATATTATTATCTTCTCTTCTTAGTTCTGGATGAGGTGTTTCTTCCACTGTAATTAATAAATCACCAGGATAGCCTCCACGCAAACCAGCGTTTCCTTTTCCATTCATTGACAATTGAATGCCTTCACTCACGCCAGCTGGAATATCAATAGAAATAACTTCTTCGCCATACACACGACCTTCACCACGGCATTTTGTACATTTATTCGTGATGATTTTTCCTTCGCCATCGCATGTTGGACAAGTACCTGTTGTTTGCATTTGACCTAAAAAAGTAGACGTTACCTTTCTTACCACACCGCTACCATTACAAGTATTACAAGTTTGGTAAGATGAGCTATCTTTTGCACCAATACCATTACAAGTATCGCAAGTAATATGTTTTTTTACTTTAATTTTCTTTTGAGCACCATTCGCAATTTCTGATAAATCTAATTTTACTTTAACACGTAAATTGCTGCCACGTTGACCTTGTCCACGTTGGCGTCTTCCGCCACCGCCAAAAAATGATTCAAAAGGATTGCCGTCGCCGCCACCGCCAAAAATATCTCCAAATTGTGAGAAGATATCATCCATGTTCATATTGCCACTATAGCCACCTCCAAAACCGCCAGCTGCACCTTGATGTCCGAAACGATCATATTTTGCTCGTTTGTCGTCGTTGCTCAATACATCATAAGCTTCGGCTGCTTCTTTAAATTTTTCTTCAGCAGCCTTATCTCCAGGATTTCTATCTGGATGATATTGCAATGCTAATTTGCGATATGATTTCTTAATTTCATCTGCGCTTGCTCCTTTTGCAACACCAAGTACTTCGTAATAATCTCTTTTTGCCATTTTAATTTATGAATTATTGAGTTTAAGAGCTTAAGAATAAAAGTTGTTCAGAATAAAATTCACAAACTCCTAAATTCATAGACTCACTAATTTTCTATTTTCCAACCACTACTTTTGCGTATCTGATGATTACATCATTCAATGTGTAACCATTTTCAACTTCATCTATAATTTTACCTTTTTGAGTCTCGTCGGTTACTGGAACTTCTGCAATGGCTTCATGTTGCGATACATCAAAATCTTTTCCTATACTTTCGATTGCTTTTAAACCCTTACTTTGGAGTGTTTTTACCAATTTTTCCTGAATTAGTTTAACACCATTTGCATAGCTTTCTGTATTACTGTCTTGTGCTAATGCTTTATCTGCACGTTGGAAATCATCTAAAACAGGTAATAATTCGCGAATCACTTCTTGTCCAGCTGTTTTGAACATTTCAATACGTTCTTTTGCATTGCGTTTTTTGTAATTATCAAACTCTGCAAATAGGCGTAAATATTTGTCTTTTTGTTCGTTAATTTCATTTTTTAATACAGTCAATTCGTCTTCTGCGACAGTTTCTGTAGCTGTCGTATTTTCTTGTGTCTGACTTTCTGACTGATTTTGAGTTTCCTCAACTGCTATATCTTGTTGTTGCGTGTTGTCAACAGTTTCGTTTTGTTCCATTCTCATTATATTTAAAAATCCTTTGGCAAATTCTTTGCCAAAGGATTTTATACGACAAATTGACGTAAATTATCTTATTTAGTTGTTTTAGTTTTCTTAGTAGTAGTTGTTTTTGTTTTAGTTGTTGTTTTAGCTGGAGCTTTAGATGTACTTAGTTTTTTGTCTAAAATTTGTTCTAATAACTGATGTGAAGGATTGATTGCAATAACATAACCAGTTTCGTCTATCAAAACAGTTTGCGGAATTGAACGAATACCATATTTTGCAGCACCATCAGAAGACCAACCTTTTAAATCTGATACATGATTTGCCCAAACTAAACCATCTTGCTTAATAGCTTGCTTCCATGCTTCTGCATTTTGGTCTAAAGAAACACTGTACACAGTAAAACCTTTGATACCTTTGATAAATTTTTTGCCTAAATACTTATTGTAAGTGGCCACTACACTTGGATTATTTCTTCGACATGGACCACACCAAGATGCCCAAAAATCTAACAAAACGATATTTCCTTTTAATGATGATAAAGCAATTTCTTTACCATTTGGGTCTTTGTAACTCAATTCGATAGCTTTTGTGCCAACAGCAGGCATTTGTGCATTTGCGGAAAAAATTGCCAAAAAAGCAACTATACTTGTTAAAATAAATTTCTTCATTGTGTTTATTTATATGGCAAATATAGACAAAATCTATGCCTAAAAAAATGTGATTTTATTGCAAAAAAAAGTCTGGTTTGTAGAAACCAGACTTTTTCTTATTTAAGTTTATGTTTAATCTATTTCAGCTGGTACTTCTAGTGTTTTAACATATTCATCATTCACCGTTGCATTGTGTTTTTCTACTAATGGATTCATTACTTTGAACCATAATGGTGGAACTAAAGCCAATGGAATCATTGCTAAATAACCAGTTGGCATTTGTGGTGCATTTTCGAAGTGGCGCAATATCTGATATTTTCTACTTGGATTGAAATGATGGTCGCTGTGTCTTGTTAATTCAAACAAAAATATTCTACCTAATTCATGACCTGAATTCCAAGAATGATGTGGTTTTGTTTTTTCGTAAGCACCGTTTGACAATTGCTTTCTCATCAAACCGTAATGTTCAATATAATTAACAATTTCCAATAAAGTAAAACCTATAACAGAAGATGCAATAAAACCAGCTACGCCAATCCAACCAAAAACAAAATAAATTGCTACTACAAATAATACTTGTATGATTTGAAATCGAAGCATTTCATTATGAATTGGATTCCAAAAATTTTGTTTCATCTTTTTTAAACGATGTGCTTCTAAATGCCAAGCAGACATCCAACCGCCAAAAACAGTTCTTGGCCAAAAAGCATAGAAATTTTCATTTAATCTTGATGTTGCTGGATCTAAAGGTGTTGATACATTTTTGTGATGACCTCGATTGTGTTCAATAAAGAAGTGCATGTACAAAGTACTCATCAATAACAATTTAGACATAAACTGTTCATATTTTTTAGTTCTGTGTCCAAGTTCATGTGCTACATTAATTCCTAATGCACCACAAGCCAAACCCATGGCTGTTGTAATACCAACCAACTCATACCATTGAAGTGATTTTGTGGTAATCGTCCATAAATACAAACCTAAAATAGTAAACTGCAACGGCACCATAGAATAAATAACTAAGTCATAATAAATATCTTGTCTTTCAACAGCTTCTTCTTCAGCCGTAAAATTTTCGGCAGTTCCTGTAAAAATAAATTCCATTGCTGGAATAAAACCATAAACAAACACAAAAGCAAAAAACGACCAATAACCTAAGTAATGGAATGAAATATACATAATTGCTGGCAACACAATGATAGGTGTGAAATATTTATAGCGTCGCCATAGTTTGTGTAACTTCGACATTTCACTTTTTTGAAATGCATTATTGTTATTAATTTGAATAGTATTCATACAATTGTATTTTTGTTTTAAAATTCAACTAATTCAAATCTAAATAATTTTTTTGACTAAATCAAACTATTTTTACATTTTTAGTTTAGTTTTACATGTCCAATTGATATTTAATTAACATAAGTAAAGAGATTTATGGGTAGAAATGCGGTTTTGAAAGAAAGAAATGCGAATCCTAAAAAAAAGGAACTCTATATATTAAAACTTACTGAAACCTTTAAACAGCATGGTTTGAAGAAATACAATATGGATTCCATTGCGGCTGAACTTAATGTTAGTAAGGCAACATTATATCATTATTTCAGTTCAAAAGATGAAATGATAGAGCAAGTTTTACTGAATGTAATTGCACAACTATCTGGTTTTGAAAATATTGCTAGTAACAATGCATTAAGTTTTGAAAAAAGATTTTATTCAATTTTAGAATTATTTTCTAAAACGATTACCGATATTTCTAATATTATGTTAGCTGATTTACAAGAAGATTATCCATTGCTTTGGAAACAAGTACAAATTTTTATTGAACACGTTAATGAAGTACTGACGAATTTTTACAATGATGGCAAAAAAGAAGGCGTTTTTGTCAATATCAATACTGCTATTTTAGTGATGAGTGATCGTATGTTTTTCAATGCTATTTCTGATGTCAATTTTCTAAAGAAAAATAATATTACTTTGCGAACTGCCTTCGACGAATATTTCAGGATGAAGTGCTTTGGTTTTATACAACAGCAATAAGCTTAATTTTAACCACATAGATACATAGCTAAATATGATTAAATAAGAATAAGATAGTAAAGTATAGTTATTCATCTTTGATGAATAACTATATGTGTCTAATTCAATCTTAATATAAATTACTATAGATTTTATTTTTTCATAAATAAATATATCTATTTAGTTTAAATTTGAACTATTTATATTTTATATTATAATAAACCGATAGAAAAAGTTGCTTTAAAAACTTCATTATGCTGAATTAAC
>ENA-UOWO01008247-UOWO01008247.1-activated-sludge-metagenome-genome-assembly--contig:-NODE-8247-length-10028-cov-7.042715_pt1 | contig 10028 bp, 10 predicted proteins | sample MGYA00238148_ERZ761564 | MGnify/ENA primary metagenome ERZ761564 (study PRJEB28885, sample SAMN05720194) | activated sludge metagenome | isolation source: Anaerobic digester | place: USA...
TGGGAGGCGGCGCGAACGCGGTGAGCACCAGCGGTGGCCCGGGGATCGGCAGCACGAACCCGGTGGCAGCGGGCACGGCAGCGGGGACCGGGACGGCCGGCGGGGCCGGGCCGACCCCGGCCAGCAGCACGACCAGCGCGAACAACCGCAGTCCACCCATCCGGCCAGCCTGGCGGCTCGGGCCGGCGGCCGGGTCACGAACCGCGCGAATGTGGACAGCTGGTGGCATGGGGACAACCCGTAGCCGGGTAGGAACTGGTGCCGGTGTGGGTGGCCCCGGCGGCCCCCTCGATCGGCTACCCTGGTCAGGCAGCCCGCCACCGGTGGGCTGACTTCGCACGCCTTGCTGCCAATCGGGACGCATTCCATCCCACTCGGCCCGCGGCGCATCGAGGTCCTCGGTCACGGCTGACGCCGGGTCCGGGGCGGTGCGTCCGGAAGGCGTCAGGGCCTCGAGTCACCCGACTCGCGGCGACAACCGAACCCCGCGTTCGCGTGCCCGGAATCGGGCGCGAACGCCCCTCAGGAAGGACGGCCCATGGCTGTCGTGACCATGCGCCAGATGCTGGACGCTGGTGTCCACTTCGGACACCAGACCCGGCGCTGGAACCCGAAGATGAAGCGGTTCATCTTCACCGAGCGCAACGGTATCTACATCATCGACTTGCAGCAGACCCTGCAGTACGTCGACCGCGCGTTCGAGTTCGTCAAGGAGACCGTCGCCCACGGCGGCACCATCCTGTTCGTCGGCACCAAGCGGCAGGCCCAGGAGGCCATCGCCGAGCAGGCGACCCGGGTCAACATGCCGTACGTCAACCAGCGTTGGCTCGGTGGCATGCTCACCAACTTCCAGACCGTGCACAAGCGGCTGCAGCGCCTCAAGGACCTCGAGGCCATGGAGACCAGCGGCGAGTTCGAGGGGCGCACCAAGAAAGAGGTGCTGCTGCTCACCCGCGAGAAGGACAAGCTGGCCAAGACCCTGGGCGGCATCCGCGACATGGCCAAGGTCCCCTCGGCCGTGTGGATCGTGGACACCAAGAAGGAGCACATCGCCGTCGGCGAGGCGCGCAAGCTCAACATCCCCGTCGTCGCGGTGCTGGACACCAACTGCGACCCGGACGAGGTCGACTACCCGGTCCCGGGTAACGACGACGCGATCCGCTCGGCCGCGCTGCTGACCAAGGTGATCGCCGAGGCGGTCGCCGCCGGTCTGATCGCCCGCAGCGGTGGCGCCGCCGGTGGCACCCAGGAGGAGCCGCTGGCCGAGTGGGAGCGCGAGCTGCTGGCCGCCAGTGAGCAGCCGGTCGCCACCACCGCTGACGCCGCCGCCCCCGAGGCTGTGCCGGCCGCTGAGGTTGCGCCGGCCGCCGAGGCCGCGCCGACCGTCGAGGCCGCCCCGGCCGACGAGCCGGCGACCGCCGAAGCCTGATCGAGCCGGGCCGGGGCGCGGACCCTCATCGTCCGCGCCCGGGCCCGACCCGTCCCCGTCCCTCGACGCATTCGAGTACATCCCGTCGCGATCAGTACCTCGCGACCAGCACAGACAAGGAACACCGCCGACATGGCTATCAGCGCGGCTGATGTCAAGCGGCTCCGGGAGCTCACCGGCGCCGGCATGATGGACTGCAAGAAGGCTCTGGAGGAGTCCGACGGCGACTTCGACAAGGCTGTCGAATTCCTGCGCATCAAGGGTGCGAAGGACATCGGCAAGCGGGCCGAGCGCACGACGGCCAACGGCCTGGTGGCCGCGGTCGGCGGCGCGCTGATCGAGCTCGACTGCGAGACCGACTTCGTCGCCAAGAACGCCGAGTTCCAGGACCTGGGGGAGCGGATCGTCAACGTCGCCGCCACCCTGGACGCCGGCATCACCGTCGACGCCGTCCTGGCCGCCGCGCTGGGCACCGGCACCGTCGAGGACGAGATCAACGCGCTCTCGGCCAAGATGGGCGAGAAGGTCGAGCTGCGCCGCGTCGTCAAGTACGACGGGGCCACCACCGTTTACCTGCACAAGCGTTCCGCCGACCTGCCGCCGGCCATCGGCGTGCTGGTCGCCTACGAGGGCTCGTCGGAGGAGGCCGCGGAGGCCGCCCGGGGTGCCGCGATGCAGATCGCCTCGCTCAAGGCCCGCTACGTCTCCCGCGACGCCATCCCGGCCGACGTGATCGACAGCGAGCGGCGCATCGCCGAGGCCACCGCCCGCGAGGAGGGCAAGCCGGAGGCGGCCCTGCCCAAGATCATCGAGGGTCGGGTCAACGGCTTCTTCAAGGAGGCCGTGCTCACCGAGCAGGCGTCCGTGCTGGACTCCAAGAAGACCGTCGGAGCGCTGCTGTCCGCGGCCGGGGTCACGGTGACCGCGTTCACCCGCTTCGAGGTCGGCACCGCCTGATGCCGCAGGTGCAGCCGCGGCGCCCGTTCCGTCGGGTCGTGCTCAAGCTGGGCGGCGAGATGTTCGGCGGCGGCGACGTCGGGGTCGACCCCGACGTCGTCTCCACCGTGGCCGAACAGATCGCCGAGGTCGTCGCCGAGGGCATTCAGGTGGCCGTCGTCATCGGCGGCGGCAACTTCTTCCGCGGCGCCCAGCTGCACGAACGCGGGATGGACCGGGCTCGCGCCGACTACATGGGCATGCTCGGCACGGTGATGAACTGCCTCGCGCTGCAGGACTTCCTGGAGCGCGAGCACCACCTGGACACCCGGGTGCAGACCGCCATCACCATGGGGCAGGTCGCCGAGCCCTACATCCCGCGGCGGGCCGAACGGCACCTGGAAAAGGGTCGAGTGGTCATCTTCGGGGCCGGGGTGGGCATGCCCTACTTCTCCACCGACACCACCGCCGCCCAGCGGGCGCTGGAGATCGGTGCCGAGGTGGTGCTGATGGCCAAGGCTGTCGACGGCGTCTACGACATGGATCCGCGCCGGTTCCCGGACGCGACCATGTTCCACGAGATCACGCACCGCGAGGTGCTGGAAAAGGGCCTGCAGGTCGCCGACGCGACCGCTTTCAGCCTCTGCATGGACAACGACATGCCGATCATCGTGTTCAACCTGCTGACCGACGGCAATATCGGTAAAGCTGTGCGTGGGGCAACCATCGGCACCCTGGTGTACACACCCCCTCGCCAGGAGAACCGGACGCAGCGGGAAGGGCACGGCGAATGATCGACGAGGAACTCTTCGACGCCGAAGAGAAGATGGAGAAGGCGGTGAGCGTGGCCAAGGACGACCTGGCCACGCTGCGCACCGGCCGGGCCAACCCCAACATGTTCGGCCGCATCCAGGTCGACTACTACGGCGCGCCGACGCCGATCACCCAGATGGCGGCGATCAACATCCCGGAGGCGCGGATGGCGGTCATCAAGCCGTACGACTCCAGCCAGCTGCACGCCGTCGAGAAGGCGATCCGGGACTCGGACCTGGGCGTCAACCCGACCACCGACGGCATCGTCATCCGCGTCGTGTTCCCGCAGCTCACCGAGCAGCGGCGGCGCGAACTGGGCAAGACCGCCCGGTCCAAGGGCGAGGACGCCAAGGTCTCGATCCGCAACATCCGGCGCAAGTGCACGCAGGTGCTGGACAAGCTGGTCAAGGACGGCGAGGTCGGCGAGGACGACGTCACCCGCGCCGAGAAGGAACTGCAGCAGATCACCGACCGCTACACCAGCCAGGTGGACGAGATGGTCAAGCACAAGGAAGCCGAGCTGCTCGAAGTCTGATGGCAGCCCAGAGTGGATCGCGCGCCGGCCGCAACCTGCCGATGGCGATCGGCGTGGGTGTCGGCCTGGGCGGTATCGCCCTGCTGTCGCTGCTGACCTACCGGATCACCTTCCTGATCGTGATCGCCGCGGCGGTCGCGGTGTCGGTGTGGGAGCTGCAGGGCACCTTGTTGCGGGCCCGCGGTCTGCGGATCAGCTGGATCCCGGTGGCCGCCGGATCGGTGGCCACGATGGCCCTGGCCTGGCCTTACGGTCCGGCCGCCCTGGGCATCGGGATCGCCGCCACCACCCTGCTGTGCATGGTGTGGCGGTTCCGGCTGGGCGCCGAGGGCTATCTGGCCGACCTATCGGCGTCGGTGTTCGTCACCGTCTACATCGGCCTGTTCGCCGGCTTCGCCACCCTGATGCTGGTGCCCGCCGACGGCGCCCAGCGCATCCTGACCTTCCTGATCCTGGTGGTGGCCAATGATGTCGGCGGCTACGCCGCCGGCGTGCTGGCCGGCAAACACCCGATGGCGCCGACCATCTCGCCCAAGAAGTCCTGGGAGGGCTTCGGCGGGTCGCTGGCCGCCTGCATGCTGGCCGGTGCGCTGTGCGTCTGGCTGCTGCTGGGTGGGCACTGGTGGTTCGGGCTGCTGCTCGGCGTCGCCATCGCCGTCACCGCCACCGTCGGCGACCTGACCGAGTCGCTGATCAAGCGGGACCTCGGGGTCAAGGACATGGGCACCCTGCTGCCCGGGCACGGCGGCCTGATGGACCGGATGGATTCGCTGCTGCCCTCCGCCGTGGTGACCTGGGCGTTGCTGACCGTGCTGGTGCCGACCCTGGCATGATCGGGGGCGTGACCCCGCCGGTGGTGTTGTTGCACGCCTTCCCGCTCGACTCCCGGATGTTCGACGCGATCCGGCCGGCGGTGGCCGCCCGCACCCGCCTGCTGACGCCCGATCTGCGTGGCTTCGGCGCCGGCCCCCCGCTCGGCGCGGCCGCCCCCGATCTCACCGTTCTCGCCGATGACGTGCTGGCCGAGCTGGACGCGGCCGGCATCGACCGGGCGATCGTCGGCGGCGTGTCCATGGGCGGGTACATCGCGTTGAACCTGCTGCGGCGGCATCCCGATCGGATCGCCGGGCTGGTGCTGGCCGACACCCGCAGCGGCGCCGACGACGACGCTGCCCGGCAACGCCGCCGCACGGCCGCCGAGCGCGCCGACCGGGGCGAAATCGCCGCCGGGCCGGACGCGATCGCGCCGCTGGTGGCCGCGGGCACCTCCGACCTGGTCCGGGTGCAACTGGCGGCGATCGCCGGGGCGGTGCCGGCGGCCACCATCGCCTGGGGCCAGCGGGCCATGGCCGCCCGGCCGGACTCGACCGCGGCCCTGGCCGTGACCACCGTTCCCGTGCTGGTCGTGGTCGGCGACCAGGACGCGGTCACCCCGCCGGAGGTGGCCCGGCAGCTGGCGGCGACCGCGCCGGAGGCCGAACTGGTCGAACTGGCCGGTTCCGGACACTTGACCCCGGCCGAGGACGCGGTCGGTTTCGCCGACGCCCTGATCGGGTGGCTGAGCCGGCGGTTCTGAACGATTCTGTGCGCTTCGCCGCCGGCGGCTGAGCGGGAACTGCGCGACGCCTGTGGCAGGGTGGACGTATGGGGAATCCGAACACCGTCGGTGACGAACCGTTGCCGCTAGCGACGACATTGACACCACAACCGCCGTTGACGCCCGGGGCGCTCCCGGCCTATCCGGGGGCCCAAGAGCTCGCCGCCGCCACCCGTGGTCAGGCCCTGGTCCTGCGCGGGCTGACCAAGGCATTCGGTCCGCGCGTCGCCGTTGATCACATCGACCTGGACGTCCCGGTCGGATCGTTCTTCGGCCTGGTCGGCCCGAACGGGGCGGGCAAGACCACCACGCTGTCGATGGTCACCGGGCTGCTGCGACCGGACTCGGGCCGGGTTCTGGTCTCCGGCGTGGACGTGTGGACCGATCCGGCCGCGGCCAAGGCCCGGATGGGGGTGCTGCCCGACGGGCTGCGACTGTTCGAGCGGCTGTCCGGGCCCGAGCTGCTCAGCTACCTGGGGCGGCTGCGCGGCATGCCGTTGGAGGTGGTCAAGCAGCGCTCGGCCGAGCTGATCCGGGTGCTCGACCTGGACGATGCCGGCAACAAGCTGGTCGCCGACTACTCCACCGGGATGCGCAAGAAGATCACCCTGGCCGCCGCGCTGCTGCACTCGCCGGCCCTGCTGCTGCTGGACGAGCCGCTGGAGGCCGTTGATCCGGTGTCGGCGCGGATCATCCGCACCGTGCTGACCCAGTACACCCACGCTGGTGGCACGGTGGTGTTCTCCTCGCACGTGATGGCGCTGGTCGAGGGGTTGTGCACGCACGTCGCGGTGATGGGCGGCGGGCGCATCATCGCCGCCGGGGAGATCGCCGCGGTCCGCGGGGACGCGGCCAGCCTGGACGACGCCTTCATGCATCTGGTCGGTGCGCCCGAGATGCAGGAGGGGGGTCTGTCGTGGTTGGGGTCTTCGCAAGCCTGAAATGGCACCTGGTCACCAGCCGGTTGCGCGCCGCCAGCGGCGCCAAGAAGGTCTGGATGGCCATCGGGTTCGCCGTGCTGGGCATCCTGCTGCTGCTGATCGCGTTCGGCCTGGGCACGCTCCGGCTGGTGCCGATGGACGCCGTCCCGGTGATGGTGACCCTGCTGACGTTGCAGCTGGTCGGCTGGATGCTCACCCCGCTGGTGGCCTTCGGTGTGGACGAAACCGTCGACCCGCAGCGATTCGCGCTGCTGCCGCTGCGCCCGCAGACCCTGCAGGTGGGCCTGCTGGTCACCTCGTTGATCGGGTACCTGCCGCTGGCCAACATCATCGTCCTGCTGGGGGTGGCGGTGGCCCTGAGCGTGCCGTGGTCCCTGTTGCCGGTGGCGCTGGCCTGCATGGTCGTGCAGCTGCTGCTGTGCGTCGTGCTGTCCCGAGCCGCCTCCACCTCGATGTCGGCGCTGATGAGCAGCCGCCGCGGCCGGGACCTGGGGATGGCCGTCGGGCTGGGCGTCTTCGTGCTCTACATGCTGTTCGTGGTGTTCGTGAACAACCCGACCGCGAGTTCCTCGGCCAACGGCAACGCCATCCGCGGCGGGGTACTCGGAGTTGCCGAGATCCTGCAATGGACCCCGCCCGGCGCCCTGGCCACGCTGCCGGCGTTGGTCGACGCCGGCCAGTGGGGCCGGGCCGCGCTGGCCGCGGTGATCGCGCTGGCCGGACTGGGTCTGGCCTGGTGGTGGTGGGCGGCGGCGCTGCGACGCAATCTGACCACCGTGCCCTCCTCGACCGAAGGGTCCGCGCCGTCGCACGGGGCCGAGGGCACTGCGGTCGCGGTCGGGGTGATCGGCACGATGAAGGTGGTCGCCGGCCGCGACCGGCTGCTCGCGTGGCGCGACCCGATGCGCCGGATGCCCTGGCTGATGGTGATCATCCTGACCATCGCCTGGCCGTTCGTCGTGGTCCGCGGGTCGGGGGCCATCTTCGCGGTGGCGCTGGGCGCCCTGCTGTGTGGGGCCCAGGCCGGAAACCAGTACGGCGTCGAAGGTTCCGGGCTGTGGCTGCACCTGCAGACGGTGACCGACCGGATGCGGGCCCGCGGTGAGGTGCTCGGCCACGCGCTGGTCGCGATCGTGCCCGGGGTGCTCATCGTGCTCGTCGGCATCGCCGTGCAGGCGATTGCCCACGACGATGTCGCCCAGGTGCCGGCCGCGGTCGGGGTGTGCCTGGCCGCCCTGCTCGGGGCGGTCGCAGTCTCCTGTTACATGTCCGCGGCCATGCCGTACGCCCAGCCGCAGAGTCGCAAGTCGATGTTCGCCTCCAGCGTGCCGGGGCAGAAGGGTCGCACCGCCGCGGCCAGCTTCGGCTTCCTGCTCGGCGGGATCGTGGTCGCGCTGCCGGCGGTGATCTGCCTGGTGCTGTCCCTGCTGGTCGCGCCGGTGTGGGGATGGGTCGCACTGGTCGTCGGCCCGCTGGTCGGCGTGCTCGCCCTGCTGATCTCGGTACGGCTGACCGCCGACAAGTTTCTCGTCAGCGCCCCGGAGATCTTCGAGATCGTCCGGGCGGGGGACCGGGTCTAGGAGTTCGGTTTTCGGTACACCGACACCACTGCCCCGGAGCCATTGGCTCCGGGGCAGTGGTGTCGGTGCTGATCGAAGCAGCGGGTCAGCGGCCCATGGCCCGGTCGGCGAAGGCCCGCAGGCCCGTCCGCTGCGGCTGGCCCGCCTCACCGGACTCGTCGTCCACGGTGGCGGCCTCCACCCGGGCGAAGGTGTCGGTGTCGGAGTCGTGGAACTCCGGCGAGGGCTCGGGGCGGTCGAAGTCGGCCGCCAGCGCGGACAGCTTGTCGTCGGTCGACTCGGCCACCGACCCGGCGGCGGCATCGGGCCCGTCGGCGGAGCCGGACTCGGCCCGGTTCTCGGCCGGGGCGGGCACGGCGACGTCACGCTGCTGCGCCCGCAGCGACTCGACGGTCACCTCGTCCCACGGTCCGGATTCCTGGTCGTAGCCGGCCGGGAGCCCGGTCGGTCGCTGATCGGGATCGGCCGGGAAGTCGGCGGTCACCGGGCGGTTGGCCTCGGCGGCCGGCGGATCGAGCAGGGCCGGCCCGGAGGCCGCCAGCTTGTCCACCTGGCTCAGATGGTCACGCAGCGACGCGAGCTGGTCCAGGACGTGCTCGCGCAGCGAGGTCAGGTCGCCGACCGCCTGATCGGCCTCGGCCACCCGCTGGTGGGACTGCGCGGCCGCCCGCCGTACCAGCTCCGCGGCGTGCGCGGTCGCCTCGGCGACCAGGCGCTCCGACTCGGCGGTGGCATCGGCGATCCGCTGCTTGGCGTCGGCGACCGACAGCTCCTCACGTTCGGTGAGCCGCTGATGCGCCTCGGCCCGGCGGGAGCTGATCGCGATCTCGAAGTCCTCCTCGACCGCGGCGCGGCGGGCGGAACTCTCGGCGTCCAGTCGCTCGCGCTCGGCCTTGGCCGTCGCGGTCAGCCGCTCGGCCTCGTCCCGGGCCGCGCCGAGGGTCTGCGCGGCCTCGGTGCGGGCGGCCAGCAGGGTCTGCTCGGACTCGCTGCGGGCGGCGGTCAGGGTGGCCAGGGCCTCGTCCCGGGCCGCGGTCAGCGTGGCTCGGGATTCCGCCGACGCCTCGCTGACCAGCCGCTCGGCCTCGGCCGTGGCCGAGGACAGCGCGGCCTGGGATTCCTGCCGGGCGCTGGTGCGGGTCTGCTCGGCCTCGTTGGTCGCCTCGGCCAGCAGGTCGCGGACCTGGTCGGCGAGCTGGCGTCGGGTGCGCTCGCGCTCGAGGTCGAAGGCCTCCCGCTCGGCCGAGGTCTGCGCGCTCATGTCCGACGCCGCGGCGCGCATCTTGTCCGCATCGGTGTTCGCCCGTGCGCGGATCTCGGCCGCTTCTTCCTCGGCCAGCCGGATCATGCGCTGCATCCGGTTGGACAGGCCGGTCATCGAGACGGGTTCGCGGGCCATGTTGTCCAGCTGGGCGCGCAGCTCGTCGGCCTGCCGGGTGGTGGCCTCCAGCTGCGCCGACACCTCGGAGAGGCGCTGGTTGGTCGCGTCGCTGTTCGCGGTGGCGATCCGTAGGTCGTATTCGAGTCGCTCCAGATGCGCGGTCACCTGGTCGGGGGCGAAGCCGCGCCGGACGAGGTCAAAAGGAATCTGGGCCGGCAGCCACTCGTTCGTGCTCATTTCACCATCGTTCCACTCGGGTGCGCCGACTCCGCGGAAGCGGCGCCCGGTGCGTCGTGTCCGGATTGGGCGGGCGGTGCCGGTTGCACCAGTTCCACCAGTACCCCGCCGGTGTCCTTGGGATGCAGGAAATTGATCGACGATCCCGCGGTGCCCACCCGCGCCTGGTCGTACAGGGTGCGGACCCCGGCCGCGCGGGCCGCCTGCGCCGCTGCCTGCACGTCCGGCACCCGCAGTGCGAGTTGCTGCAGCCCGGGTCCGTTGCGGTCCAGGAACTTGGCGATGGTGGAGTCGGGGCCCAGCGGGGCCAGCAGCTGCACCTGGGCGCCGGGGCCGAACTCGATCATCGCCTCCTGCACCCCCTGGGCCGGGTTGGTCTCCCGGTGGGCCAGCCGGCCGCCGAGCGTGTGGGTATAGAAGGCGATGGCCGCGTCCAGGTCGGGCACGGCAATCCCGACGTGGTCGATCGCGGACGGCTGCACTGGCATGCCCTACGGTAGCTCCCATGCATGACGGGCCCGCTTCGGCCGCGGGTCGGATCGAGGAACTGATCGCCGCCGCGGCCGCCGGTTCGGTGCG
>ENA-UOWO01008250-UOWO01008250.1-activated-sludge-metagenome-genome-assembly--contig:-NODE-8250-length-10027-cov-4.583935_pt1 | contig 10027 bp, 6 predicted proteins | sample MGYA00238148_ERZ761564 | MGnify/ENA primary metagenome ERZ761564 (study PRJEB28885, sample SAMN05720194) | activated sludge metagenome | isolation source: Anaerobic digester | place: USA...
GTGGCCGTGGGGGAGATGGCTGACGATGCCGCCTTGCTGCCGGACGGCGGCCTTGACCTCGGGCAGGGCATTCGACGGCGCAGCCAGGTACCCGGCGATTTCCCTCTTAAGCATGGGCAGGTCGTTCAGATGATCGCCGACCGCGAAGATGCTGGCCGATGCGATCCGCAGGCGGCGTGCGATCTCGGTCAGGGCGGTCCCCTTCGAGTACGCGGTGTGACTGAACCGGGCGTAGACGTCGTTGCGGGTGATCGTCAGGTTCGGCACGGTGCGGCAGTACTCGCGCAGGAAAGCCTCGATGGCATCGGTGTCCGGATTGGACCGGGCCAGGAGGCAGAGCGGGGACCAGGGGTCGGCGTAGACCTCGGCGTTGAAGTGCTCGTTGATCCAGGCCGCCAGGCGCGGCACATCGACGCGCATTCGCTCGTAAAGGGCCGCGTGGTCGCGCGCGCAGCGGTCGTTCCAATCCGTCAGACCGACGTAGCGGTGGTCCTGATGGATGTAGATTTCACGTTCCACGAGCACCAGGTAGTCCGGCCGGACGCCGAGGCCGGACCGGGCCATTGTCTCCATCAGGCTGGTCAGGTCGCGTCCGGTGTTGATGACCCAGCGGGCTCCCTGAGCCTGGAGGTCCTGGAGCAGTCGCTGCAGGGCTTCGGGCACCGGCGGGTTTTCGAATTCGGCGAAGATTGTGCCATCGAAGTCCGTGGATATAAGCTGAACGGGCAATGACATGATTTGAGTCGAGGTCCAAAGGGTTCGGTTGCGCCCTTGCGCAGCGGGCAGAATCGTGTCATATGCGCCTTTGTCAAAACGATTTATGAAGTCAGCTTACGAACTGGCCATGGAGCGGCTCAATCGAGCCTCGCCGATCAAGAAGCTCTCGGGCGCCCAGAAGACGAAACTCGCCGAACTCGATTCGATCTACGCGGCCAAGATCGCCGAGCGTGAGATTGCGCTCACAAACAACGCGCGCGCCGCGGAAGTCAAAGGGGACATCGAAGCGGCCGAGGAGGCCCGGCGCATCCTTGCGGCCGAGCGCGCGAAACTCCAGGCCGAACTCGAGACCAAGAAAGACCGAATTCGTGCCGAAGACTGACGGCGTGCGGATCAATCGTGCGCCGCCTGCCGGGCGGCGATGGCGTCGGTGAAGAGCCTGAGCGCTTCGCCGCGCGAGAGTGATCCGGTGAGCCGGAATTCGAACAGATTGTTCACCACGGGGACATTGCGCATTTCGCTCGAAAGAAGGACGGGGAGGGCGTCCTGGAGCCTTTGATTGGGCGTGAGGCACGGGGGGGGCGGGCGCATGATGTCCAGCGCAATCACGGCCCGGAGTTCGTCTCCGGCGTTCAAGTGCCCCTTCAGATCGTGCAGGGACACCACTCCCACCAGGCGCTGGCGGGCATCCACAACCGGCAGGTAGTTGTTCGGTATCGTGAGAAAACGCTGGCCGATCTCCTGGAGCGGTGTGGTTTCGCGCACCGGCGCGACCGGGGCCAGCATGAGGTCGCCGACGGTTCGTTCAATGGCCGCGCCCAGGCGCGCGCTCTCGGTCTCGACAAACAGTCCTTTGCGCTGCAGCGGTTCGGTGTAGATGGATGCCGGGTGCAGGCCGCGTCCCACCAGCGTGCCGACCGCGCACGCGATCATCAAGGCCGGCATCAGTGAGTAATTCAGCGATATCTCGAATACGATGATCATGGCGAGCAGGGGCGAGCGTGTGGTCGCGGCCAGGACGCTGCCCATCCCCACCAGCGCAAACGCCCCGGACGGAAGGGCGTCCGCCAGACCCAAGGCGTGCAGTCCGTGGCCAAAGAGGCTCCCCATCGCCGCGCCGAGAAACAAAGTGGGCGTGAACACGCCGCCCACAGTCCCCGCGCCCACGGTCAAGGCGGTCGCGGCGAGCTTGGCGCCGAGCAAAGCCAGCACGAAAAGGGGGCTGTAGATTCCCTCGTCACCGAGGATGCGCGAGGTGACGACGTAGCCGTTGCCCCACACCTCAGGCACCTGGATCGCCAGGAATCCGACCACCAAGCCGGCGGCGGCCAGTCGGATATGGATCGGCCATCCGGTTCGGTCAAACAGGGTCTCGCCCCACCTCAGCATTTTCAGAAACAGCGCGCCGAGGGTTCCCGAGGCCGCCCCGAGCACCACAAACCACGGCAGTTGCGTCAGACTGGTGAAGTTGAAGTCGGGCACCGTGTACCAGGGTTCGATGCCGAAAAAGCTGCGCGACACAACCGCCGCCGAGACCGAGGCGCAAACCAGAGGCGCGAAGAGATTCATCGCGAAATTGCCGAGCACGATCTGGGCGGCAAAGACCGCGCCCGCGATCGGGGCGTTGTAGGCCGCGGCCATTCCTGCCGCGGCGCCGCACGCCACCATAAGCCGCAGGCGATAGGGCGGCCAGCGCAGGCGCTGCCCTCCCTGCGACGCGAAGGTCGCCGAAAGCTGGACCAGCGATCCTTCGCGTCCGATCGACGCGCCGGTGGCGATGCTAATCAGGGACGAGAGCGATTTGATGGCTGTTGTGCGAAAGGGCAACCGGCCATCGCCGGCCACCACCACTTCGAGCAAGTTGGTCGAGCCCTGAGTGCCCACCACGCGCAGGCCCCAATGCAGCGCCAGCCCCGCCACCAGACCGCCCAGCGCCGGCCCCGCCAGCCGCGTCCAGGGCCCCAATCCCTCCGCGATCTCCGTCAGATCACCCAGCCGGTTCAGGGTCAGCCATTTGATCAGTTCCGTCGCACCGAAGAAGACGAAGTTGGTCAGCCCCGCCACCAGGCCGATCGCGACGGCGAGCGCGATGTGGATGGCATCTTCGCTGAGACGCAGGCGCTGCCGCAGGGCGAGCAACCGCTGCCACCGGCGTGCCAAATAGGCCTGGCCGGCCGCCGCGAGTCGCTCCCACGTCAGGCGCCCAAACGCCATGAAGTCACGCTCCCGAGATCAACCGCCCCGCGCCGGCCCGGATTCGACCGCCGTTGATCTCCAGCCTTTGCCTGGAATGAACTCCTTGCTGCCCGAATCGCTGGCACACCCCGCGCCCAGCCAGGTTGCCAACGCCAGGAGCAACCCCAGCCATCCAAGTCTTCGTCCGGATGCACTCATGGGCGTCAATCTAATCGAGGTTGTCAGACTGACAAGCTTGTTGCACAGTCACGTTGCGCCGCAAACGACAGCCGGGCGGCCTGCGGGCATCGGCACGCCGCCTCTTCCGGCTGGAGCGCCGCGGGATCGCAGGCGGTCGGCTGAAGATCAGACCATGCCAAAGGCACCGAAATTCCTGAAAGGCCAATTGCTGTTGGACGGCGGCAACCTTTACGGATCGTGGTTCCATCGCACGGTCGTCCTGATTTGCCAGCACGACGCCGAGGGGGCTTTCGGCCTGGTCCTCAACAAACTCAGCGGCAACAAGGTCGGGGACGCGCTTGTCGCCGACCTGCCGGATCGGATCAAGGAACTCCCGCTCTTTGTCGGCGGCCCTGTTCAGGGGACCGCCATGAGCTTTTTGCACACCGATGCCTACCTCCCCAACGCCAACGTCCTGCCCAATCTCGGATTGAGCCACTCGCTGGACGAGCTTGTTGAGTTGGGCGACTCCTTTTCATCCACGCAACAGTTCAGGCTCTTCGCCGGCTACGCCGGCTGGAGCCCGGGCCAGCTCGAGGATGAAATGCGTCGCAACGCCTGGCTGGTTCACCCGGCCACAGTCGATCTGGTGTTTCACACGGAACCCGCAAGGCTCTGGCAACATATCCTGAGAAAGAAAGGATCGCGCTATCGCCTCCTGGCGGAGTCCCCCGAGGATCTCTCGTGGAACTAACCCGCATGTTGGCGCGCATGAGTGCACTTCTCGATGACACCAGCTCCGCGTTCTTCAGAAGTCGGTGGGAAATGCGCGCGGTTACGGTTCCTCGCGAAGCGTATGAAATGACCGGGCGAAGGGCCGCATGCCTCCCAACAGCCCGTCCACGGGCGCGTAGTCGTCCGCCAGCAAAGGCGAGTTGACGGAGCTCGAAGGCGGCGCGACGCGCATGACACCCCAGCGCTGAAAGAACGTCGGGAGCCGCATTCGGCCCGATTGCCAGGCTGGCATGGCGTTGGGCCACAGCTCGTGAGCCCTCTTCGCCTCCGCACTGCGGGTGCCCACCAGCACGACATTCCAACTCTCGCGCGCGGGGAAGAGGTAGACTTGGGGAAACACGGATTTCATTGTCCGATGGAGCGCCCCGACCAAATCCGCCTTGTCGTTCTGCAACACGCCGATGCAGTTGTAGGCCACGACGCCGTTGGGAGAGAGCCGGTCGCTGACAAGCCGGAAGAACTCTTGCGTGGCGAGGTGATGCGGGATCGAGGCGCCATACCGCCCCTCGACATAGGCGTCGACAAGCACCGCGTCGTACTCTCGCCGGCTGCGCTGGAGAAACATCCTGCCATCCGAAATGACGACGCGCTGCCGCGACGATCGGCGGAACCCGAAATAGTCCTCCGCCACTTTCAACACGGCGGGGTCGATCTCGACGGTCTCGACCGTCACCCCGGGGCAATAACGCGCGTAAGCCTGCTGCGCGCTGCCCCCGCCCAGGCCGATCATCAGGACGTTGGTCATCGCCGTGTTCCAAAGCCACGGCATGAAGAAGTAATCAATGTACTCGAAACGGCCAGCTTCCGGGTCCGCCAGCGCAATCCGCGACTGCTCGGAGCTGTCGAACAGGAGCGATCGGTACCCCCCCGCCTCGACCACCCGAATATGGTGGTAGACCGACGTGGTCTCGAACACCACCGTTCCGCCGCCGGCGACGGTTTCCCGGGCTGCGAGAAACCCCAGGACAAGAGCCGCCAACACGCCTTGTCTGCGCAGCATCATGGGCAACCCGTGGGAGCGCCGGCAGCAGCCGGCAATGTTCCAGCCCGCATTGGCGCACCTTCGGGCGTGTTCGGCTCCGCCGCGGTCACAAGTTCATGGCACATGCGGGCCAGGTTTCGAACCGCCCTTGGTCCGCGGCGATCCGCGCACAGGCAACAAACGGCGAGCAGTGCGATCAACGCTCCCATGAGCCGGAAGATGCTCGATATCCGCATCACGTCCAGCAAAACATAACCTGTGACGAACACGCCGGCAATTCCGCCCAGCGTGTTGGACGCGACAATCGCCGCGCTCGAGCGTCCGAGCCGGCCCAGACTGCCAGTCGACCATCGGATCAGGTACGGCGGCAGCGTGGCCAGAGCCAGCGCCGGCAGGAGAAACACCACCGCGCTACCCAGGACGGGGTCCAACTTCTGCCAAACCATCGGAATGGGCGCGTCCGCGGGATGTCGCGCGACGATCGACACGATCAGGGGCGGAGCCAGTTCGGGCTGGAGCGCCGTGAACAGGCCCGCGACCAGCAGGCAGACGCCGATCGGGCGCAGCCGCTGCGCCCGGTCCGCCCACGCGCCGCCGAGGTACGAGCCTGCGGCCAGGGCGATCAGGATGACCCCGATCTGGCTGACCCACACATAGAATGAACCGCCGAAATCCCTGCCCAGGAAACGAGCGCCCACAATCTCGAGCACCATGACGATGAACCCGCTCGTGAACACCATCAACCTCGCCGTCAGACCATTCATGGGCCCAGCGTACCCTTCTTCACGGCCCCAGGGGAAGTCACCTGTTCTCTCGTGAATCGCACCTGGCCCGGATTTCTCACCACCGGGAGGATGACAACGAAATCCGGGCTCGATGCGACTTGACGGGCCATTCTGTATTATGTATTACGTAATATGTGATACGGAGTAGCTCATGATCGAGGGCTGGATCACCCAGTTGCGCAAGGGGCTGATCGAGTACTGCCTGCTGCTCGTGCTGCGGCGGGGGGAAAACTACGGGTACGAGATCGTGCAGGCGCTCAAACGCATCGAGGATTTCTCGGTCTCGGAGAGCACGGTCTATCCCATCCTGGGCCGGCTGCGCGACGACGGATATCTCAAGTCGCGTGATGCGCGTTCGGATGCCGGGCCGCCGCGACGCTATTTTGCCCTCACGCCGCGGGGCAAGGTGCGCCTGGCAGAGATGAACGCGTACTGGCCCATCTTGACACACGCATTGGAGCGATTGAAATCCGACCAGGGGAAGGAAGCGGAATCATGAAGTGGAACGAGGCGTCCGCACGGAGCGTCGAGGCGTATCTCGATGCCGTCGAGAGGCATTTGACGCACCGGACAGCGGCGGCGCGCCGGGAGGTCCTGTCGGGTCTTCGGGACCACATCGCCGAAGCGATGCGGCGGGCCGAGGCGAAAGGCGAAGGGAGTCTCGATGCCATCGAGCGGATTCTGGCGGAGATGGATCCGCCGGAATCGTTCGCGGAGGAGACGTCAGCCGGCGCGTCGTCCCCCGCCGCCCCGGCACCTTCGTGCCGCGGGTCGGGACGCTGGTTTGCGCTGGGGCTGGCGTTCCTGTTGGTGAACGCGTACGGGGTGTGGAAGTGGACCGCGCAGTTGCCGTCGCGGGGTGCGCCGGTGGCAGGGCCGGTGCCCGAGCCGGTTCGCCTCGAGGAATTCGCCGGGCCGGCAGACAAGGTTCTGACGCTCCGAAAGGTGGAGCAGGCGAACGTGTCTCCAGACCGGGAGGTGACGTTGGTATTCGAGTTCAACGAGGCGCCCGAGCGCGAGCAGTTGACACGCCATCTGCATCTTTCGGCGGAGGGACAGGGCGATGTCGAGTATCGGCTGGCAGGGGCAATGGGGCCGAACACGGTGATGGTCGAGACGCAGCCGGTGCTGGCGGAGAAACTCGAATACCGTCTCGCCCCGGGTTTGCCCTCGGCATCGGACGCGAGACCATTGGACCGCGAGGAGCGCGGGGTCCTGACGATGGAGGTGAAGATGCTGCTTCGCGGAATCGATGCGGAATGCCCCTCGTTCGAACCGCCGTCGCTCGATCTGAAGTTCACCGCGTTTCCGGAGGCGAGCCAGGCAAAGGAATTCATCCTGATCGAGCCGGCGGCGGCCTACACGATCGAGGCCGTCGAGTCCTGGCAGGGCAAACGATTCCTGTTGCGAGGCGATTTCGTCCCAGGCGGCATCTACACCGTCACTCTCCGGTCGGGGCTGCCGGCGGCCAATGGGTCCAGCCTGCCGGAGACGGTCCGGCGGGTGGTGCAGTTTCCCGTGCCCTCACCGGCGGTGCGACTGGACGAACCAGGGCGGTACCTGGCGCCGGGCGGCGCGCTGAGCGTGCCGGTTCGGGCCGTCAACCTGAAAGAGATGGTTGTGGCGCTGATGCCGGTGTTCGAGAACAACCTGGTCGAACTGGCCCGTCGCGAGTCGGACGACTACTGGGGCCCCCTGACGGCGGACTTGGCGGGCCCACGGCGGACCGCAACCAATGCGTTGCCGGCCTCGACGGGCGGCGCGACGGTGCGTGCGGCGGTCGACCTGCGCGCCCTGGCGGGCGCGGAGCCGCGCGGCGTCTACTGGATCGAGGTCGGCGGTCCCCAGGCCAATGGCGACGGCCGGCTTCTGGTCGTCACGGATTTGGGCATTGCTGCGCGGACGTTCCGAGGCGGGGTGCTGGTGTGGGTGAATTCGCTGCGAAAGGCCGAGCCCGCGGCGGGCGCAGCGGTGCAGGTTTTGGCGCGGAACAATCAGGCGCTGGCCCGCGGCACGACCGACGCACAGGGGGTGGCGCGGTTCGAGTGGCCGGCAGACGACGCGACGGAGCCGTTCGTGATCACGGCGGCGCTCGATGGCGACCTGTCCTATCTCGATCTGGCCGGGACGAAGGTCGATCAGGGCGAGGGCCTCGCAGGAGCGCGTTACCTGGCGCCAGGCGAGGTGGAAGCGGCCGTTTTCAGCGATCGAGGTGTGTACCGCCCGGGCGAGACGATGTTCCTCCAAGCCATTGCCCGTGACTCGCGCAGCCGCGCACCGGAGCCGTTCCCCGCGCTGCTGCGCGTCCGGAGACCCGACGGGCGGGTCTACCAGGATGTTCCGGTGGGGCTGGATGAGTACGGGTGCGCGCGGACAGAGGTCAGGCTGCCCGAGTTCCTGCCCACGGGCCGTTACATCGTGGAACTGGCCATGCCGGGCACATTCACGGTGCTGGGCGAGACCTCGGTGGCACTCGAGGATTTCGTGCCGCCACAGATTCGAGTCGACGTCGAAGCGCCCAACGAACCGGCCGAGGCGGGTGACACGCTCAGCTTCGGCGTGCGCGCCGCCTACTTGTTCGGCCGCGCGGCTCATGGATTGCGGGTGACCGGAGCCGCCACCATCAACCCGGCGCCCTTCACTTCACCCGGCTGGCCCGGATGGTGGTTTGGCGACAACGAGAAGGAGTTTGCCCCCGTCAACCAAAAGCTGGGAGCGGGTTGGCTGGATGCCCAGGGCTGCTGCGGGTTCGACGTGGAAAGCCAGCGGGCCTGGCGACCGCCGGCAAGCCTGCGCGTGGTGCTGGGGGCGACCGTGACGGAACCGAACGGACGGGGGGTGACGGCCTACGGCGCGACGCGACTGGATGTCTATCCCTTCTACGTCGGGCTCAAACAGGCCTGGGAGGGCGCGGTTCGCGCAGGCGAGACGCAGCGGGTGGCGGTGGTCGAGGTGGCGCCCGACGGAACGCCAATCGCCGCAGGCAAGCCGCTGGTCCTGACGCTGTCGCGGGTGACGTGGAACTCTGTGCTGCGGAAAAACAGCCAGGGCCGTTATGAGTGGCAGTCGGAACGCCAGGCCGTCGTCATCCGCCAGGATACCCTGGGAGCAGGCGGCACACCGACGGACTGGGCCTTCGCGGTGGACAGCGCGGGGGATTACCTGCTGTCGGCGTCCGATCCCGCCTCGGGCGCCTCGAGCAGCCTCTCGTTCGCCGCCGGTGCAACCGATTCCCGCTGGCTCGCCTGGAGCCGGGAGCGGCCAGGCCGCGTCGAACTGTCGTGGGACAAGGAGCGTTACCGCCCCGGCGACGTGGCGCGTTTGCAGGTGCGCGCGCCCTTCGCTGGTACGGGGTTGGTGACGGTGGAGACGGATCGTGTGCGCGAGGCGCGCTTGGTGACTCTGGACAAGAATACCGCCGAGATCGAAGTGCGTGTGGACGCGGACAGTATCCCCAATCTGTATTGCACGTTAACGCTTATTCGCCCCGCGCGCCCGGAGGCGGTCTGGAGTGCGCACCGTGCCCTGGGGGCGATTGCACTGCCGGTGGATCGGCCCGGTCACCGACTCGATCTTCGCTTGGACGGGCCGGCCGCGGCTCGCCCCCAGACACAGTACCACGGCACCGTGACCGTGCGCGCTGAAGACGGCAAGCCCGCGCGAGGGGCGGTGACGGTGTTGGCGGTCGACGAAGCGATCTGCCTGCTGACCGAGTTTAAGACGCCCGATCCCGCGAAGGTCTTTGAGGCGCAGCGGGCGCTGGGTGTGGACGCGTTCGATCTCTACAGCGAGCTGATGCCCTTGATCGGCGACGAACTCGAGAAGGCGTCTGCGCCGGGCGGCGACGGCGGAAGCCTCCTGCGGCGGCGGCTCAACCCGATTCAGGCCAGCCGGTTCAAGCCGGTGGCGATGTGGCTGGCTGCTCTGCCATTGGATGCCAATGGGCAGGCCCGCTTCCAACTGGACCTGCCCGAGTTTGGCGGGGAGTTGCGGTTGATGGCCGTGGCCTACAATGAGGCCCAGACCGGTTCGACCGCGATCCCCGTGCGGGTCAAACGCAACCTGGTCGTGCACCCCGCACTGCCGCGGTTCTTGGCCATTGGCGATGCGTGCGCGGCGTCGGTTTCGCTCTACAACGAGAGCGACGGACCTCTCACAGCAACTCTGCGGGCAACCTGCGGCGGTCCGTTGCGAACCGATCGAGCGGAGCAAACGATCGAAATCCCGGCTGGCGGCTCGGCCCAGGCGCCGCTGCCGCTGGCGGCGGGACCGGGACCGGGCAAGGCGCTCTGCACGATCGAGGTCGACGCCGGCGATGAGTCGTTTCGGGACACAATCGAGCTGGCGGTGCGTCCGCCTGCAGGCAGCCGCGTCAAGGCCGTGAACCGTGTGC
>ENA-UOWO01008254-UOWO01008254.1-activated-sludge-metagenome-genome-assembly--contig:-NODE-8254-length-10023-cov-4.348315_pt1 | contig 10023 bp, 8 predicted proteins | sample MGYA00238148_ERZ761564 | MGnify/ENA primary metagenome ERZ761564 (study PRJEB28885, sample SAMN05720194) | activated sludge metagenome | isolation source: Anaerobic digester | place: USA...
TGGACTGCCTATACATCTCCCAGCATCAAGCTGGGAGTTTTACCGGCTTAATAATGAAGTGAAACTTCCTGCTCAAGAAATTAAACTAACCATAAGGCAGATGTTAACTTCTGCAGTTGGTTTTCGACCTTTTTTTACCAAGTTATATAAATAAAAGTAATAAACCAGTAGTTACGCCAAAGATTCCAATCATTTTTTTTAATGTTAATTCGTCTTTAAAAAAGAAAGCGGACATCAAGGTTAACAAAGAAATTGAGGCGGCATTAGCAGCATTAACATAACCAACATTTGGAGCCAGATCAAACCCAACTTGCATAAAGTAATTGAAGCTTGAGCCAAATATTCCAATCAATAATAGCGTCACTATTTGAGTCTTGGTAATTTGAAAGATATGTATTTTCTTTAAATTAATTTCTACCACTATCAAAACTGTTGTTACCAACATTGACAAAATGAGCCGAGTGAGAATAGGCACGCCTATATTCAGCAGATATTTAGAACTTAAAGCCAGAAACCCCCAACAAAAAAATGCACCCATCGTATAAGGGAGCCACAGTTTATTCGAAGTAGATCTGTTTTTATCTTTGTTGATTGTAATTAAGGCTGAGAACATGACGATAAGTACGATAGCGATCGCTGACTTGATTGTCAGTGGGGCAGAAAAAATAAATATGGAAGCTATTGCCGTAAAAACGACATAACTTTTTGAAATAATGAGACTATACCCAGGGTTTGGGGAGTACTCGATTCCTTTTAAGGAAAATACATTTCCAAGATAACTAAAGAAAATACCTTGAATTACAATTAAAAAGTACGCAAGTGGTGTAAGCGTAAAACTAGTTGGATTTCTGACCGTTAACACCAGATATACAAGTACGGGTATTAGAAACATGGTGAGATTATTTAATTGTTGAGGTGTCTTGAGCGAGTTGCTCTTTCGTACACAAAGATACAAGGCCACTGAACTAAAAAACATGAGAAGGCTGGCAATAATCCAATTCATACGCTAAATAAAATCTTGCTTAGAAAAATAGTGAACGTCATCGGTACATATCTTTCCGAATTCACTTTAATAAATAATAACTACTTTTTGTATCTCCTTTTTTCTTGACGAAACCTTTTTCGACCAAACCACTCAACAACTTATGCGCTTGTTGGCGAGAAACTTTGAAGCGCGCCGCGATATCAGCTGATGTGATTTGCTGGTGTATCTGAAAAAGATCTAGCACCAGTTGTTCTTTGCCAGTTGGTCTGTCCTCAACGTTCATCGACTTGATTGTCGTACTGACTCTGCCCAAAGCACTTTGCAGTGAGTATTTCATACCATCAGAAAAGTACTCAAGCCATTCTGTTTTATCGCCCTTGTCTGCTGTACTTAATTTATCTGAATACTGAGAGCGATCAATATCGTAGTAGTCATCAAGCACAAAGTACTTATTGATTTGATAGTTGTTCTTCAATAAAAGTAGCGCTATCAGCAAGCGACACGTTCGACCGTTACCATCTGCAAAAGGATGAATGTACACATATTGATGATGGAAAATACCGATTTTTAAGATAGCTGGGGTTGTTGAGTCGTGATCGTGCCAAGCGATGACTTCCTGGAGAGCAGTTTGAATTTGCTGCTGTGAATGAAAAGGCGGTTCATGTTTTACTTTGAGTTGGGGGACGCCATTGTTTGTATTATATCCACCTATTACTACCTTACTGTTACGAATCTTACCTGCGATATCATCATCGGCTCCTTGCATTAGGCGCGCATGAAGGGCTTGGATTATATGCAAAGAAACAGGTTGATCTGAGTACTCACCTAGCGACTTGAGGATATCAAAGTAGTTTTTGACCTCTTTTTCATCTTTGTTAGCGGGAACCCGTTCATTGAGTAGTAAATTAGTTACTTCAGGTAGAGATAGTGGGTTGCCCTCGATGCTGTTGGAAATGTAGGATGACTTGACTAAATTATCTCTCTCCAAGTTTAATTCTAGCTTTTGCGGAATTCGCAAAGCCTCCAACTGACCATATAACCGCTCAATTGTGGTCAGGTTAGTTAAGAGACTTGATGTGAGTTGGTACTTAGGTATAAACATAACAATAGTGTATCGCCAAATTCAGGAATTGTAAACACTATTGTAAACTTAATTGTAAACTAATTGTTATACAACAAACCCGCCAAACTGCAATTAAAACGAAAATCTGGAGTATCGAAATTAGCGTAAAGTCTGACTTGGCTCGAACGACGGGAAGTTTTTCGACACATTGACTGGCTGACTTATCCTAAGTACCGCGAATGGACAAATAAAGAAATCAACCGTTTTTTAAGAATCCAAAATAAGTGAATCTCCTGTAAATAAATATTTTTTTTGTCCGCTTGTTTCTCCTGCTTCACTCATCATTTCAAAAATCAAATAAAATTTACCATCAACAGCCTCTGTGTTTATTGTATTGACAAGATTATTCATTTTGTGTTCATTTTCAAACCAATCATCAAAATGGGTATAGGCTAGCTGATCAGATGAAAACATATAAGACAAAGTCGCATTTTTAGTTACTCCAGTTTGGATGTTTAACATAGTTAATCCTTGACAGGAAGTTCCACAATTGCGCATAAATATGATATGGTTATTTCCAAGCCAATGTAAGTCACTCCTCACATCCCAAGAAGGATGAGTAGTATGAAAAACTTCTTTGACACTTTTATTAGTTAAGTCAAAAATCATAAGTGAGAGTTCGCTTTCTTTTAGCTCATCTGTTTCGTTGGGGCTATAGTAAAAAGCAGTCTGTGTCTGGGAAGGCGACATCTCTAGTGATTGAAGCTGCTTATCATCAAAGTAAACCTGTTTATGAAAGTCTTTTTTTGATACAAATACAGCACCGTTTTCTTCTGAAATGTGTTTGTAATCCTCCAAAGTTAGTTTATTGATATCAATTAGATTTGTGGAATTAACAGCTACTGGGGAAAAAGTTGCTCGAGTATTTTGTTCTTGTCGAGCTAGTTGTAAATAAAAAACTGATCCTATTAGAACAGCAAGACAAACTAATAAATACCTGAATTTCATAAGCTTAAAAAGAAAATACTAACTTCCACTTCATACTGGTTAATATAGCTGATGATTAGGGTAGGTTTTTGACCCTCAGCCCAATCAGGAGTGCTGATACTACCATCATAGTAATGATTAGCTCCCTGCGTTGGATCGACCAACTTATCTGAAATGATTCTCCCAGCAATATCAAATGCTTTTCTCCAAGCTTCTCGATCTACTTCTTTGCCAGTGTGAAGGGGGTCTTCAACAAATGAGCGGTTATCATCTCCAAGATTAAATGCACTAAAATGTTTGGGTTTAGTAATTACACCCAAGTAAGAATTAGACCATCCAGCACTTATGACTCGATTTTTTATCACCCAACCAATAGCTATCCGAGCCTCATCTGGTACTAAAGTATTTCTTGCTTCGCCAAATAGGGCTCGAGCTAATATTATTTGATCAGTATCGTCAGCAAAATCTCCAGTCCATTTAGGGTTTTCAACTGTTGGAATAGTTGTAGGTTCAGGTTGTGCTATCTTTGATTCCAAGTTACCCAAATCAAGGATAATGCTGTGTAAAGTCGGAGTTTTGTCTGCCCATAATTCAATATAATTGATCCCTTTGGGTAAGTCTTTGGTGATAACTTTTTGTTCTCTTTTGGGACCGCTTAAAAGTTGCCCTGGGGTAGCATGCCATAACCAATTTTTCCAGAGCAGCGAGCTGGAGTTTTTTTCGATTGCGTTATCAATAATTAACTTGACATCATCACCATCGAAATAGTGCCAGTCAACAGTAACTTCGGCCTCAATTGATTTGAGTGGTAAACCTACCAAGGCAAAGGTATACCATGGTCTTTTATCACCTTCCTCAGCTTGTTGATCGAGATTGAATTCGACGTGAGTTGGATCTTCAATTTGCCAATAACTATACTTTTCAATTGTTACCCTACCTTCAGGAATAAAATCAACAACGTACTCTCTTTCATCCAATTGCAACAGAAAAATATTTGTTTGTGATCGACCCTTTAGTTTTGTTCCATTCCAAGCAGGAGGAATATCAAATTTTTGGATATTGTCTTTGGGTGGAATTTCTCTGAAAAGCTGATTATCGATTTCGACTCTCAGATCATTCTTACCCTTACAACGGGCAGTAATGCTGATGACATAAACTCCCGACTCACTAATTGCAAATTTTACTTTGGTTTTAGCAGTTATTGTTTGAGGGAAATCTTCGCGCATGAGGCCATTGTAATTTAAACAACCTGCGCAAACAACAATTAGTCACAACGTGTATTCATAACGCTTTTACTTTAAATCGAATCAAAACTTTCAGCGTTTAATTCACAATACGCTCAAAAGGTAAGCTACGGATCAACGCCTCAATCTGGCAATCTTCAACTTGCTTGGAGTTATAAACCTGAGCCATCTCCTGCTCTTTTTCTGTTGCAATCACCTTCCAATTGGTTTGAATACTGGCTTTAGTGATAGGTTGACGAATCTCTTTGCGCCTGACATAAGAAATGATTTCATTTAGGTCAAACGTATATTTTTCCAAAATTAAGTAGATATCATAAAAGTCCCGATAACGAGCTCGATCACTCATAGCTCGGATTTTCTCAGCACATATTTCTTTAATATCCATAACAGCAACCGTAAAATCAACACCCCAGACATTGTGATAGGCCAGGGTTTGAGGCGGGAGCAGGACATTTTGCAAGAAGTCAATTTCTACCTTCAATGAGTTGGATTGGATCAATGGTCCGGTGTATTGGAGTTTCTCAATTTTGATAGTGGCATTAGAAAGATACTCCTTCTTAATACTCAAATAGTCGATGCTGTCAAAAATTTTGCGTACCTCTTCGATAGGTAATGGCATCTTGTTTGAAGAAAAGTCCAAGTCCTCAGAAAAACGATATTGATCCAAATAACAGTGATGTAAAGCAGTGCCACCTTTGAAAACCAGGTTTTTACCGATCGAAGAAGCAGCAATAATCTGCATTACCAGCGCTAAAAAATAATCCTTTTCGGCAATGTGTAAGGGATAACATAGGCTTTTACGATTGATGATTTCGAATTGTTGTCGGGTGAGCATAGGGATTATTTAACAGACTGATATTTATCAAAATACTTGTCATAATAGAGTCGCCATTTGGCGTTAAATTTTGCATCTCTAGACAGCATTAAGTGGGTGCCCCTTAACTTAACTTGATTATAAAGATCTCCAGAATCAATGCCCAAAATGTCAAACAAAAGACCAAATGTCTTAACGGTAGTCAAAGACATCTTCCCCAGGTATTCAGTCATTTTTTGCAGGTCCAGTGAATCTTTATACACCGAAAGCTTTTCCACTACTAAATCAACGGTATATTTGCTTTTGCGGAACTGGATCATGTCGATTAGAGCTTTTTCGGCAGTGGCCATGCGCACTGTCTTATTATCAATAATTACATCCTGCCAGCCAAAAAACCACTTATTCAATACTTTCACAAAACTGTACTCGATTGATTGTAATTGCGCCGTCTTATACTGCACCTGAGAAATCGAAATAGTTTTGTTAGTAAGCTGGTCAAACATGCCGTGATAGGCCAAAGCCGACTCAAAAGAGACGTAGGAATCTTTAACCAAAAGATGAGCCACTACATAAGGCGAGATGGATAAAAATCCTCGGTTACTCAGATCAGAGATAGCGTATAAGCCTCGCTTTACCCGAATCAACCAGCCGTTGCGGTTAAGCCTGGTTATAACATTTTTAGCTGCTTGTTGATTCCACACACCTTCTGCTTGGGCATAGATTTGCTCTGAAGTAACAATTTGATCATACTTTACGATTAACTCCTCAAGTAAAGCGCTTTGTAGGGTAGAAAGAATTGTTTGTTTCATATATAGTAGGTAACCGTTTACAATGACTATCTACTTATAGATTAAACAATTACATTAGGATTGTCAAGAGCAATAAAAATACTATCCCTCTGACATATTCTTATTTTTTTTCGCTGATCGTCAAGCTTGGCTCCCCGTACCAAGTCACAATATAGATGAGTACATTAAAAGACTCCTGCTAGTAGTGGAAAGACTGGGGTATGGAGAGGGTCTGGACTACTTGCGATACAAGCCAGCAACAACCTAGCCAACCTTGGAACATGCAGAGTTAGTTTGAATGCTACCAATAGTAATTCGAGTAATAAAAACGGGTTTTAAGGTTAACTTATAAGTTTCTTTTTTAATTTGTAGCTTATACCACCACACTCACAAGTTAGCGAGTCAGGTTGAAAAGATTGATCGGTTGTTAGGTAACAAGTTTGATTACAACTTGAACAAGTAAAAAAGTCATAAAAATCCTTAAAAGCTTCAACAATAGGAGCAAAGTCTGCTTTAGTCATGTTTTCCCAGTAAGTAAAGTGTGTTGTCCGATTTACACCCCAAGCTTCTTGCCAGGCTCTTGTATATATTTGATCTCCCTGACTTTTTTTAGTTTCAATTTCTGAAGCTAGTTGTTCGTCATCCCAACTAGCTGCAGCTCTTTGAGCTTCCTTTAGCAAATCGCCATATTTTTTCCACGCATTTGGAAATAAGTCCCCTAGAGTCCAACCACCATCAAGTTTGCAGGGCACATTAGCCCTTAGATCAACGCACATATTTAAGTAAAATTCCTCAGAAAAGCGTCTTAATTTTGAAGAAGCAGAGTGAACATCTTCCTCGTTAAGTGCGTTTTCAATTTCTTCCCATATATCAAGTGGAGATAGATATTTAGGACCGGAATCAACCTGCCATCCATAAAATTTAATCAGGTTCTTTTTATCAACAACTCCATGGGTCTTCATTTGTTGTGCCCAGGTTGTATCATGAGTGGTGATAATGAATTGTGTATCAGGGAACTGACTTTTTAGCATTTTACACAACTCTTTTCTATGTTGGGTATCGACTGAGGTAACTACATCATCTAAAACAATTGTTTGAAGCTTTCCCTCTGATACCTTCTCGTTCAATGCTAAATAAAGACAAATCCCCATGCTATCTTGGTGACCCTCACTATGAAGAGCGTGCGGTGGATGTTGACCTCTACCATAGAAATCTACTGAGAGATCGACTGAGGCGCCATGTTGTTGTAGTTGTGCTTGGAAGCGTGATTCATCGTCTAAGTGTAAGTCACGATACAGCTCGACGAACCTGTCTTTAATAGATTCGTATAACTCATCAATAACTTCATTCTGTGATTCTTCAAATGCGTCATAAAGATCAACTGCTCTTTGACTATTAACTTTAGCTTGAGCAACTTTTAGTTTTTTTTCATTGATTTCTCTAACCTTTTGTTGTGTCTTGGCTAAGATTGTTATTGCTTCTTCTCTAGTCGTTCCGCTTGGTACATTTGACTTAACCTCAGCCAGAACCTCCTCAATTTTTATAAGTTCAATACAGCTAAATACTTTATCGAGTATTTCGACCAATGATTTTTTTTCTAACAAAGGTGAAACTTCCAAATTTAGTACAGTAACTACTTCTTCTAGTGTTTCAGCAATTGACACTAGTCCTTGACTATTTATAGATACCTCTTTTAATAATTGGGTTAATGTATTGATTGCTGTGCATAGCTGACCAATTGAGGTTGAAAGTTGCTGTTTGTTTCGATTAAGAACATCATAGGCTTTACTAATTTGCCCAGCTTTTTCTAACCGCACTTTAATACTTGCCTCAAGCTGTTCGGAATCAATTTCAGACAAACAAAGCGGGCAGTTATCCCTTTCCTGATCGTTATGTTTGTGTATAACTCTTAAACCCTGACTCAGTAAATCCACTGTATCAATAACTTTAATGTCTGTTCCGAGCTTAACTAAGCCTGCTACTGACTCACCTAGAGCCTCAACCATGTTTCGAAGATCGCTAACATGTTCTTCAGTTAAATGTGTTTGTAATCCCTCTGCAACCTTTACTATCTCTCCTTGAGTTGGTTTCTTTTTCTGGGTTTGAGTATCCAGCGAACCAACTGAAGTCAAAAAATTGTCTGGATCAAGATTTGTTAACAGTTCTACCTGTAAAACATTTCTATATTTATTTATCTCAACTAATGCTTCTTCACTGGTTGATGGTCTAATACCTAGCACTGTGTGTAGTTCTGTTCGGAGAGCTTCTAGTGATCGTTCCTCTACAACTCTGTTGCTATTTAATCCGTTCTTAATTTGAACTAAGGCTCGTCTTGTTCGACCAATTTCATCAAGCTTAAGTAGCTTTTGGATCTCACTTGACCTTGAACTACCGTCTGATGTAATAAACCTTAAAATTTCTCGCCGAGTAAGAAGAAACTGATGCTTTTTAGCAATGTCTAGAGCCTCTTCGATGATCGGTAATTTATCTTCCTCAACTTCAAGTTCTGTTGGATTATTGAGATATCTTTTAATTGTAATTGGGTCAGCTTGGTCAACAACTTGTAAATCTGCCTCTACAAAACACTGAGTTAAATCTGTCGAGTCCACATGTTTACCGTACCTATTCAGTGTAATGCCTGAAGTACCCTCTCCCATTAGTCTTGATATTTGTCCAGTTAGAAGAAAATCTAAAGCATCAACTACAGCACTCTTGCCAGTACCATTTGTTCCATGGACAACTGCATTTTTGCCATCAAAATTAAGATCAATATCAACGATACCTCTTATAGATCTAATTGCTAGTTTCTTGATCTTCATATTTTTTACAGAGTACTGTTTGTATTTCTGCCGTATCGTTTACTTCTACTGCATTACTTATCTCACTTAGTCGATTATGTTCAAAAAGTTCATTTTCATTTAGTTTGTTTAGAGTCTTATCCCATATCTGTTGTAGTATTGATTGTGACATAGTGACCTTAATTTACTTTCGTAACGAAGCCTCAAGCTCCTCAAATTGCTCTAGTGCATTGCGTAGATTCTCAGTGATTTCAGCGAGTAGTATCTCTGGCTCTGGTAGATTCTCCAAGTCTTCCAGCGATTCATCCTTGAGCCAAAATATATCGAGACTGGTGTTATCTCGTTTGATGAGTTCGTCGTAAGTAAACTTCTTAAATCTGTCTGTCTCCACCCTCTCATGGCGATTACTTGGGTTGTAGCTGGTAATAAAATCCTCAAGGTCTTTGAGAGTCATCATGTTTTGCTTCAAAGTGAAGTGCTTGTTGGTTCGCAGATCGTAGAACCAAACCTCTTTTGTCCAAGCGTTTTCACTGGCAGGCTTCTTGTCGAAAAAGATTACATTAGCCTTTACGCCATTGGCATAAAAGATGCCAGTTGGTAACCGTAGAATGGTGTGGACATCGTAGTCATGCAGTAACTTCTTGCGGATGGTTTCGCCTGCTCCTGCCTCAAATAAAACATTGTCTGGCACAACTACCGCCGCTCTACCACCGATCTTGAGCAGAGTTTTAATGTGTTGCAGGAAGTTGAGTTGTTTATTTGAAGTAGTTGCCCAAAAATCCTCACGCTCATAGGTCTGTTGTTCTGTTTCGATCTCGCCAGCAGTATTGGTAATTTTGATACTGCTTTTTCTGCCGAATGGAGGGTTGGTAAGGATTAAATCATATCGCTCACCGGGGTCAGAAATTAAACTGTCGCCTACAGTCACTGGGCTATTTTCACCACCAATGCCATGTAAGAACAGATTCATGGCACACAAGCGCGCAGTATTGTCGACAATATCCCAGCCTTTGAATGTGCTATTTCTCAAGAATAATTGTTGATCGACATCGAGCTTGTGATGATCGTTCAAGTACTCATTGGTTGCTAAGAAAAAACCACCCGTACCACAGGCAGGATCACAAACTGTTTGTCCAGGCTCGGGATGCATAACTTCAACCATGGCACGAATTAAAGCCCGAGGAGTAAAGTATTGACCTGCTCCACTCTTAGTGTCTTGGGCGTTGCGTTCGAGTAACCCTTCATAAATCTCGCCTTTAACATCTACATCCAAACTCATCCATGTTTCGCCGTCAATTAAAGTCACCAATCTTTTGAGTTTGGCTGGGTCTTGTATGCGGTTTT
>ENA-UOWO01008256-UOWO01008256.1-activated-sludge-metagenome-genome-assembly--contig:-NODE-8256-length-10022-cov-5.784990_pt1 | contig 10022 bp, 9 predicted proteins | sample MGYA00238148_ERZ761564 | MGnify/ENA primary metagenome ERZ761564 (study PRJEB28885, sample SAMN05720194) | activated sludge metagenome | isolation source: Anaerobic digester | place: USA...
GTGGAAGGTACCAATGCCTGGACCGTGATATTCGCACCGATGGTGATGGCACTTAGCTCGGGTGTGGTAGAAGAAATCATTTTTCGCGGCATCCTGTTCCGGATCATGGAAGAATCCCTTGGTAGCTGGATTGCACTGCTGATTTCCGCCTGCGTATTCGGATTGATCCATCTGGTCAATCCGCATGCGACATTGGTTGGCGCCGTATCCATCATCATCGAAGCCGGCATCATGCTCGGCGCTGCCTATATGCTGACGCGCCGGCTCTGGCTATGCATCGGCATCCACATCGCCTGGAATTTCACGCAAGCCGGTATTTTTTCCAGCGTCGTTTCCGGCAACATCGATTTACCCGGTGTCATCAAGGCCAAAATCATCGGCCCCGCATTGCTCACTGGCGGAGAATTTGGCGTTGAGGCCTCCATCATCGCCGTCATGGTGTGTCTGGTCGCCGGCGTATTTTTCATCATCAAGGCAAGACAACATAATCGCATCATCCAGCCGTTCTGGCGCAGTCCACAAGCCAATCCTGCCCTGTGAAATCGAATTTCGCCCATTAAAAAGCCCACCTTGCGGTGGGCTTTTTTTCGTGATGTTCAATGATCAATACACGGCAAACTCGGCCCTGCAACCATTGCTGACCCAGACGCGATTTCGGTCGGAGCCCCATGAACGTCCATAAGTGCAACTGCTGGAACTCAGTTGCTTGTATATTTCCACATGGCCACGTGTCGGCAGGCTGCAATAATTGTATTGATTGCCCTTCGACTCGCAACGGAAAGTCCGGCGCGGATTACCACCGTAATTATCGTAGCGATCATCATAACCGTCATAGCGGTTGTCATCCCGATAGTCGTCGCGGTCGTTCTTGTTTTTATTGGCAATGATTGCCGCAGCAACAATTCCCAATGCCACGGCCCCGGCCACCTTGTTATTGGACGAACCCGAATTACGGTCACCTACCCAAAATTCGGCGCGGCAGCCACGATCCACCCAGATACGATTGCGATCATAGCCCCAGGTATCGTTTTGCCAGCAGCCCTGGGAACTCAATTGTCGCGACAGACGCACCCCGCCCCGGGTATCGACTGAACAGACCTTGTAATTGCCGCCATTCGATTCGCAACGAATGGTATCGGCCTTCGCCACTGACGAACCACAGAGAAACGCAGCGCCGACCAGCAGAAGTGAAAACACGGATTTGATATTCATTACTTGGACTCCTCTTTGGCTTTGCGTGCTGCAGCGAATGCTGCAATTTCATTGGTATCGAGCAGGCCATCCTTGTCGGCATCGTACTGGTCGAACACCGGTTGCAGGGCTTCGCCAAATTCGTCCCATGTCAGCTTGCCGTTCGCGGCCATCGTATCGGCACCGGCCAGCCAATCTTTTGGATATTCCTTGCCTTCAAGCACCCCGTCACCATTCTTGTCGCGTGCATCGAAACGTCGCACCATCGCGTTTCGATATTCTTCAAAACTTATCTTGCCATCGATATTGCGATCCATGCGCTCGAGCAAGCGCTGTGGAGTGTCGATGGGTTTATCGGAAGTCTTCGCAAGCACCGAACCTGCGAAGACCATTGTGATTGTGACTGCCATTGCCTTGATAAAAACCATACGCTGCCCCTCCACTTGAGAATTGAATTGGCATTAACCGAGACGGCCAATGCATTGTGAATCTTCTTTTGCATCTCCCACATCACCAACCCGCCATCACACAAAACCATTACGGACATGCCTCTTCCGACATGCAATACATCGCTAGCCCGTTGGCTCATCCACACATTTAAAAACCGATTTGTCCGGCTGTTCAAACAGCAGATCTGCATCCTTCACCGATAATCGAAACGTTCCGTCGAAAGCCTTGCCGGCATAACCCGAACCGTCTTTGCCAGCTTCAAGAACAACCCAGCGATTCGTCCAGCCAAGGAAGACGCTGAGCGGTGATGACTTCACCCTCGTAACACTCACCAAGGCATCGAGCCCCTCACATTTCAATGCCGCAGGCCCTTCGCTGATTCCCTTGGCATCTTCGGACCTTGCTTCCGCATAGCCCTGCCGTAATTCATGAATCCGCGACACATAACTGTCGACGATGCAGTAGCGAAGATCATCGGATTTCCAGCAATCGTCGCGTCCTTTGATCCAGCCGCGCTGCAGCGCAAGCAATTCCTTGCGACGCTCATCACTCAATGACTTTCCGTTTTTCGCCAACAGGAAGAGCCGGTCAACTTCGCGATCAAGGGCCGCAAGATTGGGGTCAGTGCAGACAAGCTTCTGGGCCGAACTATCGGCTTTCGCGCAATCGAAGCTGGGCTCTGGATTTTCCGCCGTAGCTGATGCGGCACCGATTGCAGGTTTGACCGTCGGAACCGCTGTGCTGGTCGCAGGAAGATTCACCTCGGCATTTATTTTTCCGTTCTCGTTACATGCAGAGAGCACAATCGAAATTGCCGTCACAAATATTGCTTTCGCGTATCGCATTTCACACCTCGATATGTTGTTGCAACAGAATGGTGAAAGTATGCATGGGCATTGCATCGCCTTGTTTGATCCGAGACGTATCGCAGATCAGCCTGGAGAGCCGGCGTCTGTGCAAACGCTGCATCATTGCAATATCGGCAAGAGATTTACAGTTACCGAAAGAAGTTTTAAAGCCAGATTCATATGACTCCCCCGCTCAATGAAAATGCCCCGGCAAGATCCATTCGCTTCAAAGTTGCTTAATTGATCAAAGTAATATTCCTGAAATCCAACTCCCCACAGTTGGCCCAGCGAATCTACATCCGCATCATGTGAATGGAATGTCAAAACCGTCGTTTAAGAGTATCGAGAGATTTCGGAACGGGGTTTGATCGAAATCAACCCGTAGGCCTCATCATGAAGATTGCGCCGTTCTGTCCGAGCGGTGATTCTCGAACATCTCGATCGCGCTTTTCAATAAACCGATATAGCCGATTCCCAGCATCAGCATGCCGAACGCCACTTCTTTCACGATGCCGTCTTTGGCAAGCAGGAATCCATACAGGCCGACGCCAAGCATGAGTAATGCGGAAACAGCTATGAATATCAGGGCGCGGCGCCCCTTCTTGGGGCTTTCCCAGATTTTCCTTGACACTTCGTTCTGGGTTTTCGAGGTGTCTTGCAGGGTTGAAAAACTGATCCCTAGGCCGGCAAATATCAGCGCCTGATTTATGCATGTCCAGAAGACAGAGAAGCCCTGAAAATACGGCATAAGGGCATACACAAGGGCAATCAGCATCAATGGATACTGCGCGTAGCTGATCTTGTGAAAAAGATTTTTTACATTGTTCATTGGCCGATATTACACCGGGCAATCGAGAATCCATAAGTGTCGGGGCAGAGTTACGGGCTTTGCACAGCCTTGAATTCAATACTTCAGGTTTACGAAAGCGCGCCTTGTTGCATCACATGGGCTTGAACGTAGCAGGCCTTAGACAGTTTGCTAAAGTAATGTCCATGAGACTACCCCGTTGCCACATCCCCTTGCTTGTCATCGCCCTGTTGCTGTCTGGCTGCGAAAGCGACGAGCAAACACCGGAAGAAATACGCGCACAAATCACCCGCCTGATTCCGTCTTCGGTAAATGACCGGGCCGACTGGGCTGCCGACATTCAATATGCGTTCGCCGCCCTGAAAATCGAAGCATCTCCGGAAAACATGTGTGCGGTGCTGGCAGTCACCGAACAGGAATCCACCTACAACGCCAATCCCGGCGTGCCGAACCTCGGGCCGATTGCCTTGAAGGAAATCGAAGCACGTGCGGCGCGTTATCACATTCCCGCCTTTGCCGTGCATGGCGCCTTGCAACTCGATTCGCCCAATGGCGACACCTGGGAAGCCCGCATCAATGCCGCGAAGACCGAAAAGGAATTAAGCGATCTGTTCGAGGAAATGATCGCGTCGGTTCCGATGGGAAAACGCTTGTTGGCACGTGCGAATCCGGTGCATACCGGTGGTCCGATGCAAGTCAGCATTGCATTCGCGGAGGCGCATGCCGGAAAACGCTCCTATCCCTACGAAACCGATGCTTCCATACGACACGAGGTTTTTACCCGACGCGGCGGCATGTATTTCGGTATCGCCCATTTGCTGGATTACCAGACGTCGTATGACAAAAAAGTATTTCGCTTCGCCGACTACAACGCCGGCCATTACGCCAGTCGAAATGCCGCTTTCCAGAATGCCGTATCGATAGCGACCGGCATTCCGCTGGATCTTGACGGCGATTTGATCCGCTATAAAAAAGACAAGAGCAAAGGCAAGCTGAGTGAAACCGAATCCGCCGTACGCAATTTGGCAACACAACTGGGGATGACCGACGAAGCCATTCACGGCAGCTTGTTGCTTTCGGGCCAGCAAAGCTTTGAAGACAGCGAACTCTATGCCCGTGTATTTACCATCGCCGACAAACGCAGTGGCAAATCCTTGCCTCGAGCCACGCTTCCGCGCATTCGACTCAACAGTCCGAAGATCACCAGAAAACTCACCACGGAATGGTTCGCCAAACGCGTGAACCAGCGTTACCAGAAATGCATGGCGCGGGCGAAATCATGAAAATGATCATGCATCACTCTCTTGAATAATTTTCGGCAGTGGTATTATTTTTCGCCGTGCTCATCATCAAGATTAGCACCGACTCCCAGCCCCAAACCCATTCCCATGCCACCACCAGCCGCAGCGCCACCACCGCCACCTTTGCCCCCGCCACGGGCGTCGTCCCTGCCAGCTTCCCTGCCTTTTGCACCGCTGCCGCCGCCGGGTCTACTCGGCCCCTGCTTCAATGAAGAAGTGTCGGCATGCACGGGTTCAAGATCGAGCACCTCGCGAATAAAGTCACGCAACGAGCCCACCAATTCCGTGGTATCTACACTGCGTCCCGCGACCAGTTCATTCACCGCTTTGGTCGCCAGTCGCACCTGCTCTTCGGTGCCGAGTAAAAGAATATCGGACAAGGCAGCTTCCACCGCATCGCGTATGCGGCGTGTTCGGTCGCTGCTGGCATTTTCCAGTTCGCCAGCATTTTCTGATTGACGAAGATCACGCAAATGCGTCGGGTCCACCAGTAAATTGCCGGTGAACGAACCACCGAGTGTTTTGTAGGCGGCGATCAGAATGCGCAAGCGCTCATTCACTTGGCGATTTTCGCGTTCGCGCTTCTGTTGAATCGTCTGCATTAATACCAGCCGGATTCCGACGCCTATCAAGGTCACCAAAGCCAGCGTGATAAACGTACTCAGAATCGTGGACCAGGAACTGAAATCGAGATTACGCATCTAGCTCTCCTTGAATATCACCCGATGCCTCAGGCTACTTGCTGCCAGCATAGCTCAGCGGCTTGAGGTTCAGGTTGATCGGCAAAAGGTACTTGTCGATTTCATTTTTATTGAAGTCTGCTCCACGTGACATCAAAACCAATGCCCATGGCCAGCCCCGAGACTTGCATCAAACAGGCGTTAGGCGTAGAAAAGTGGTGTCGAAATCGTCATTGGTGTGGCCTATGAGACGTCCGCTGCTTATCATTCTGGTGGGTGTTGTCGGCATCGGGGGAGCCCTGTATTGCCGCGACAATCCGGAAATATTGTCTCTGGTCACACCGGTAACGGCACCAGACATTATTCGGAATGTGCCCGCTACTTCTGCGACTGAGCCCGCACCAGCGAATCCTGCACTGCCACCTCCGGCAATGACAACGACAGACCCTGCACCCGACGTGATTCCCGGCGCGACCTTGTTGCAGGGTCTTGGGGATTATCATTTTCCGATCAGCAGCAATAATCTCGAAGTACAAAAATGGTTCGACCAAGGCTTGATGCTTACCTATGGCTTCAACCACGATGCTGCCGAACGTTCTTTCGTCAAGGCAACCGAACTCGACCCCGATTGTGCCATGTGCTGGTGGGGCTCGGCGCTTGTATTGGGCCCGCATGTGAATTCCGGAATGGACCCGGCGAACAACGCGAACGCGTGGACACGCCTGCAAAAGGCATTGGCTTTGTCACCCAGAACCACACCACGCGAGCAGGCATTCATCAAGGCCTTGTCTGCGCGTTATGCGGAACACCCGCCTGAAAATCGCAAGGCACTGGACGCGGCCTATGCCAAGGCTGCCGGAAAACTCGCGAAGGAATTCCCCGAAGACCCTGATGCCGCCACGCTATATGCCGAAGCCATGATGGATTTGCAGCCCTGGGATTATTACGACAGCAAGCTTCGCCCCAAAGGCAACACGAAGGAAATCGTGAGCACGCTGGAATGGGTGATAAAACAATTTCCGGATCACGCCGGCGCCTTGCATTTGTATGTGCATGCGGTTGAAGCCTCCGCCGATCCGGCCAGAGGCGTGGCTGCTGCCGACCATTTGCGAACCCTGATTCCAGCGTCCGGCCATCTGGTGCATATGCCGGCGCACATCTACTCGCGTGTTGGCCGCTGGCATGATGCCGTGTTGGCGAACCAGGTCGCGATCAAAGCCGATGAAGACTATCTGGCCATCTGCCGGGGCAATGCCAAGGGTTTGTACCCTCTCGGCTATGTTCCGCACAATTATCATTTCCTCTGGTTTGCCGCCAGCATGGAAGGGGCGAGTGCAATTGCAAAACAGGCGGCAGAAAAAACCGCGGAGAAAACCGATCTTCCCGATTTGATGCGGCAGCCGGGCTTCGTCGGCTTGCAACATTACTGGATGACTCCCTGGTTCGACCGCGTGCGTTTCGGACGCTGGAATGAAATAACGGGCCAGCCAAACCCCGCGCCTGATCTTCCCTATGTCACGGCCATCTGGCATTACGCGCAGGGTATGGCGGCCGTGCAGGAATACCGGATTGACGATGCCATGGTGCATCTACAGGCATTGAAGAAACTCACGACCGACCCGCGAATTGAAAAACAGACGGTATGGGATCGCTATCCGCTATCGCATGCCGTCAATATCGCCGAGCTCACATTAAGAGGCGAAATTGCCGCTTTCAACGGCAACAAACCGGGCGCCATCGCGGCATTGCAGAAAGCCGTCGCCATTGAAGACAAAATTCCCTATGACGAGCCACCCGGCTGGCACTCGCCCACCCGCCAAACCCTTGGCCAATTCCTGCTCGATTTCGGTAAAGCAGCCGAAGCCGAAAAAGTGTATCGCGAGGACCTCGTCCGCAACCCGGAAAATGGCTGGTCACTGTTCGGCCTCTCGCAAGCCTTGCGTGCCCAGAGACGAAACGCCGAAGCCGACGAAGCGGACAGACGCTTTGACGCCGCCTGGAAAAATGCCGATGTGAATTTGGTGGCCTCGAGGTTTTGATGCACCAGTGGGGGCGACGGAAGCCGCGATAAATCCGCCAGATCTGTCGCGACTTCCGTCGCTCCTACAGACAAAATCTTCCCTGCGCGGTAGCCCGGGTCATGGCTTTACCTGACCCGGGAGATTTGTAATAACCCATCGAATCATGAAATGGATATTGCACACACGCGGTTTATCCACTAACTGGAAAAAGCTTCGCCACAGATATTTTTTCTGAGCTCGATGAGATATTTAATTCATCGGATATGGAATTCCCGGGTCAGGTGGAGCCATGACCCGGGCTACGCCATTACTGGGGATGGCTGTATCTGCAATTACTTCACCACCTTGCCAATCGCATCCGACAAGGCACCACTCAAATCGTCCTTATTGTCGGAAAGGAACTTGGCCCAGGCACTCAGTCCACTGCTCGGTCTTCCGGCTTCGGCGACCTTGATTTCAAATGCGACGACGCTGACACCGTTATTGCCATTGAGTTTTGGCGGCATCGGAAGCGTGATGGCCTCGTCCCATTGCGCCTGGGTTCGACCGTCCTTCAACAGGGGAATATTGCCTGGGCCGTTGACCGGAGAATTGCCCTTGCCTTTTGCGATCGCCACTTCTTCCGATACCAGCAGTACTTCGGGCGAGGTCCAGAATTTGCCGCCTTCGGGCGCGTTGCGCACCGAATGCATTACCAGCGAAGCACTGATGGCGGCATCGCCACCAGCGTGTTTGGCCTTGAGTTTATTCCAGCTCAAGGTTTCGGCCGCGACACGCAGGCCCATTTCGTCGCGCCATAAACGACCGGTCATCACCATCGCGGCATTGCTGGTATTCACACTACCTTTTGGCGCGCGCATGAAAGCGAAACAACTCATTGCCGCTTTTTCATCTCCCTGCCAAAGACGGGAATCCTCGAAGTTCACGTACACCAACTTATTGGCATAGGAGGCCGTGTACAACTTCAATCTGGCCTGTGCGGCGCGGTCCATGGCATCGACAACCAAACCGGCAATCCATTTAACGAAGATGCCTGTGAGATTGGCTTCAAGTTTGATATCAGAATCACAACTGCCGCCCAAGGTGTCGGGCTTGAATTGCCGGAAATACACCTCGTATTCGGGCTCGGCTGCGCGAACCGAATGGCTGGCTACTGCAAGAACAAGAAAAATCGACAGACAGAAAAAAGATACACGACGCATAACACTCCCCTTCAGTGATGGCCACTTATTGGGTTACGAGTTTAGTACCGATTCGCGGACAATTATTCAGGCATATCTCTCTTTTTTTGTGAATACGTGAAGGAAAACTTACGGCTGCCTTACGATGTCGCTAGGCGGTAAGTTTTCCTTCGGCTTGCCGGATCTGTTCTTCGGTCATTATTCGCATGCCATTGTCGTAATTGCGGCGGGTCAATTTACGTGCCTTGGCCAAGGCTGCGGCGGCGCGAGTTTTGTCACCTTCGAGCAAGGCCATTTCGGCTTCGATGAAGGCACGGCGTGATGGGTCCACCAGACCGCCACTGCTTATTTTCATCCACTGCCGGGCTTCTTCAAGCCTGCCTTGCAGGACGTGATGCAGACAGATTTCGAGCGTCATGGATTGGCGAAACCCCTGCGGGTATTGCTCGATATGCTCTGCAATCCATTCAATGTATTGCGCTGCCTGTTGCGATTCGCCGCGATCTAGGGCAGAAATGTAGGCATAGAAACGGCTGATGACTTGGCGCATCGGGTCGAGGCTCTCGAAGCCGAGGATGCGTGCAATGGTGGCCTGGTCCAAATCACGCGGTCGCACGCCAGCCATGCTTTGCATCATCAGATTGATGATGGTTTGTCGTTCTTCCACCGCACGGCCACCGCGCATGAGTTCAAGCAGCTGCATACCGTCACTCATGAAACCGCCGGCACGAAATGGCAATGCAGTGACAAGAAATATAAGGAACGAGAATCCACCAATGAAATGAAAGTAGAAAGCCGGCTTTCCCGACAAAAGCAAACCGACGGCAATGCACAGGATTGCGAGCACCAGACTTGCCAGCGGTCCGCCGATCGCCAGCCGCTTCATTTGCGGTGCGAATTCGCGATTGGGGTTCGGCAGTGCTGCTGCCATGCCGCCAAAACTTCCCAGATTGAAAACGAGGCTGAAACGAATGCCGTCCGGGCTTTGCATCCATTGAAAAGGTCCGACGACGAACAACAGAAACTTCATTCCGCGACTGAAGGCGCCCGCCAAATGTCCAAGTTCGTGAATCGCTAGCACGAGCATGATCAACAAAAGAAAGGCGATCGCGTCGAACCCGTTGAACGCAGGCAAGGATTGTTTGAGCCCAGGCACCTTGAAAATTAAATAAGAAATGCTGTAGCCGCCTAGTGCCGAAAGCAGCATGACGAGGGCAAACCGGGCGCCCGCTTTTTTGCCGGATTTCGCTTTTGAGTCGGACATTGCCTGAAGCTCGCCGTTGAAAATGATGCAGCGAGCATAGGCCGTAGGAAATTCATTCACACGTGAATAAAGTCACGTGAAAAATTCATGACAGAAAAATGGACGACGATACCTTCGACACCTTTGCGTGCACTGCACCGACAAAAAACAGACTGCACCAACATTTCAGTCGCCTGTTCATTGCATCATCCGGTAATGATCAGGAAGCCTGCAACCCATGCCATTCAAGGTTTTCCGGCATCGTGCTATAAGGTCACCATGGCCAAAAAAAGATCCAT
>ENA-UOWO01008257-UOWO01008257.1-activated-sludge-metagenome-genome-assembly--contig:-NODE-8257-length-10022-cov-3.866560_pt1 | contig 10022 bp, 9 predicted proteins | sample MGYA00238148_ERZ761564 | MGnify/ENA primary metagenome ERZ761564 (study PRJEB28885, sample SAMN05720194) | activated sludge metagenome | isolation source: Anaerobic digester | place: USA...
AGACGTGTGCTCTTCCGATCTATATTTTGAAGGTAAAGTTTTGCCTGGTGTAAAGGCACTTGAGTAACGGATCGGTAAATAGAAAATCGTGAATGTGGCAATCCGAAAATGTAAATCGGGTTGCCATTTTTTTTACTCATTAAATTGAACTTCGACTCTCCTATTCGCTTCTCGTGCCTCCTCAGTGACTCCATCAATCAATGGTCTGCTTTTTCCAAACCCGAAGGACTCAATACGAGAAGATGATATGCCATGTGCCATCAAATATTCTGCAACTGCCTTTGCGCGACTTGTAGAAAGTGAAATGTTGAAGGCTTCACTTCCCTGATCATCTGTATGACCAGAAAGCATGACACGCGCTGAAGAATTTTCCTTCAACCAACTTACCACTTCCTCCAATTCTGCGAACGAAGAAGTTTGCAATGCATACCTGTTAAATTCAAACTGAATATTCCGAAGAATGTAAGTCTTATCCAGTTCGATATCAGCTTGTTTAAATTCAGAAGGGATTTGAACAAATTGATTTGGTTGTGTATTAAACAGCGGAATGATTTTCACATCATCGATATAATAGTATGCGCTTTTTGCTAACATACTTTGTTGTATCGGACTGAATCGAATATAGTAATGATGTGTGGATCGATTATCAAAAAAATTACCGATGGTTACATACTGCTCCCCACCTTGGGCGCGATAATTTTTTCGAGCCGTTTCCCAATAGCCTGTTTCCTTTGTAAGCGCTGTATCCTGAATAATAGAAATAGTGGGCTGAATTGAAATTACCTGATCATGTTTAGCAGCAAGTAATTCATTCGTTAAAAGTAATCCGATGCGGTCGATAGAATACTTTGAGTAAGACGATAACTTATAGTGAAATTCAATTTCATAAAGTGAATCCTTCAACAGGGGTTCAAGCAATTTACATTGAAGATATTCGCGATAATTATTATCACTGTTCATCCAAAGGTAAATACCGACATATCCCCTTCCTTCAAATGGTTCTGCAACACCAGCCCAGTTGTACGAAACACCCGCCTCGCCCATGCTGCATTCATTAAAATTATCAGGCGTACCTGAATTGGCAGAACGCCAACCCTTAACACGAAACTCGTTTGCCGATTGACTAAAGTCCCCAGGACAACTAAAGTATTCTTCAAAGCTCGGATTAGGAACCAGATTTTGGGCTGAACATAAGACGGAACATAACAACAAACCAAAAAGCGGAACAAGGTTTCCGAATGACTTGCAGAAAAAATACTGAGGCTCTTTCATTCTATAAATTGATTTCATCCTGAGTACAACGAAGCGTATTATCATATTCACATAACAGGGTACACTTTATTTATAATAGATTATCCTTGGAATAATTGAATACGATTGAAAATTGACTGTAGGATATATTCATCATCTACTGAAGCTGTGGGTTCGGGAATATCTTTTTGCTCCAGAGTCTGCAACATATCAATAAAGCACCTACAAAGTATGCCAAAGTAAATAGTAACAACTAGAGCAAATCTTCTTTCCACGTAATTCGTGCAACGCGGGTTAACTCAAGGCTTTGCTTTAGTAACATGGGCTATTCTTTTATGGAAGATAATAATTCTTCGTGTGACTTTTTGATTACTCCTGCATTTAAGAGTCAAACATGTTCATACTGCCAACGCAGTAAACCGCGCGGTTCCATTATACACTTTTAAACCTAAAGTTATGGAACCAAAGAAAAATCCGAAGTATGATGTGCACCGTCAACGAGGCACAATCTTTCAAATTAGTTTAGCCATTACATTGGCGTTAGTTATCATGGCATTTAAATGGAAGACTCCAGTTGTGAAAGAAGCACTACCCGATCCTGCTACATCGCTGGCATATTCCCCTATCGAAGATATTATTGCTTCAACATCGTTCAAAAGTGAAGAGCCTCCCAAGCCAAAGGAAATTAAACCTTCGAACCCTACTGAATTTATACCTGTAGAAGATATACTTACAGAGGATGACGATCAACCTAAACCCACTGTTGATCAGGGTGAACCTCTGATTTACTCTAATCCCTCTTTTGAAATTGAATTACCGAAAGAAGATGATACAGTAATCTTTTGCATCGTAGAAAAAATGCCGGAGCCGGTTGGTGGATACGAGGGTTTTTATAAAACGCTATCGAAGAATATAAAATACCCAAAGCGAGCAAGCATTGATGAAATAACCGGAAAGGTATTCGTATCTTTTGTGGTCAATGAGAAAAGTGAGTTGAGCGACTTAAAGGTTGTGAAAGGTATTGGCAGTGGATGTGATGAAGAAGCGATTCGTGTAATTGGATTAACAAAATGGAAAGCTGGAAAGCAAAGAGGTAAACCGGTTAAAGTAAGAATGATGCAGACCATTAATTTCAGGATCAATTAATATCGTAATAGATTAAAAGAAGAATATCTCTTGTGTTCAATAAAAATTCCAAGCCTTAAAACCTGCTTGGAATTTTTATTGTGATTCTTTCTACCTTTCGTTTTCATACTCTCAGTGAAAAAATCAATCCGTAACACATCATTTAAATTCAAGCAATTTATGGTTCATCACGATCGATGCAGCATGAAGGTAGGAACTGATGCGGTATTATTTGGAGCATGGGCAGATGTTGAACATGCAAACCGAATACTGGATATCGGAACTGGATCAGGTGTTATCTCTTTAATGCTAGCACAGCGTTCACAATCTCAAGTACACATCGATGCCGTAGAAATTGAACATCAGGATGCTGAGCAGGCGAAAGAAAATGTTTTAAACTCACCTTGGCCAGATCGCATTTCAATTCATCAGGTACCTATTCAACAATTTGAATCTGAAGTTAAATATGATCTGATCGTTAGTAATCCACCTTACTTCAACAATAGTTTTCAACCACCTGATCAAAATCGATTAAGGACACGACATACCGTTGCATTGGACTTTAATGCGTTAATTAAATCAGTTATCCGGTTATTGAAAAAAGATGGAACCTTTAATGTAGTCCTTCCTTATACTGAAGGACTTGATTTTATTACTTTGGCTGAACACCATCAATTATTCTGCTCACGTCTATGGAGTTTTCGATCCCGAAAGGAAAAACCAATTGAACGCTTGTTGTTAGAATTCCGGTTTCACTCATTTAATAAAGAAGAAGGTGAAATAGTCCACTATGAAAAAGGTGACACCTGGACGAATGCTTACCAAGCCCTTACGAAGGATTTCTACCTAAAAATCTAAGCTTATGCGCAACACTTTGTAGTCTTTGAAAAGTAATTCGACAGGGTAATAGTCTCTTGAATGAATTAATTGAATTGGTTATCAATTAGTTACAAAAATATTATTATTTGTTTAAACATATATATTCAATCTTCCGTTATACTTGCAAAACAAATCACAAAACCAAATCATGAAAAAAATTAGTATTCTATTCGCATCGCTGTTTGTAATCGGCAGCACGTATGCTCAAACAACATGGACCATTGATAAGAGCCACTCAAAAGTTGGTTTTAGCGTTGCTCACATGGTGGTATCGGAAACTGAAGGTAACTTCAAGGATTTCGATGGTAAAATAATCAGCAAGACAGAAGATTTTAATGGTGCAGAGGTAGAGTTTACTGCAAAAGTAGCTTCTGTAAACACAGAAAATGAAAAGCGTGATGGTCACTTGAAGTCAGATGACTTTTTTAACGCTGAAAAATTTCCAGAAGTAAAATTCAAGGGAACTTTAGTAAAAGAAGGTGGCAAGTATGTTTTGAAAGGTAAATTGACCTTGCGTGATGTAACAAAAGACGTTGCTTTCGATGTTACTTATGGTGGAACCGTTAATGCATTTGGTGGTCAAAAAGCTGGTTTCAAATTGACTGGTAAAATTAACCGTCAGGATTATGGTTTGAAGTGGAGCAAGACTGTTGAGGCAGGTGGCCTTGTAGTAGGCGATGAAGTGGAGTTGATTGTGAAGGTTGAACTTGACAAAGCAAAAGCTTAACTTGTAAAAGGCTCTCGTGAAAAAGCGGGAGCCTTTTTTATATGAAAATAGAAGAAGAAATTAAGCAGGAAAAGTTTTCAAGCCAACATCAAAAGGCCGTGATCAATCTTATTTATACTGCGAACTGGTTGGTAAGTCGTCAGCAAGATTTCTTTAAGCCACATAATATTACAGGACAACAATTCAATATTCTCAGAATTTTAAAGGGACAACATCCTAAAACGATTTCTGCTACTGAGATAAAAGCGAGGATGCTGGATAAAAATTCGGATGTATCCCGATTACTAGATCGACTAGTCGCCAAGAATTTGATTATTAAAAAGGCCTGCCCAAACGACAGACGCGCTGCTGATGTGAGCATTACAGAAGAGGGTCTTACGCTCTTAAAAACGATTGATAAGCAACAAGCCGATATAGATCATATCTTATCACTGAGTGAAACTGAAGCAAAACAACTGAGTGATCTTCTCGATAAGAGTCGTGGCTCTTAGATCTTTTTCAACTCGTCTTGTACAAACTTCATCAGCTCATGAATGTATTCGCGACTGAAATCAAATTTAATATTAGCTGCTTTATAGATTTCAGGTATTGATCTTAGGTATCCTAACTTCAATGCATTCTGATATCCCTGCAAGCCTTTTGCATTATCAACTCTATAGTTTCGCCAGACAGCAATAGCACCTAATTGCGCCATACCATATTCAATATAATAGAAAGGTACTTCATACAAATGCAATTGCTTTTGCCATAAATAATCCTTTGCCGATTGTAAGCCAGACCAATCCGTTTCGGTATCCGCAAAGCGATCAAAGATTTCATTCCACTTCTCTTTTCTCGTTTCTAAGCTATGGCCTGGATTCTCATATAACCAATGCTGATATTGATCGATGGTGGCAACCCAAGGTAACGTTTCAATAATGTCTTCCAAGTGCTCGCGCTTTGCACGCTTCAACTCTGCTTCATTAGTAAAGAATATATCCCAATGATCCATCGAAATTAATTCCATTGACATAGAAGCAAGCTCTGCTACTTCAGATGGTGTCGACTTAAAATCATTCAAATCTAAATCACGTGTTAGAAAATTATGAATAGCATGACCACCTTCGTGCATGATGGTAACCATATCACGCAAAGTGGAAGTAGCGTTCATGAAAATGAACGGAACACCAATCTCAGCTAAGGGATAATTATATCCACCCGGTGCTTTTCCTTTCCTTGATTCTAAATCAAGGTGACCCATTTCTTTCATGATGGACAAACACTGACCAAGGAACGGATCAAGTCTCTTAAAAACCTCAATGGTCTTATCCGTTAATTCCTTTCCATTGGTAAAAGGTTTTAATGCTTCACGTCCTTCTGCATCAACGGCTTTGTCCCAAGGTCTTAAGTCAGCAACTTTCATTGCAGTCTTTCTCTCCGATGCAAGTTGATTTAACATTGGCACAACTTCGTGTTCGATAGCATCGTGGAAATTAAAACAGTCCTTTGGCGTATAATCAAATCGGCCAAGCGATTTGAACATGTAGTCTCTGAAGTTTTTAAAATCAGCATTTACCGAAACCTTGTGACGAAGGGCAATGAGTGTTGTGAAAAGATTATCCAACACATCTTTATCCTGTAATCTTCTCGATACTATTTTATGGTATATCTCTTCTCTTTTCTTTCTGTCGGGCGACATTAATAGAACAGAAGCTTGCTGAAGCGTTAGCTCCATGTCATCTACTGCTACCATCATTGCACCGTTTAGTTCCGCATACTTTTGCGTTTCGGTATTGATCTCTGTATACAAAGGAACGTTTGCCTCGCGAAAGATTTCGATTTCCTTTTTCAAGCTGCGAATCATGATATCATATCCTTCCAGATGAGCAAGCTCTTTAAGAAAAGATGATGACGCTGCTTTCTTGTTCAATTGATCTGAAACTGGTGCGATCAGCGGTTGAATGTTTTGCACAAAATCCTGATATGCTTTCTTGTACACTTCATTCTCTGTGTAGCATGTCATATTGATGTAACGCCATGCCATGTCTTCTCCAATAATGGATTCGAGCTCACTCCTATCCTGGAACCATTTTTTCAAATCGTAAACCGAATTCATATTTCGCTCCAAGAGATTATCGAAGAAAGGCTTCAATGCCTCCCACGATGAAACGGAAAAATCTTCAGGTAAAAATTTACGGGTTGGTCTTGTGGGAATTTCAAATGCTGCTGCCATGCTTACACGATTTAAAGGATTGCAAAATACTAAAATCCTTCTTATCCGACAGAGAAAATGAACGGCTCTACTTCAATAAATTACCTTCTGCTTTTTGCACACTTCCGAAAGAGAATTTTTGACAGATATCTTTCATCATCTGTGATATCTCTGCAAGACAAAGGTTACCTATACTTCCTTCGTGTGTATGATTCAGTTTAGTGGAATATGTAAATTCTCCTTTTTCGATGGCTTGCCCAACTTGCTTGTAAGCATCACGGAAAGGAATTCCATTGACGACAAGCTTATTTACTTCTTCAACGCTGAATAAGAACTTATACTTTTCGTCCGTTAATATATCATCCTTTACTTCAATATTGCTCAACATCAAATGTGTCATGCGAAGACAATCCTTCAAGCTTTGGATAGCAGGGAAAAGTTTTTCTTTCAGCAACTGCATATCCCGATGATAGCCAGAAGGAAGATTTGCCGTAAGCAAGGCAATATCATTTGGTAACGAAATAATCTGATTAGATCTTCCACGGATTAATTCAAAAACATCCGGGTTCTTTTTATGAGGCATTATGCTGGAGCCTGTTGTTAATTCATCTGGAAAACGAATGAATCCAAAATTCTGATTGAGAAAAAGGCACGCATCCATCGAAAGCTTTGCTAATGTAGCAGCAATATTTGATAATGAACTTGCTACAATACGTTCTGCCTTGCCTCTACCCATTTGAGCATAGACAACATTATAATTCAAATCATCAAATCCCAACAACGTTGTTGTCATCTTTCGATTGAGTGGAAACGATGAACCGTATCCCGCAGCAGATCCTAATGGGTTTTTATTTACGATACGATACGCAGCTTCAAGCGTAATGGTATCATCTACTAAACTTTCCGCGTAAGCGCCAAACCACAAACCAAACGATGATGGCATTGCCAATTGCAAATGGGTGTAGCCTGGTAAAAGGTGATTCTTGTACTTCTCACTTTGCTGAAGGAGAAGCTCAAACAATACCTTTACTGCTTCAACCATTTCTTTAATCTCTGAACGTAGATACAGCTTAACATCAACCAACACCTGATCGTTGCGTGAACGTCCACTATGAATCTTCTTTCCTACATCACCTAACTTCTTTGTCAATTCCAACTCTACCTGAGAATGAATATCCTCAACTCCATCTTCGACTTTAAAATCTCCAGACTCAATTCTCTTGTAAATATTTTTAAGTTCTGCAGAAAGTAATTTTAATTCATCAGCCGCCAACAATCCAATCGACTCCAACATGGTAATATGAGCAAGTGATCCAAGCACGTCAAAACGTGCCAGGTACATATCCATCTCCTGATCTTTACCAACGGTAAACTTCTCTACCTCTAATAATGATGCTTTATCTTTTTGCCAGAGTTTCATTTAGCTAATATTTAAAAATTTCTTAACCGCAAAGAGCGCAGAGAAACGCAGAGTCAATTGTATTTTTTTCTAAAAAAGGCTTCATAATTGATTTACAACAATCAACCTCTTAAGCAAAACTCTCTGCGAACCTCAGCGTCCTCTGCGGTTTGCTTCTATCCTCCTCGCTTCAAATGGACAGAACTTCGTTTTAAACGATTACATTTTCAAGCAACCGAATATACGTATCAATTCCTTTTGCTATCTCATCCACATAAATAAACTCATCGGCAGAATGCGAGCGGGCTGAATCACCAGGGCCAATCTTCACAGATGGAACAGGTATCATTGCCTGATCGGATGTAGTCGGAGAACCATAAGACCTTAGTCCCAAAACATTTGCTGATTTCACCAATGGATGATCAAACGCAATTCCGGATGGCCGCATGCGAAGAGAACGAGGTGTTACCTCACATGTAACATGCTGCTTAATAATTTCTAATGCTTCTTCCAAAGTATATGCATCGGTAACCCGAACATCAACCGTAAACCGACACTCCGATGGAACAACGTTATGCTGGCTCCCAGCATTGATGATGGTTACTGTCATCTTCATTTTTCCGAGCGTTTCAGAAACTTTCGGGTACTGAAATGTTCTGAACCATTCAATATCCGGAAGCGCGACATAAATCGCATTGATACCTTCTTCACGCGCTGCGTGGCCAGGTTTACCTTTCGCAAGACAATCCAATACCATCAAACCTTTTTCTGCTGTTGCGATATCACAAAGTGTCGGTTCACCCACAATAGCAAAGTCAACAGGCGTCAACGCTGACCAAATACTTTCCACTCCACCTGTTCCTGAAATCTCTTCTTCAGCAGTGGCGGCCATCACAATGTTATACTTGAGATCAGTTCGATCGTAATAATGCAAAAATGTGCAGATCAACGAAACCAAGGGACCACCAGCGTCATTGCTTCCTAATCCAAAAAGTTTACCATCAATAATTTCAGGTTTGAATGGATCGCGTGTATATCCAGAATTTGGTTTTACGGTATCATGATGAGAGTTCAGCAGAACCGTAGGCTTCTCCACGCTGAAATATTTATTCTTTACCCACACATTATTTGCTCTGCGATAGCTATGCACTCCATGCTGTTCAAAGAAATCCTCTATAATAGAAGCTACTTCATCTTCTTCCTTACTAAAGGAAGGAGTAGCGATTAGTCGCTGAAGAAGATTCAATGCTAACGCAGGGAGTTTTTCTTTTGTCATGCCGAGTTTAAAGTTCCGAGTTTCGAGCACTCGAAATTTTTTATAAAGTTATGAGTGTTCCTTCTGTTTCCTGTCCTGTATTTTTTACCAGATCACCAGCTTCACCAATCAACACCTCTTTCACTCCTGCCTGGATTGCAGCGTACGCATTTTCAAGTTTCGGGAGAATACCATCCGCAAAAACCTGTTTGGTTAATAGTTCTGTATACAATTCCTTAGGGAGATGACGAATAACTGAATCCAGATTATTTACATCCTTTAACACACCCTTCTTTTCAAAACAAAAAATCAATCTTACATCAAAATGTTTACTTAGTGCTACTGCCAATACAGATGAAATTGTATCGGCATTTGTGTTTAGCATTCTTCCATCAGCATGGGTAAGGGGAGCAAAAACAGGCGTAATGTTTTGGTTCAGTAACACGGCAAGTAAATCGGCATTTACATTTTCAGGTTTTACGTCACCAACATAACCATAGTCAACATCTTTAACAGGACGCTTCGTTGCCTTTATCATATTTCCGTCTGCTCCTGTAACACCCAAGGCATTACAATTCATTTGTTGAAGTTGAGCTACGATCTGTTTGTTTACCAATCCACCATAGACCATTGTTACAAGATCAAGTGTAGCAGCGTCCGTAATTCTCCGTCCATTTAAATAGTTCGACTCAATACCTAATTGCTCACCAATCTTTGTCGCTATTTTTCCACCACCATGAATTAAAATTTTCATTTCGCTGATGGAAGAAAAGTTCTTCACGAACAAATCCAGTTGCGTTGGATTGTCCAGTACATTACCGCCTATCTTGATGATGAATAACTTATTCATTGTTCGGTTATCTGTTAATCGTTAAAGGTCAGTTGCGACACCGTATTACTTAGTACCTGATAAAATTTCACTGAGTACAGCTTGAGCAGCCCAAACACGGTTCGAGGCTTGTTGCGTTACAATGCTATTCGGTCCATCCAATATTTCGTCACTTAATTCTACATTTCTCCGCACAGGTAAGCAATGCATTACCTTTGCGTTGTTGGTGAGTTGAAGTTTTTTATTGGTTAGCATCCACTGAGGATCGTTACAATAAATTCTTCCATAATCAACATAGGTACTCCAGTTCTTCACGTACACAAAGTCAGCATCCTTCAATGCTTCACTTTGATTTTGGGTGATGGT
>ENA-UOWO01008258-UOWO01008258.1-activated-sludge-metagenome-genome-assembly--contig:-NODE-8258-length-10021-cov-4.858519_pt1 | contig 10021 bp, 9 predicted proteins | sample MGYA00238148_ERZ761564 | MGnify/ENA primary metagenome ERZ761564 (study PRJEB28885, sample SAMN05720194) | activated sludge metagenome | isolation source: Anaerobic digester | place: USA...
CCCTTGGCCCGCGCCAGCGCCAGGAAGGCGGGGAGGTCGGGATGGAGGGTGGGCTCTCCGCCGCTCAGGTTCACCACGGGCACCGCGCCCTCGGCGGCAACCAGGGTATCCAGGACCTTCCCGAAGGTGGCCAGGTCCATGCGGTCGTCGGAGACCTCCCCCTTCAGGCACACGGGGCACCGCAGATCGCAGTCGCGGAGGATCTCGATCACGGGAAGGCAGGTGTGCTGGCGGTGTTCGGAGCAGAACCCGCACGACTCGGGACAGCCCCGGAATCCCTCCACCTGCAGCTCCAACGGCACCTGGCGGGGCTTCACGTGGTGGACCGACTCGCGAAACCACGAAGCGTCGGAGGACACCAGGACGGAATCCGACCCGTGGTCCGGGCACCACTTGTCCAGGTACACCGCCCCGTCGCGCTCCACCACCTGGGCGGGCACCTTCCGACGGCATTCGGGGCATGTGGACTGGGTGGTGGAATGGGCGAACTCGATCATGGCGAGGGCTTCCAGAAGCGTTCGTCCCGCTCGCGGTAGAGCAGGTTGTAGGAACAGGCGGGCACCATGGAACCCGATTCGTCGGGGACCAGATCGCCGCAGTGGGCGATGCGATCCAGGTCGAAATTGGCCCCGTCCATGTGGGGGTGCACGCAGACCATCTTGATGGACCGCTCCAGCTTGCGCTCGCGTCGGGAAGCCGACAACGTCGGATCCTGGGCGACCAGGCTGATCCTCCGCAGCACCTTCAGGTCTTCCGGATCGCAACCTTCCGACCAGGCCCGCGCCAGACCGGTCTGGAACTCCTCCACCAGGGAGGCGTCCAGGCGCGGGAGGTAGCTTCCGGCGCTGGCTCCGGAAAGGCGCTCGCGCGGGAGGATCCGCGCAAGGGACAGGATCCGTCCGGCATCCTGCGCGAACCAGGCCATGGAATAGCACAGGGGATGGGCGCCGTCCGGCGTGTGGAAATCCTCCGCGGCGATGCCGGGCACCCCGCACAGGAGGGATTCCACCTCGTCCATGGCGATGCGGCCACCGGTCTGGAAACGGCTTCCGTTGGCGCCGGTGTAGGCCATGTTCTGCACGGTGATGGACAGGACGTGGTCGCGCGCGAGCAACCGTGTGGCAAGCGGGGCCAGCTCGTGCTCGTTCACCCCGCGGATGGCCACGAAGATGACCGTGGTGGCGATCGAAGCCTGCTGCAGGGCTTCCAGGCAGCGTTCCTTGGATTCCACGATGTCGGCGCCGTGGATGGTGCGGCTCGCTGCGGGATCCAGCGTGTCCAGCGACAGGACCACGTGGGCGTCCATCTGGGCCAGGGCCCGCGCCAGATCGGCGTCGCGCGCCAGGCGCATCCCGTTGGTGTTCACCATCACCCGGGAGAATCCCTTGGAGCGCAGGAGGGCGACGATTTCCGGCAGCTGGGGATGGAGGGTGGGCTCGCCCCCGGTCAGGTCCACGATCGTCTGCGAGGGGTTCCGCTCCAGGATGTGGTCGGCGATCCGTTCCACGTCGGAGAGCGTCTTGTGGTACGCCCGGTCCGGACGGTTGTGGGTAAAGCAGATGGGGCAATCCAGATTGCAGACGTTGGTGATGGAGAAGATCGGCAGGCGCAGGTCGGACAAGTGCCGCGTACAGGGCCCGCAGTCGCGCGGACACCCTTCCAGCGCGGGCTTGGGATGCACCGGCCGCTGGATGGACCGCGGCTGCATCACACGGCGCCGGTACCACGCCTCGGAGGCGGCCACCAGCACCGGCTCCGCCGCACCGGCCGGGCACAGGCGCTCCAGGAACACCCCTCCCTCGCGGGACACCGTCCGGGCCGTCTCGGCGCGGCCGCAGCGCACGCACCAGGCCATGGTGTTGGCGAGGATGGTTTCCGATGCCATGTCAGAATCCGCCATCCACGGCGATGTCCTGCGCGTTCACGTACGAGGACCGGTCGGACAAGAGGAAGCACACCACCTCGGCGATCTCCAGGGCGGTGCCCGGTCGCCCTGCCGCGCAGTGGGCCAGAAACGCCTTGCGGTGGTCTTCGGGAATCCCGCGGGCGATGCCGCCGTCCACCATGCCCGGCACCACGTTGTTCACCCGGATGGAAAATCGCTTGAGCTCCGAGGCCAAGGCCTTGGCCATCCCGGACAGTCCCGCCTTGGTCATGGCGTACGTGACCGGCACGTCCAACAGCTTGTGCCCCGCGATGGAACCCATCAGGACCACCGAACCGCCTCCCGTGCGGATCATGTGGCGCACCGCCGCGCGCGTCACCCGCAGCGGCCCCTTCAGGTTCACGTCCACGGCGAGGTCGATGTCCTCCTCCTCGAGGAGCGGAAGGGGAAGCACCTGGCTCATCCCGGCGTTGTTCACCACGCAGTCCAGACCGCCGAACGCGGCCACCGCGGCGTTCACCGCCCGTTCCACCGCCGCGGCGTCCCGCACGTCCGCCTCCAGCGACAGGCTTCCCTCCAGGGACGCGGCCAGGGCCGACGCCTTCTCGGCGTTGCGGGTCCAGGTGAAGGCCACGCGCCCTCCCAGTTCCGTGGCGCGGCGGCAGATCGCCTCGCCCAGATGTCCCGTGCCGCCCGTGACCAGGATCCGTTTTCCGGCGAGGTCGTTCATGGCGCGGCCGCCACGCGCTGGCGGACCACCTCGGCGAGATCCTCCACCGTCACCAGTCCGAAGAGTTCGGCCCGGCCCATGCCGGGACGGATCTTGTCCGCATAGCGCGGAAGCATGGATTTGAGCTCGTCCACCTTGGCGGGATCCAGCACGCCCTCCAGGAAGAGCTCCTCCGTCTTCAGTTCGCGCCCCTCCAGGTAGACGGTCTTGGTGGACAGTTTCACACCGAACTCCTTCTCCACCATGTAGACGATCTCCACGAAGTCCAGGCTGTCGGCGCCCAGATCGGCCACCAGGGAAGCTCCCGGAGGGACCTCGTCAAGCGAATCCAGCGAGAAGACGGGCAGAAGAAGTTCGCGGAATCGCGTGAGATGGTCCATGTCAGGGCTCTCCGTTGGAGGGTTGGTCGGCGGCGGCGGGAACGCCGACGGCCACGAAGGCCGCCAGTTCCCGTCCACGGGGGAGTTGGAGGATGCGTTCCAGATCCTCGCGCGCCAGGAGCGGCCCCGTCATGGGACAGGCCGCCAGGCCCATCGCGGTGGCAGCCAGGCACAGGGCCATGGTGGCGTTGGATATGGACTTCAGGTGGTTCTCGCGATCGAACCGGTCCGCCCAGGGGTGGGATTCCTCCAGCATGGCGGAAAGCCCCGGCGAAGGCCGGAATACGGTGGCGAAGACCACGGGCGCACCGCGGAAGGACGAGAAATTGCGGCTGTACGCGTCCCAATCAGAACGCAGGTCGGCGCGGATCCGGCCGGCCCATTCCGAGGCGGCGCGGTCCACGGCCTGGGCGGCCTCCTCGATGCGCAGCGGGTCCACCACCGCCACCACGTCCCAGCCCTTGCGGGAGGACGCGTAGGGGATGGACTTGGCGCACTCCAGGAGGACCTCGACCTGTCCGGCTTCCAGCGGCACGGGCAGGAAATGGCGGCTGCTCCTGCGCGCGCGGCACAAGGAAAGGAAATCCTCTCCGGTCATCCGACCCCCCTCTGGAACCCGCCATCCACGGACAGAACCTGTCCATGCACGAACGACGCGTCCTCCGAGCAGATCCAATGCACCGCCTTGGCGATGTCGTCGGGCGTGCCCAGCCTCCCGCAGGCCAGGGAAGCGCGGACCTCGTCGGGAGCCTGGCTCAACAGTCCCCGCAGGCTTCCCGCGTCCACCGGCCCCGGGGCCACGGCGTTCACGCGCACGCCTCGGGAAGCGACCTCGGCGGCCAGGGCGCGCACGAACCCTTCCTGGAACGCCTTGGTCCCGGCGTACACGCTCTGCCCCCGCTCGGCGCGGCGCGCCACCACGGAGGAGATGGCCACCAGGCACCCCTTCCGGGCGCGCATCATGGGCCGCACCAGGGCGCGGCACAGCTTCACCCAGGCCAGCACGTTCACGGAGAGCATCTCGTCGATGCGCTCGTCGGAGAGCTCGGCCAGCAGGTCCGCCCCCACCACGGAGGCGGCGTGGACCACGGTGAGCGCGCCTTCCACGGATAAACAGAATTCGTCGACGGCCCGGGCGTCCCGCAGGTCGCACGAAACGACCCGGGCGCGATCGGAGAGGTCGTCCAGATTCCGCACGTTGCGGTGCCCCTGCAGCACCAGGGGGCGTCCATCGCGCAGGAAGCGCTCGGCGATGGCCCGCCCGATGGCGCTCGTCGCGCCCGTGACCACAACCGTGGAGGGATCGATCATTCCCACCTCCGCAGCAGCAGCGCCGCGTTCTGGCCACCGAAGGCGGCGTTGAGCTTCAGCACGTGGCGGATGTCCATACGCAAGGGCTCGCCCATCACCACGCGCAGCCCCAGCGAGGGATCCGGTCGTTGGCAGTTGACCGTGGGCAGCACCACCTGCTCGCGCAGGCACAGCGCGGCGGCCAGCGTCTCCACCGCCCCGCAGGCTCCCACCAGATGGCCCACCTGCCCCTTGAGGGAGTAGACGGGAACGTCCTTGGCCCGCGCCCCGAAGATCCTGCGCATGGCGTTGGCCTCGGCGGGCTCGTTCTTGGGGGTTCCCGTCCCGTGCAGGTGGACGCAATCCACATCCTCCGGACGGATTCCGGCATCCTCCAGGGCATCCAGGGCGCACCTCGCCAGCTGGGTTCCTTCCGGATCCGGATCGGTCACCATGTGGGCGTCCAGACTGGACCCGTAGCCGACGATCTCGGCGAGGATCTCGGATGGTTCGGCGGTCCGCTCCGACTGGACCACGGTCAGGCCCGCTCCTTCGCCCAGGACGATTCCGCAACGGTCGGCATCGAAGGGCTTGCAGGCCCGGGCCGGATCGCCCTTCCACTCCGAAAGCGCCCCCAGATGGTGGAAGCCCATGTAGTGCAGCGGCGAAAGCATGGAATCGGCGCCACCGGAAAGGACAGCCAGGCCGGGATCGGCCCGCACATGCCGGAAGGCCGCTCCCAACGCCTGGGTGGCGCCCACGCAGGCGGAAACGTTCACGCTGCGCAGCCCGAGCACCCCGAACTCCTGGCAGATCCTGTCCACGGCGATCCGGTAGCGTCCCTGGTAGACCCTCCAGTCGGGATCCGGATCGCCGGTGTAGCCGGCGAGATCGAAATGCTCGATGCCTCCTCCCAGGATGGCCCAGCGTCCGGAAGACGGCACCTTCCGCCACCCCGAATGCCCGGAGAGCAGCTCCCGTGCGGCCATTTCCAGGAAGATGGACTTGCGGTCGGTCGCATCGTCGCTGGGGATCACCTTCCCGCCCCGGCGCGCCTCGGCGGCATGGTGGACCGGAAGCCGGCTTCCATCGAACACCGAAAGATCCGCGCTGCCAGGGATCCCCTCCATCACGCCTTGACGGAATTCGTCCCAGCCGGACCCGATGGGCGAGACCACCCCCGTGCCGCACAGGAACACCCGCGGACTCACGGCACCACCTCCCGGGAGGCTTCCGGATCCGCTCCGCCCAGGGAGCGGAGGATCTCCAGGATGTCGCCCCGTCGCGACAGGTCCAGCTCGTCGCGCCGCGCCAGCGCCGCGACGCAATCGATGCCGCCGTCGGCGCGGCAGCGGGTGGCACCCAGGATCATCTCCCCTTCCCACCGGCTCGCGGCCGCGCACACCAGCAGGCCTTCGTCCAGGCCGTGGGTCACGGAATTTTCACCGACCAGGCCCAGCTCCATGGAGGCCAGGCACAACGGCATGTTGTACAGCACCTTGAACTGGGTGAGCGGACTCACCGAATGCATGCCTTCCAGCGCGAACCGTTCCGCGCTCCAGATCCCCCGGGAATCCCGGCTGTGCTCGCGGATGGATTCCAGTCCGTAGTCCTGGAATTCCAGGTCGCCCAGCGCCCAGTGGATGGGGGTCCGCGCCTCCACCGCCCGACCGTCCAGGAGCCTCGCCACCACCACCAGGGCGCCCGCCGAACGGCGATCGTAGTACTTGGCCCACTTCCTCTGGCGGAGGTATTCCTTCAGCGGGATGGGCTCCTGGGCCTGCCAGGATTCAAACCGCGCCGTCGCCATCGTCCAGAAATCGCGTGCGTCGGGTGCACATGCGGTAGAGTTCCTCGCGGTTGGCGCGGAGCGTTCCGTCGCCCAGCTTCACGAAGGTGAAGGTGAGTTCGGCGCTCGCGCTGGTCTCGCCGTCGATCTCGGCGCGGGTGCGCGCCACCCCGAATTCTTCCGAAAAGCTCAGGATGTCGGCGCGATAGATCATCCGATCGCCCGGTTCCGCCGGCTTGGACCACTTCACGCGGTTTGCCATGGCCAGGATGCAATGGCGCGGCTCCTGCCCCTGGTGGAGCATGGTCATCTCGAAGAACGAACCGGCCAACTGGGCCATGCCCTCCAGCACCAGGGTGCCGGGAAAGATGGGATGCCCGGGAAAGTGTTCGCCGAACACGTCGTCCGAGAGGCTGACGCACTTCACGCCCACGATGTGGTGCCCGTGACGGATCTCCTCGATGCGGTCGATGAGGTGGAAACGCACCCGCGCAAGGTTAGAAATCCTGGCGTCGGAAACCGATCCTCCCGATCAACGGACGCCGATGCGCACGATCTCCTCCAGGCGTCGCCCGGAATCCGTCCGGATCGAGACCTTGAAGAGATAGACTCCGGCCGCCACGGGCATGCCAGCGTCGCTGCGGAGATCCCAGGCCATGGGAAGGGAGCGTCGTCCATTTCCCGAGGGTGCGAGAAGTCGCCACTGCGACTCCGTGATCTCCCCCGACCAGGCGCACACGGGCGTTCCGGCATTGTCGAAAATGGCGACATCCACGCGGCCCGCACCGGGCATCAGCACGTCCAGCACCGCCTGCGCTCGCCGTGCGTCGGCCTCCGGCACCAGACCTGTCCTTCCCAGGCCGACTTGCGTACGGTCCATGAGCGGCTGGCGGACCTTGGCATGGACGGTCGGATCCCCTTTCGGGCGCGACCACCGGGTTCCAAGCCCTGACGTGGGGGCGATCTGGAATTTGGACCCCTGGAATTCGATCACATAGTTGCCCTTGCCATCCAAGCTGCCCTGCCGGATGGGATAGATTCCCGGATCCTCGCCCATATCCCTCGCGAGGCTGCCCTCCAGCATGTCGCCCGGAAGCAATCCAGAGGCGGAATAGGTCAGGGCGGGATCCGGCGCCCCTACCGGCTTGGTGACGGAATCCGCGACCACCAAAATCCGCCGTGGCTCGATGGTGAATCCCTCGGGCAGCAAGACCACTTCGTGGTCGGGAGATGCGCTCAGGCTCCCTTTCTGGAGCGTATAGGTCCCCGCCGCCTCCCCCGAATCCCGGGAAATGCTACCCGTGAGGACATCCGCTGCCCCGCAGTTGGTGCAGGTGTAGGTCAGGACGGGATCGGGATCGCCGAAGGTCTTGGATTGCTTCTTGCCTTGCACCATGATCCGCTTCGGCTGCACCGACAAGGTGCGCTCGACAGGGGCGGATTCAAGCCACAGGGAATCGGGAGGATAGGTGACGCTCAAGGTGGTGGTGCCCGCGTGCTTGATCAGGATCCGGCCTTCCTTGAATTCGGCCACTTGGGTATTGGACGAGGCGAAGACGGGAATCCGGCCCGGCTGGAGAACCAATCCGGCTTCGATGTCGCCATCGCCCCAGTCGACCTTGGCCGGCGCCGTGAAGGAAAGACTTGGCTTGAGCCGCCCCAGAGCGGCGAACCCGCAGACGTCGGAGGCGACGACATCCATGGAACCGCCCACCAGGCTGTCCGGAGGCGGAAGGTTCCCTCCGAAATCACCCCAGGTGACGACGCTACCATCCTGCTTGATGGCCACGCCGTAGTCGCCGTCCACGGCCACGTGGACCACGCCGCTGGACAGCTTGGATTTGGGGAGAACGGCCCAACCGCCCCGCTTCATGGTTCCGCTCCACTCCATGGCCTTGCCGTTTTTGTCCACCACCAGGAAATAATCCCAACCGGCGGCGATGCTTCGGATGCTCGTCTTCAGGGAATCCGGCATGCGGGTCAGACCGGAATCCCGGTTCCAGCTCACCAGGGAGCCGTCGGCGTGCAGGAAGCCGATCTGGGCGCGGGAGTCGTCTCCCACACAGGAAACGTCCATGGCCGTCACCCCGGCGCCCACCACCGAAGGGGTCTGCCACGCCGTACGGGTGGCGTTGTCGATCCCGAAGGTGGTGCCATCGGAGCGAAGCGCGATGGAGTAGTTCTGCAGGATCAGCAGGTCGACGATGTCCCGGTTCAGGGAATCGGGAACGAGCCCACCCGCTCCCGATGGGTAGGATTCCCGATGCTCTCCGTAATCCACAACCGATCCGTCCTTGCGGATGGCCACCAGGGAATTGCCGCCGCAAGTGACGCGGACCTTGACCAAACCCGGCATCCCGACGGATTCGAGTCCCGGGAAGTACGACTTCGCGCTGGCCACGAACATGCGCCCGCCTTGTCTGACCCCGGCGAGGGTCCCCATCTGTGCGGAGACCTGCACCACGTCGTTGCGGAGGGAATCGGGCAGCTGGAACTTCTGGCTCGCGTTGGGCGGATCCCATCCTCCCCAGATCGTCAATTTCCGAGGCCGATTCGCCACCCACACCAGCTGACTCACATCGGCGGCCGGATCGAATTGCGCGTTCCCGGACTGGCTGGCGGTCAAGCGGACCCAACCCGCCTTCTTGGCCCGCAGCCGCCCATCCACCACCTCCACCACCGAGGTGTCGGAACTGGAAAGGGTCACGGCCAGAAGCGAAGTCGCCGCGACGCCGGGCGAGACTTCCTCGCCTTGGACCGTCAGGATGGGGAGGGAATCGAACCGGATGGACTGCGGTTGTCCGGCGTTGGCAGGCGCGACCATCGCGGCCAGGGCGGCGGCGAAGAGGGCGGTTCCGATCGGAAGGTTCTTCCATGCTTCCAGAAACGGGTGTCTGTCCATGCGAAACTCCTTTCTCCTCGAGCGGACCTTGCGGTCCGAACTGGCCCGACTCATCATCCAGAAAGGAATCTGATTGAAAATCGGGCAAGTCCCAAGGTTATTTTTCGCATAAGGACAGCAGCGAAGTCAATAGAAACGGTCAAATTCTGCCAAAATTTTGCTTTTGACAGGATCCGATCCGCACTCTTCTGGATCGACGAAATCCGGCTTGGCGGTTCAGCGCCCCCAGTCGGAAAGCGCCAGCCCGTCCACGGAAAGCCGCGAGATCTCCAAAAGGCCCTCGCGCTGGATCTGGAACACGAGCTCCCGGATGAATCGGCGTTGGCCGGCGAAGTCGGGTTCCTGCCCCTTGAACGAGGAAATGGGCAGGACGACATCCGTCCACTCGGGGGTCACCGACATGTTCCGTTGCCAGACCACCAGCTCCCCTCCCACCCGCTCGGCCAACCGGACGCTCCAGACTCCCGAACCCCGCACCCTCACCCGGATGGCGCGGGCTCGGGAAAAGTCCGGCAGCACGCTGGTGTTGGACCCGAAGTTGAGGCCCACGTTGGCCCAGGAGCCCGCCACCAGGGCGGAATCCGGACGGACCGAAATCCGTCGGTCGGATCCGCTTCCCGTGATGGACTGCCAAGCTCCGTCCACCCCGAAGACGTCCTTGACGGGAGCCTCGGAGCTCACCCACCAGTAACCGCCGTTGCCGAACTGGCCATCGAGGGCCCAGATCGAGTTGCTGTCGGCGAAGTCGTCCAGAAGAAGGGTGGACGTGTCCAACTGGAGCCCGGACGCCACCGTGGCCTCCCGCCCCACATCCACGCGTCCCAAGCTCGCGATCCGGGGCTGGGCATCGCCCTGGCCCACCAGGGACCACTGGCCCTGGGGAATGGAATCGAACTTGAACCGCCCGTTTTCGTCGGTGCGGACCGTGCGCGTGGATCCCCACAACCGCACCACCACACCCGCCTTCTGCACGGAATCGATGGTTCCTTCCAGGGAGGACAGGGGAGCCAAGCGCAAGGACCGTTCGCCGGGAGCGTCCACGTTC
>ENA-UOWO01008259-UOWO01008259.1-activated-sludge-metagenome-genome-assembly--contig:-NODE-8259-length-10020-cov-12.265329_pt1 | contig 10020 bp, 7 predicted proteins | sample MGYA00238148_ERZ761564 | MGnify/ENA primary metagenome ERZ761564 (study PRJEB28885, sample SAMN05720194) | activated sludge metagenome | isolation source: Anaerobic digester | place: USA...
TCATGGCGCGGTTTTCCCAGAGCCCAGAATTTCACAGCCCGCAAGGCTGTGAAATTCCGGGCTAGCGTCGTCGTCGGCGCGCGGACGCGCCGCATCATTCATGTGGAAACTTCGCGGCGCAGCCCCGGGGCCGTGGGTCAGACAATCCTGTCTGCCACCGAGTTTCAGGGCCGCCGACGCAGGCAGGATTGGCTGCGCCACGGGGGAAGTTTCAGGTCAGCGCCGGGGCCGGCACTAGCCAGAAATGTCCACGCGCCGGATTATTCATGATGAAACTCCTGGGGGCGGGGCCGTTTGGGAGTGCGGTGGCAGAGCGAAGCGGCGACACCGCTTTCGCCCCCGGCGGAGCCGAAGCCGATGGTCCCGACCCGCGCTTCGCGCGCCACCGCAGTCCAAAGCCCTCCCGGCCCGGATCCTGGGTTGGGGTACGATCGCGCGGCCGCGAACAGCGCTCGAAGTTTCTGGTTAGGGATTGGCTTGGATTTCGCGGAGATCTTTTTCCTTGGGCCTGGCGTAGGTCGGGATGCGGGCCACGAGGGCGTCTAGGCCGAGGAAGTAGCCCTTGGATTCGGGGTTTTTACCGGCGCACTCGAGGCGCAGCACGTGGTCACCGGCGGCTAGCGTGTGTCGCCCGAGGCTGTCCTCGGTGTGTTTGACGGACGGCGCGTTGAAGAGGTCCAGAACGCCGGTCGCTTTGCCGTCGATGGAGACCCGATAGGTGCCGTAGTCCCAAGAGTGGACCACGCGGAGGATGAGATCGGCCGTGATATCCTTTTCGATTTTGAACGGGATCTCGATCCAGCCCTTTTCGTCGGCAGGTTTGAACCAGAGTTGTTTGCCATCGGTGGCGGCCCTGATGGATTGTTCGGTGAGGGGGTGTTCCGAGTGGCGGGTTTCGGGGAGCGCCTTGTATCCGGCGAGGAGCGTACGCTCGGTGAACGGGAGGCGCTGGGGAGCGGGGGGCAAGGCGGGCCATGGCTTGTGGGGCTCGGTCTGGTACCAGATGCCGACCGACGACATCAGGTCGTCGCGCTCGATGAAACCGGAGCGCGCCCCATCCGGAAATTCCTGGCTGCCCTTGTGTTCGATCTCGGCCCGAAGGGATTTGCGGAATACGACGGGATCGGGGATGTGAAAACGGTAGGCGGTGCCACGGGCGCCGGGTTTGCCGCCCTCCCACAGCGGCGTGCCATAGAATGGTCCGTCCTGCTGGCGGAAGCCCCAGGCATCGCAGAAGTAATCCTCGGTGCCGGTGCCGCGCAGGCTGGGCTCTTTTTCGCCGTCGATGAAGAAGAAGTCATCGCCCTCGCCGTACCAGCCGGCCGAGGTGTGATAGACGCTCTGGATCGTGCCAACGTAGTGTCCCCGGCCGACGATGTCGGCGATGAGGTAGTTCTTGCCCATGACCGCCGGGTGTTCCTGCCGGTATGCGGCGTGGAAGTACGCGGTTTCTGCCGGGAGCGCGGCATGCTTCTGCCAGTCGACGTAGTAGTAGAGCGACTGGCAGGGTTTATCGGCCTCGTTGGTAACGGTGATGCGGGCCCTCTTTCGGAACGGCATGGGCCAGTAGCAGTTCCGTGCCCTTCCTTCCGAGGAGACGCGGATCGGGAGCGAAATGAATGGCTGGTCGACGCCATGGCCGATCCCGAAGAAGTCGCCGATCGGGCATTCGACGCTCGGATGTTCTTCCCCATCCCAATAGATCCGAAGCGTCATCAGCCGGGAATAGAACGGCGACGGGTGTGCGATGGTAAACCAGATGTGGGTGATGATTCCGGGGCCGCCAACATCACAAAGCGTGAGGGTCTTGCCGGGTTCGATGGGTTTACGGTCGCTGTTGCCGCTGCGCCAGTTCGAATCGCTGGAGGAATCACGCCTGGTCTCGAAGGTTTTCAGGTATTCGAGGCCGGCGAGGGGATTGCCCGTGGGGGGCTCAGGGGGACGCGAGCAACCGGCGAATAGCAGCCCGAAGATCGGGATCGACGGGAAGAGGCGGGGGATCATGGGGGAATAGTGGGAGAGGCGGGCGCGGCGATCAAGTATTCCTCCGTCCCAGGCGATCGATATCCCTGGACTAGAAAACGGATGAAATGGTTGTAGCTGTGTAACGTATGCGTCCAGGTAGTCATGGCGGTGCCGCGGGGTGGGCCGGTGGCGTCGAGCCGTTGACGGCGGAATGGATTGGATTGTGCGCTTTGAATGAGGGTTTGGGTTCTGAACGTCACGAGGTTGGCCCATGAAAACGATCTGCGGGTGGTGCGGGCGTGCGATGGCCGAGACGGCAGAAGTGGGCCCGGACCCGGAGGCGGTGACGCACGGGATCTGTGCCGAATGCGCGGCGTTCTTCGAGAACAACCGGGGCGTCGGCATCCGGGAGTTCATCGGCCAGCTGGGGGCACCGGTGCTGATTTTGGACAAAGACATACGGGTCGAGGCGATGAACCTGGCGGCGGGGGCATACGTGGATCTCAGGCTGCCCGAGATCGAGGGGCTGTTGGTCGGCGACGTGATGGAATGCGCGCACGCCCGGTTGCCGGGGGGCTGTGGCAATGCGGGGGTCTGCGTGATGGGCTGCGCGCTGCGGCGCATCGTGATGGAGACATTTGCGACGGGAAAGTCGGCGGAGGGTGTCGAGGCGCGCCAGGAAATCATGACGGGTCAGGGGCTTCGGGAGATGCGTTTTTGGTTTTCGACGGCGTTGGCCGACGGGCGAGTGTTGCTCCGGATCGATCGGGCTGAGGTCGTGGAAGGGGGATAGACATCCGCGTGACGCCCGTCGCGACGTTGTGGCGGGCGGGTCGTCCAACGGCCAAGGCCCAGAATTTCATAGCCGGCAAGGCTGTGTAATACCCGGGCTAGCCCCGCCGCCGGCGCGCGGCGGGGTCGACCGGATCGAGAGCGCGCCGCATCATTCATGTGGAAACTTCCGCCACGTGGTGCGGGCAATCCTGCCCGCAGTCGCAAGACATTGCCGCACCGTGAGTTGGCGGACAGGATTGTCCGCCCCACGGTCTTGGGCGCGGCGTGAAGTTTCAGGTCAGTGCCCGGCGAGCATCAGTGGCTCGATGATCGCCGCCGCGGTGGCAGGAGGGCATTTCTCGACGAGGCGGGCGTGGGGCCCCATGGGTGATGGAGTCCACGTGTTGGACCCGTCGGGCCGAACGTCGCAGCGCCCGCGTTCCAGCGTCCAAAGGTCGTCGGCTCCGCGGGCGGCGAAGAGGACGGCCGTCTGGTCCCAGCTCTTGTGTGGCTGGATGCCGTTGAAAAGCTCATAGGCGCGGCGCACGGGACTGGTGCGTGGAAGTTCTGCGAGGGCACCGCCGGTCAGGATGTTCACGCCGATCTCCCATCCGCTGAAGACGATGGGCGTGGGCCAGCCGGAGAGGGCGCGCCTGGCAGCATCGGGGTGGTGGTAGAAGTTGGCCTCGCGTCCCTCGGGGAATTTCCCGCCCATGCAGACCCAGAGCCTCACTTTGGTTCGCAGGAGTTCGCGGCCGGGGAGGGCGCTGTTCGAGTCGGGCGGTGATTCGAGGAGAGCGGCCATGTTGCTGAGTTGACCGACCGATATGAGGGTGACCGTGGCATCGGGTTGCTCGGCCAATGTCTTTCGGTATACCGCGATGGCGTCGGGGGCTTCCTCGGCGGATTTGAGATCGTGTGGGAATTCTGTGGCGATCCTGTCGGCATATCTGGTATCGCGGCGGAAGCCGTCGCCCTTGTTCACGCCTACGGGGATATCGGGTCGCCCAAAGTGCGTATTGAGGGCGTCGAGGCACGGTGCGCAGGCGGGGTGTTTCGCGCAGACGCCCATGGCCAGGATCTGGAGTTCGCCGCGATTCGCGAGGGCGTGGAGGGTGGCCACCGCGCCAACATCATCGACATCGCCCATGATGTCCGTATCGAAAATGACGGGAACCGGAGGGTGCGAGGGGCGGGGTGCCGGGCGGTCGGGTTGCCGCCCGACATAAACGTAATAGGCGCCCGCGATCTCGGTGCCCTCGCCGTCGTAAAACCAGGTTTGGAGGGACGTTCGGCCCGCAGGCAGCGAGGCGTCGAAACGCGCGGCGTCGGCGGCTGGATCGACCGGATGGGCCTGGTCGACGCCAGCGATCTTCAATCGGGCCTTTGCGACGGGAAAGGTCGGCCCGGCCGGGAGGATGCCATCGGTGACCCGAGTCTCGGCGATCGCATCGGAAAGCCCGAGGCCAGACTCCCGGGGCCAGCGGCAAAGTTCGAACGAATAGCGGCCCGTGCGCGCGACGTCGATGTGCCAGAATCCGTTCTTGCGTTCGCCGCGTCGGACCTGGGCCTGTTGGTCGAGGAAGACATCGGCCCACTCGCATGCGGTCAGAATGGTGGGATTATCTGCGTCATCTCCGATGGTGATGGGTTGAAATTCGTTGACCCGGTCCTTGACACCGTTCCACCACGCATCGAGGCGCGCCCGCATCGCGGCGGCGACGTCCGGATGTTGGGCGATGACGTTTCGTTCCTGGAGAGGGTCGGCACCGAGGTTGTAGAGTTCGCGATCCTCGATCAGGCGCCATCGTTTCCAAAGGACGGCGGCACCGTCGCGCCTGGGCACGGCGGGATTGTCTGGCGCGAAATGGCTCAATTTGTGGGGCATGCGGCTATAGTTGATGACCAGCATCCGATCTTCTGGCAGGGGTGCGTTATCGCGCAGAGGCGGGGCGAGACTGATGCCGTCAAAGCGGGCGGCAGCGGGCTTGCGCAGCCCGCAGAGATCGATGAGGGTCGGCAGGATATCTTGCGACTCGGCCAGACCGGGGATGTCTCTGGGTTCGCCCAGGTGGCCGTATGGCCACCGGAAAAAGCAGGGCACCCGATGTCCGCCCTCCCAGAGGGTGACCTTTGTGCCGCGCATGCCGGCGTTGAAGATGGGCACGCCCGCGGTGCCGCCGTTGTCCGTCATGAAAATCAGGATCGTGTTATCGCGAAGGCCGGATTCGCGGAGCAACGAATCGAGTTCCCCCATCCGCTCGTCGATCTTGGCGATCATGCCGAAGAAGTTTGCGACGTTGGGTTTCAGGTTCTTGTAAGGCTGACGGTATTTTTCGGGCACGAAGAGCGGGCCATGGGGCGCGTTGGGCGCGATGTACGCAAAGAAGGGCTCTTTCTTGGCGGCGCGGTCGCGGATCCACGCGGAGGCTTGGGCGAAGAAAACGTCGGTGCAATAGCCCGCGAACCTCTCCCGTTGTCCGTTGTGGTTGTAGGTGTCATCGAAGTAGTCGTTTTCCCAGGCATCGGGCACGGCACCGATGTGTGACGAGGGGAACCAGAGGCATTCTTGGAAGCCGCGGTCCTGTGGCCGGAATGGATAGTTGTCGCCGAGGTGCCATTTGCCGAAGATGGCGGTGCGGTAGCCGGAGGCGGCGAAGATCTGGGGCATTGTGGGAAACTCGCGCCGCAGGAGGGCGCGACCGCTGCTCACATTCATCGCTCCGTTTCTCAAGGCATCCACGCCCGTCATGATCTGGCCGCGCGTGGGGGTGCACATGGGGGCGGCGTGGAAATCGATGAACCGGAGGCTTTCGTCGTGCAGGCGATCGAGATTCGGCGTCTTGAGGACAGGGTTCCCGTGGCAGGAGAAATCCCCGTAGCCCTGATCATCCGTGAGAATGAGTATGACGTTGGGCCGGTTGTCCGCGCCATGCGCAAGGGCGGCGATGCCGATGGCCAGTAGGAGTGGAAGGGATTTCATGGCTCAATACTGGCGAGGCAAGACCACGGCAAGAGGTGCGCGGTGACGGATCCCGCCGGGGGAGGGGCGTGTGTCATAATCCTGGCAGCGTGAGGTTCCTGGCCTTGCAGAATGTGTCGAGTTCGGCCCGCGTGGGGAGCGAGGGCTGGGCCCCCATGCGAGTGGCGGACAGGGCGCCGGCGATCGAGGCGAGGCGGACGGCCTCCAGCATAGGGAGACCAGAACCGAGGCCGAAGGCCAGGGCGCCGGTGAAAGCGTCGCCGGCGGCGGTCGTATCGACGGCCACGATGTCGCACGTTGGCACCTGGGCCACGCCGCTGGCGTCGGCGACGAGGGCGCCTTTGGCGCCGAGCGTAACAATGGCGCATCGGGGACCCATGGTGAGGAGTTTGGCGGCGGCGGCGCGTGCGGATATTTCGTCCCGCACGGTCACGCCGGTGAGGCGCTCGGCCTCCGTCTCGTTGGGTTTGATGCAACTCACGTGACGGAGCAGGGCGGGGGAAAGCGCGGTATCGGGAGCGGGGGCCGGATCGAGGATCACGGCGACCCCGGCAGCGGCCGCGATTTCCGCGGCGCGCGCCACGGTCTCGATGGGTGTCTCCAGTTGAACGACGAGCGCCTTTGCCCCACGGATGCGGTCGGCGGCCCGATCGATGTCGGATGGGCAAAGCGCATGGTTGGCGCCCGATGCGACGGAGATCAGATTCTCCCCCTGATCGTCGACGAGGATCAGGGCAACGCCGGTGTGGTTATCGGAGTCGCGCACGATGAGATCGGTCCGGATGCCGTCGCGCGCATAACCGGCGAGCGCCTGGTCACCGAATGCGTCGGTACCGAGGCGGGCGACGAACGTCACATCGGCGCCCATGCGCGCCGCGGCGACGGCCTGATTGGCACCCTTGCCGCCGGGGGCCAGCACGAAAGTGCCGCCGGTGACGGTCTCCCCGGGTCTGGGGATGCGTCGCGACTTGATAACCATGTCGGTGTTAGAGCTGCCGACAACGACGATTTTCGGGGGTTTCATGAGAGTGGGATCGCTTATGGGCACAGGGATGTGGAAGAGGGCAGGGGGGCGTTACTGCATTCCCGCCGCTATGATGAGCGCGAGACCGAGGACGTAGCCGATAAACATGAGGGCGATGAGGGGGTCGGTGTCCTTCGGGGCCTCCTTGAACTCCTTCCAGACAAAAACGCCCCACAGCGCCGCGACCATCGTCGCGCCCTGGCCAAGGCCATACGAGATCGCGGGACCCGCGACACCGAAGGCGATGATCGAGAACATCATGCCCACGGCCCAGATCATGCCGCCGACGGCTCCCCAGAGATGGTCTTGGCGCGTGCCGCGAAAGTATTCCGCTGGGGCGATCGGTTCACCCTTGAACGGCTTGAGCATGATTGCGGTGTTGAAAACGAAGTTGCTGAGGAAAATGCCGAGGGCGAAAAGGACCATGGCGGTGTAGGGGCTGAGTTTCTCCGGTTCCATCTCGGTGAATTCCGGGGACATGGCGGCGGCGACGAAACGATAGAAGAAACCCATGAGAATGCCGCAGAGCACCGCGAGGATGAGGCCGAGGGCACCCCGGGAGGTGCCTTGGCCGGGCAGGCGGCGATAGGCCATGGCATCGAGGATGATCGCGCTCGCGATAAGGGCGACGCCACCGAATAGCATGATCGGCTGACCCTCGGGTTGCGCGATGTAGTTCACCACGACGCCGATGACCAACGCCATGCCGATGCCCACCGGAAATGCGACCGCCATGCCGGCCAGCGCGATGGCCGCGACGAGAAGGATGTTCGCGGCATTGAAGATGACGCCGCCGAGGAGGGCAGAGCCCAGGTTGGCCGGCGAGGCCTGGGCGAGGTCATCGAGGAAGCCGCGGCCGTGGTCGCCGAGGCTGCCCATCGTGAAGGCAAAGATCAGCGAGGCGATGAGGACGCCGATGACATAGTCCCAGTAGAACAGCTCGAATCGCCAGCGCTTGCCCGCGAGTTTCTGGGTGTTGGCCCAGGAACCCCAGCAGAGCATGGTGATCACGCAGAATATGACGGCGATGGCGTAGTTTTGGAGGATGAACATGGGATTACCTCAGGGTTGGGGTCTTTGGGTTGGTGGTTGGCTGCAGAGTTGAACGAAGGCTTCGGTGATGCGGGTGATCTGCTCGGGGGAGACGACGAGGTAGCGATGGGGGCCGCCGTCGGCGGGCTGGAATTGCGTGACGCCATCATCGGTGACGGTGGCGCGGCCGGTCGGGGAGAGGTTGAAGTAACCGCGGTCAGGCCAAACGGCATAGAGGACGCTGGTCAGGTCCCACGTGGGGCGGCAGTGGGGCGGTGGATTGTAGATCACGTAGGATTCCACGAGGGGATGGTGAGCGACATAGCCATAGTCGCGCAAGATGCTATCGGCGGGGTAGGGGATCGCGATGCCGACCTCATAGCCGCTGAAGACCATCGGCGAGGGCCAATCCGCTACGAGTTTTTTCGCGGCCGGGATATCCTTGATGACGTTGTATTCGTGGTGGGGATTTCGCTTGCCCTGGATCTCTCTGAAAGCGCCCGCCATCAGGGAGAGCACGCGGACCTTTTTTGCGACGAGGTCGCGTCCGCCCAGCGGCGAAACTGCGTCGGGTGGCGAGTCGAGGAGCCGGGCGAGATTTGAGGAGAAACCGACCTGGGCGATCGCGACGGCGGCATCGGCCTCGGCCGCAAGCGCCTTGCGCAGGACGGCGACCGCGTCGGGCGCATCGGTGCCGCTCTTGAGGCCATGCGGGTATCGGGGTCTGCCTTCATCGAGCGTCTCCACGATCCCGAGATACTTGCCCTTCTCGGGCGTCACACCGCCGCGGACCGCGCCGACGGGCACATCGCCACGGCCGTAGAAGGTGTTCACGGCATCGATGAAAGGCGCGGAGAGGGGATGGTCCTTGGTGGAGGTTACCGCGATCAGGCGGCAGTGACCGCGGGATTCGAGGGCGTGGATCATGCCTAGCGCAAGGGTGTCGTCGACGTCATTCCCCATGTCGGTGTCGAAGATCAACGGGACGGATTTCGGTGCGTCGGCGTGACATTTTTGTGCGCCGACGAGAACGATGGATAGGAGGGTCAGGATGGCGGTTTGTCGGTTCATGGTTTCTCCTGTTGTTGGATACTTGCGCGGGAGACGGGTTGCACCGAGCCGCGGGAGACAAGGCGGGTCGGTACGACGTGGCGTTGACTGGAATTGAGCGATTGGGCGCGAACGCGCGAGAACAGCGCGCCCGCTGCGATGCGCCCGAGCGCGTCGGCATCTTGAGCCACCGTGGTGACCGGTGGCGCGAGGTGGTCCGCGTAGGGGTGATCATCGAAAGCGACCAGCGAGATGTCGCCCGGAATGCGAAGTCCCGCTTCGGCGATGGCCCGGAGCGCGCCGAGGGCTATGAGGTTGCCCAGGGCGAAGAGGGCGGTCGGCCTCGGCCGGGTGCGGAGGAGACGCCTTGCCGCACGATAGCCGGAATCTTCGAGGAACGTGTCCCCCGCCACAAGCCTCGGGTCAGTTCGGACGCCGCGTCCGGCGAGCGCGGAGCGGTAACCCGTCAGCCGATCCCGGTTGGTGGAGGTTTCCGGCAGGCCCTGGAGAACACCTATGCGCCGATGCCCGGCCGCGAGGAGGTGGCTCGTGGCGGCCCGGGCGCCGCCGACGTTGTCGGAGGTCACCGAGGGCAACGCCAGGCGGGGAAAGTGCCGGTCCACGAGGATGACGGGAACGGGACCGCGCACCAGCGACCTCAGGTGGGCATCGGCAATGCCGACGGGACAAAGGATCAGCCCATCGACTTGTCGGCGGAGCAGCGCGTCAATGGAATCGATCTCGAGTCTCGTCTGCTCTTGGCTGTCTGCCAGCAGCACGGAATGGTGGTGGTCGCGCGCCGCGATCGTCACGCAATGCGCGATCCGGGCGAAAAACGGGTTGGACACGTCGGGAATGATGAGGCCGACGGTGGCGGTCTTCTTCAGGCGAAGGCCGCGCGCGAGCGGATTCGGCGAGAAATCCAGGCGGCGGGCAAGCCGCCGTACGGCCCCCTGGGTCTTTTCGCTTATCCGGTAGCGGGCCCCTTGTCCGCTGAGGGACCGGGAGACCGTGGTCACGGAAACGCCGAGATGGGCCGCGATGGCTTTCAGCGTGGGCGATGCGTTCCGCATGGCAGGCACAAACGATTGTGCAAGCCTGCGCGATGGCGGGATGTATGTCAAGAGCGCGGATTGGCCTGTCGGAGCTCTTTGAGAATGTCCCCTTTTGGACTCGATAGAAATGTCCCCTT
>ENA-UOWO01008264-UOWO01008264.1-activated-sludge-metagenome-genome-assembly--contig:-NODE-8264-length-10016-cov-8.070575_pt1 | contig 10016 bp, 12 predicted proteins | sample MGYA00238148_ERZ761564 | MGnify/ENA primary metagenome ERZ761564 (study PRJEB28885, sample SAMN05720194) | activated sludge metagenome | isolation source: Anaerobic digester | place: USA...
CTACTTTTCCAAATTTTCTCTTAACTTACTCAGCTGTCCCCTCACGCTTCCATCCAAAACTTCGTCTCCGACTTTAATGATTATTCCACCTTTAATTTTTTCATCAATCTTATTTACAATCACAACCTTTTTGGCAAAATATTTTTCTTTAATGAAACTTTCTATTTTTTTCAAAAATTTTTCGTCCAATTTTTCAAAGCTAACCACTTCTGCTTCCACAGCCTCGTTTTCTTTATTCCAAATTTCTTCAAATTTTTGAGATATCTTGGCAAACAATTTTATTTGTCTGTTCCTATCCAAAATTTTAATCAAATTAGAAATCAGTCCATCAATTTCTTTCTGGCTCTTATCTTTTGTAGCTATATATAATGCCTGAGCATATTTTGAAACTGAAATTTTAGACATTTTTGTTTGGGTTTTGATTAGAAATTAGGTTAATTAGGTTAATTAGAAATTTATTTAATCGCTTTTTCGATTAACGCTTTGTCTTTGCTTGAATCTATTTTTTCGTCAATAATTTTTTCCGCAGCTCTGACTACCAGCTCAGCAATTTCCGATCTAGCTTCTTTGACAGCTTTGTTTTTTTCTTGTTCAATTTGAACTTTAGCCTCTTCCAAAATCTTTTCAGATTGTACTTTGGCTGAAACTTCAATATCCTTCGCATTCTTCAGCGCCACATCTTCGGATTTTTTAATTATCTTCTGCGCCTCACTTCTAGCTTCGGCTAATATTTTTTTTTCTCTTTCGGCAATTTCTACCAATTTATTTTTGGCATCTTCTGCGTCTTTCAGTCCCTTTTCGATTTTTTTTGTTCTATTGTCCAACATCTTGAGTACTGGGCCATAGGCAAATTTATATAAAACAAAAAGTAAGACCAAAAAATTAATTATTTGAGCAATAAGCAGCTTCACATTAATACCTAAATTATTTAGTAGTTCCATATGATTAGTTATTAGTTAACAGTTCTCAGTTCACAGTTTATAAAAAAATTCACTGTGAACCGTTGACCATGAACCAAGAACACGCCTAAACGAATTTAATGATCAAAGCCACAACCAAAGCATAAATAGCAATGGCTTCAGCAAAAGCAATGGCCAAAATCATTGCGGTTTGAATCTTGGAAGCCGCTTCTGGGTTTCTTCCAATTGATTCCATGGCTTTTCCGGCCAATTTTCCAATTCCAAAACCAGGACCAATAGCGCCAATACCGATAGCCAGAGCAGCTGCAATTGATTTTATTGCTTCTGCATTGGCGATAGCTGCATCAGCAACTGCCTTTGTTTCTTCTACTGCCATATTTTTTGAGCTTGATAGCCGACTTAACCCGTGGTTTATCGTCACTATCCGCTTATTAAATTAATTAGTTATTAGACAATATACCAGAAAAAATATACGCTAAAAATTTATGAACCATGAACTATCAACTATAAACTACGACCTAATCAATGATGTTCTATGGCCGCTGTTTTCAGAAAAACCAGAGTAAGCATCGAAAAAACCAGAGCTTGAATAAAACCAACGAATAATTCCAGAAACAAAAAAGGGAGCGGAACAAAGAATGGAACCAAGTTCAACATTACAATCAACAGAACCTCTCCGGCAAAAATATTTCCAAAGAGACGGAAGGAGAATGAAACGACTTTGGCCATTTCACCCACAATTTCCAGCAGTCCCACGAAAGTTCCAACAATATAGAATGGTTTTTTAAAAGGATTAACGAAAAATTTTCCAGCATATTTGAAAAATCCAATAGTTACAATACCCATAAACTGAACAGCGAAAACCGCAATCAGAGCAATGGCCAAAGTCACATTCAGATCGGCTGAGGCACTTCTGAGAAATGGGACCAGCACAGTTTTTCCATGGATTTCTTCGTTTATTCCAATGGTTCCTAGTCCTGGAACAAGTTCCACCCAGTTAGAAAGAATAACAAAAATAAAAATAGTCATTATTATTGGAAAGAATTTTTTTGTTTGTTTTCTGTCTTGAGTCACACCATCAATCAAATTAAGGAAGGCTTCTACGATTGATTCAAATACATTTTGCACACCCCTAGGAACAAGCTGCAGCTTACTTCTTAGAATAATTGAAAAAAGTATAATGGAGAGGCTCAAAAAAAAGGTCACTAAAAGTGTATTTGTTATGGGGAAACTCCCTAGGTGAAATATCGTTTCTGGTGCTAATGAAATCTCCATTTTCTTTAAAAATCTAATTAACCCAATATCGAAACAGGCCTACTTTTCCTACATTATATCTTCTGCCAATAAGCAAGAAAAGACCCGTTTTCAAACTCTATTTATCTAAATTATCTAAAATATCTACGGTCTTCCTGTAAATCAAATAGGAAGAAATCGAAATCGAAATTAATATTCCAGTCAGAAGAAACCAAGGAGAGCTTTCAAGTTTTTTGTCTAAAAATCTTCCGACCAACGCTAGCCCAACCAACGGCACGGCTATTGAATAACCCAATTCCCAAGCCAACGACACGGCTGACCATGGCTTTTCATTTTTTTTATCTTCCTCTTTCATTATTTTTAACTTTTACCTTTCACAAAAAGATAACTTTGAAACTGCAGTATTTAATTATCTCTTGATATTTTAAAAAAGTCAACCCCGTTAAAATTTTTGCTGATTTTTGGCTTTTTTTCGGCATTAAGGCGAAGCCGCCTCGCTCTAATTTATACCCAAAATCACATCTTTTCCGAAATTTGTACGGGGTCAATATCAAATATTTTTTTGGCGTTTTGAGTGGTGATTTCAGACACTTCCTCCAAAGATATTTGCTTTATTTCAGCTATTTTTTGAGCAACATAGGCGACATGAGCTGGCTCATTGCGTTCGCCCTTTTTGGGTAGCGGAGTGAGGTATGGACAATCAGTTTCAATGACAATATTTTTAATATCGATTTCCCTCATCAAACGATCGTAACTTTCGCCATAAGTAATGATGCCATTAAGTCCAATTAAATATCCGAGTTCAATAAACTTATTAGCCGTCTTATAACCTCCCACAAAACTATGAATGACTCCGGTTTTTTTCACTGGATTATCTTTCAAAATTTCAAAGAGATCATCATAGGCATCCCAACAATGAATAATCAAGGGCTTTTCCAATTCGTTGGCCAAAGCAATAAATCCCAGCAAAATTTCTTTTTGTTTATTTTTTAATTCTTCTTCATTATCCCCTTCCTCGAAATGATGATAATCGAGTCCGACTTCTCCAATAGCCACCACTTCCTGATTTTTTCCAAGTTCTCGATATTTTTCAAAATTAACATCCTCACCAATTGTTGTAATTTCCTCAGTCAAAAGTTCGCCTTCATCTTGATAAGTAAAATTGCCTTTACGCAGATGCACTGGATGCACTCCGACCGCTGCCCAAAGTTGGTTGGGATATTTCTGGGCATATTCAACCGCTCTTTTGCTCGTTGAATATTGCGATCCGACATTGATAAAAAAAATATCTTTATCCAAAGATCTTTTAATCACCGCGTCAGCATCATCCTGAAACGCGCTAAAATTCACATGAGCATGAGTATCAATTAACATAAAACGGAATGATAAATATCCAATTTCCAATGACAAATCAATTTCAATCCGCCAACTGGTGGGCAAAGCCTAAATTTTTTGTCATTTTGATTTTGGATTTGATTGGAAATTTGTCATTAGTCATTTATCATTAAACTTACCTTATTCTTTGAAAAAGCGGTTCAACTTGTTTGGTTTCCAGCGCTTTTTTTATCTTCTCGGAAGTTTCAGGCATAAAAGGAGTAAGTAGCTCTGAAATAGCAGATAAATCTATTATTAACTTTTGCATTACCTCTTTAAATTTTTCTGAATTATTTTCCTGAAGTTCCCAAGGCTTATTATCTTCAATAAATTTATTATCTTCTTTAATTATACTCCAGATATAATCCAAAGCATTATTTAGTTCTAATTTGTCTATAAATTTTGAAATTTGGTCATTGGTCATTGAAACTTTATTGGAAATTGGAAATTGGTCATTGGTCATTGAAATTAATTTCACAGTACGTGAAATTAAGTTACCTAATCCATTTGCTAAGTCCGCATTATATTTTTCGGTCATCCATTCCCAATTAATATCCACATCATCGCCAAAACTATTGAGACTCAGCAAAATATAGCGTGTTCCATCAGCGCCAAACTTTTCTACCATTTCATAGGGAGAAATAACATTGCCCAAGGACTTGGACATCTTTTGCCCGTTGCTGGTCAAAAAACTGTTAATGAAAATTTGTTTGGAAGCTGGCAAATTAACCGCCATGAGCATCGCTTGCCACATGGCCGATTGCGGACGCAAATTATCCTTGCCGGCTACTTGGATTCCTGGCCACCAAGAATTGAATTTTTCCATATCTCCTGGCCAACCAATCGCTGAGACATAGTTGATCAAAGCATCAAACCAAACATACATCACTTGATCTTCGTCATTTGGTACTGGCACTCCCCATGGCATTTTTTCTTTGACACGTGAAATAGAAAAATCTTCTAACCCCATACTCACAAAACTTTTAATTTCATTAAACCGATGGGCGGGAACTACGAACCCAGGATTCTTTTCATATAAATCAAGTAATTTTTGTTGGAAAGCAGAAAATTTAAAAAAATAATTTTCTTCTTCTCTAATTTCTATTTTTCTGTTGGGATGCAATGGACAGCAATTATCAACCAATTCTGAATCGGTTTTTTCCAATTCACAACCGACGCAATATTTTGTTTTGTAATCCTTCTTGTAAATATATCCGTTGACTTCCGCTTGTCGCCAAAATTCCTGTGCTGATTTCATATGTCGCTCATCGGTCGTACGAATAAAATTATCAAAACTCAAGTTGAGAACATTTTTCATTTCCTTGAATTTTTCTACTTGTTGATCGCAATAAGTTTGCGTATCTAGCCCCAGCTCTTGAGCACGTTCATATATCTTGGCGCCATGTTCATCTGTGCCCACATTAAAAAAAACTTCATGGCCAGCCATTCTTTGAAATCTGGCCCAAGCATCGGCTCGAATAACTTCCCACGCATAACCAATATGCGGATCGGCATTGATATAGGGCAAAGTAGTTGTGATATATTTTTTGGCCATATTTAGCAAGTAATTATCGTTATCTCTCCTTTTATTTTATCCTCATTTTTTTGGAAATATTCCAAAACTTCTTGCGCGTCTCCTCGAATTATTTCTTCGAACATCTTGGTCAGTTCGCGACCCAAAATTATCTTTTTTTCAGGAGCGAAATTTTTGAGCATCTCCAAATTTTTAACCAATCTGTGCGGAGATTCATAATAAACAACGGGAAATTCCACTTCGGCAACTTTTTTGAAAAATGTTTCTCGGCCTTTCTTGTGTGGAGGAAATCCCATAAAGAAAAATTTTTGCATATCAATCCCTGAAACACTGGCCAAAGTTGTGAGCGCAGAAACTCCTGGAATGGGAATGACCGCAATACCGCTAGCAATGGCTTCTTCCACTAGTTGGTTGCCTGGGTCTGAAATCCCCGGAGTTCCAGCATCTGTTACTAACGCCACATTTTCCCCCGCTTGGATTTTCAGAATTATTTTATCAAATTTGATAGCCTTAGAATGTTGATGAAAAGAAATAAGCGGCTTTTCAATTTCATAGTGAAAAAGTAATTTTTTGGTATGTCGGGTATCTTCGCAAGCGATTAAATCTACCTTTTTCAAAGTTTCCAACGCTCGAAGCGTGATATCGCCCAGATTTCCAATCGGCGTAGCGATAATGTATAATATGCCTGTGTTCATATAATAAATGTATCAATAATTCAACAACTTAGCAATTTTATGATTCTTACAACACATATTCTTGCGGGTGCCGTGATCGGAGAAAGTACAAACAATTTGTGGCTGATTATTCCAGCAGCTATCTTGGGACATTTTGCCTTGGATGCCATACCCCACAGCGAATATATCAGATCTTTTAAAGAAAATTTTACTCTCAGAAATACTTGGTGGAAGGTTGGGCTGGATTTACTTTTCGGACTTTTCATTATTACTCTTTTTATTCTCTGCAGCGATTATGATCTGATAAAAATAGAAAATATTTTGATTGGCGTTTTATTTTCAATTTTGCCTGATTTTTTGAATCTGCTTTACTGGAAATTCGGATTCAAATTTCTGGAAAAAATTCACAACTTCCATCACTGGGTACATTGCAGTTCTCGAAATTTGAAAAATAATGATTGGAATATTCGGAATGCAAAAAATGATATTATCATATCTATAATTGCCCTAATATTACTTTTCGCTTAAGCTGTCTTCTCCTTGGTAGCCATCAAATCTTCCACAGCGATATTAATACCAGTAGCAATTGGTATAGCTAAAATTGCACCCAAAACTCCTCCCAGCTTGAGCCCTATTAAAAGAGAAAGAATTATCACAATTGGATTAAGCCCAACAGCCCTTTTCATTACTTGCGGAACAATTACCTGTGATTCTATTTGCTGAGATACTATATATAGGATAAGGGCAATGATCCCTTTCCATGGGGAAATCAAAAAACCCAAAAGCACGCCCGGAATTGCGGAAATTATTGGTCCAAAAAAAGGAATGATTTCCATTAGTCCAGCAAAGAGAGCCAGAATGAAAGCATAGGGAATTCCCAAAATGGAAAGCCAGATAAAATCTATGATGAAAATAGCTAACATTACAATAATTTGTCCTTGCATCCATTTGCCAATTTTATCTTTTATTCTGATCACCAGTGAAGTTGCGTATTCTTCGTGCTTTTTGGGCACTATCGCGACAATAAAATTCTTAATGCCATCCTTGCGAACAGTCATATAGAAAACCAATGCAAAAACAACAACTGCTGAAATTATGCCGGAAAAAAAGCTGACGGTAGTCGCAAAAATTTTCTCCGATATTCCGGAAAAGTTATCAGCCAAATTATCAAAATTGTCCTGTGATCCAGATGCCAAATTAGCATCTTCAGTTGGAAGATAACTGCCAATTCCCGAAATTATATTATTGATATTCTGGGAATATTCTGGAACTTTTTTATATAGATCCTTGAATTGATCAGAAAGATAAGGTGCTAGAAAAAAAGAAATACCACCGATAAAAATAATTACCAAAAGATAAATCAATAGAATTCCCACCCCTCTTCTGATTCCTTTGAATTGCATCCAGTTTACCGCCGGTTCAATAAGAGCCACAATCAAAACAGAAATAAAAAGCAAAGCAATGACATCTCGAACAACATACAAAAACCACAAAGCCAAGATAATCAAAATAGTTCTAAAAATTATTCCAGTAGAAATTTCAATTGGTTGTCTTTCTGACATAAGTTTTGGCAATTTTAAATTTTAATTTTTAAATTATAAATGAATTTAAAAAAAATTTGGTGTTTTAAAATTTAAACATTTAGATTTAATTTAAAATTTCAAATTTAATATTTAAAATTTATAATGCTAAAATCTTTTTGATTTTTGCATTATTATTATGTGGTCCAATAATTGCCAGATTCAATTTTTTATTTTGGAAGATATCCCGAGCTACTCGCAAAACATCACTCGTTTTAACTTTATCAATATGTGCAAAAATTTCTTCAATTTTCATTATTTTTTTCTTACGCAATTCCTGACCAATGAAAAACATCGCGACTTCATCTGAAGCTTCCAGCCCCATCAAACTTTTACCTTTAATAAAATCTTTAGCCTTTTGCAATTCCCTTTCACTTACTAAATTTTCAGATATTTTTTTATATTCTTCCAAAATTATTTCTATGGCTTTTTCAATATTTTTATGTTCTACTCCAGCACTAGTTGAAAAATATCCGCAGTCCTTGAAAGCTTCAACGCCACTTCTTACATAATAAGCCAACCCTCTTTTTTCTCTAACTTCAATAAATAAACGACTGGACATATTGCCACCCAAAATCACCGACAAAAGAGACAGGGCAAAACGATCTCGGTGATTTTCGTCATAGCTTCTCACGCCCAAAACCAAATGAGTTTGATCGGTTTTTTTGAATTTTATTTTCAGTTCTGGTTTTTTTTGTTTTTCTTTGAAAACTTCAAAGGAGGGTTTTTTACCCTTAGGCATTTTGGAAAAATATTTTTGAATTTGTGTTTTTATTTTTTTCTCATTGAATTTTCCAGCTACACAAATAACTGTATCGCCCGCCGTATAAAAACGCGTGATATAATTTAAAAAATCTTTCCTTTGAAAATCTTGAATGGTTTTTTTATCACCGATTATTTCTCTGCCCAAGGAATTTCCGGAATATATTAACTCTTCGAAAACATCTCCAGCATTTCTGACAGGAGTATCTTCATACATATTCAACTCCTGAATGATTGTGCCTTTTTCTTTTTCAATTTCCACTGCATCAATCTTAGAATGCAAATACATATCCGAAACAACATCCAGTGCCAGCTCCAAATGTCTTGCATCAACTTTTACATAATATCCCGTTGAATCCTTGGATGTGTAGGCATTATATTCTCCACCAACGGAATCAAGTTCTTCAGAAATCGAAAGAGCTGTTGGGCGTTTTTCCGTGCCTTTAAAGAACATGTGTTCGATAAAATGAGAAAGACCAGCTTCTTTGTCTTTTTCATAGCGTGAACCCACACCCACCATAATAAAAACAGTAGCCGTTTGCGTTTCCTTCATGGGAACGGTAATTAATCGTAAGCCATTTGGAAGATTTGTTTTCTTATAATTCATATTCTTACTTTTTTTTATTTCTGCTTATTCGAATTAATCCGGAACATGGAACAATTTCTATGCCTTTCTTCTCCAGTTCATCCAGAAACAAGTTCATGCCCAAAGAATCTGAAGAGATGTGACCAGCAATAACCACATTGATATGATATTTTTCTGCCTCTTTGCGACTCTCTTCATTCATATGCATTCCAATAATGGTTCCAACTCCAGCCTGAGAAAGTTTTTCATAAATTTCTTTGCTACTGGATGTTCCGCCAGTAATTTCTGTAAGGGCAATTTTTCCTACCCTATTCTCTCCGGCACCAGCGAAAATCTTTGGACCAAAACCTTTTTTGGCGGCCTCTCTGTATTCGGTAATTTCCAGCAGTGATTTGATAACATCTTCCACATATTCCGGCTTATCTTTTTTGAGTTTTTCATCAACAAATTTTGCCACTAAATTATCCGCCGGCGTATGCACATTCATTAAATTCATTTTCAAAAGCTTGGCCGCATCAGAAACTTTGTAATGATTTTCCGCACCCACTCCTCGACTTACCTCGCTTATTCTGATTTTTGTGAGACTTTCGGCAATATTAATGGGAACGCCATACATCAAAAAAACATCAGCTTGCAGATGCATGACATCATCAAGCCCAGCTAGTCCCAACCCCAAAGGATGGTGTCCAATAACAGTTTCGATATCCAATTCTTCAGCCAACATCATTTCCGCGGTATCAATATCAATTCCCGCCATAACTTTTTTGATGTTTTTGCTTCCGTTATCAAATTGTATTCTGGAATCAGAATAAGGGTTAGTCATTCTCTCCACATCAAAAATTTCTTTTTCCTCTTTGGTCATTTTTGCATATTTTTCCTTGATTCTTTTCAGTTGTTTTTGAATTTGCTCTTTGGAACGAAAATCATTTTTGATTCCCATGTCAATCGCTAGTTTTAATATATCTTGGATATTCATATTTTTTATTCAGCAAATTTATTTTTTAAATAATTTTCTAGTTCTTCTATTTTTATCCTTTCTTGTTGCATGGTATCGCGATCACGAACTGTCACATCCCCATTTTCCAATGTTTCAAAATCAACCGTGATACAATATGGAGTACCAATTTCATCTTGTCTGCGGTATCTTTTGCCAACATTGCCATTATCATCAAATTCGCACATATACTGCAGCTTTAGTTTATCAAATATTTCTCTGGCCTTAGCCACCAATTCCGGTTTGTTTCTCATGAGTGGAAAAACAGCCACCTTGACTGGGGCCAATTTTTTATCCAACTTCAAAACAGTTCTAATTTCTCCATCATTTTTCTCTTC
>ENA-UOWO01008265-UOWO01008265.1-activated-sludge-metagenome-genome-assembly--contig:-NODE-8265-length-10016-cov-5.641502_pt1 | contig 10016 bp, 9 predicted proteins | sample MGYA00238148_ERZ761564 | MGnify/ENA primary metagenome ERZ761564 (study PRJEB28885, sample SAMN05720194) | activated sludge metagenome | isolation source: Anaerobic digester | place: USA...
GCGTCAGACCGGTAAGTATTGCAATGCGCGAATCTGCCGAAGCTTTTGCGCGGCAGCATGCTCTGCAGCCTCAACCAGGCGACTTTGCCGAGAATATTATAATTGAGGGGCTGGATCTTGCACCAGTGAAGATTGGCGGGCATCTACGCCTCGGTTCTGTCGTTCTCGAGGTTGTGCAGATCGGCAAGGAAACAAAGCCTGATCATTATTCCTTTCATGGATTCAGACTGCTGCCGACGCATGGTTACTTCTGCCGGGTCGTGACCGGCGGTGTCATAAAAGACGGTGACCCGTGCGATATTGTAAAGTAGTCACTTTGCACCGAAAAGACCTGTGACCGTTTTTTACAATGCACAATATGAACATATAATGGTCTGAATAAAGAATTTTGAGGTGAACAGATGTTCGAAATTAAAAAGAAAATAGCGACTCTGGGGCTTGCAACAGCCATGACTCTGCTGGTTTCGGCCGCTGACGCCAAACTTTGCATTGGCTGCAGTGCCGAGTTGCCAGATAATGCCAATTTCTGCGCCGGCTGCATGACGCCGCAGCCGAAAGCTGCCAGGCTGGCCGGACCTCAGACGGCGCAACCGGCAGATCTGCGCGAGCAGGTTCTTGACCTTTTCGCTTTTCTCGATGAATTCGAAGCGCATTTTCATGACATTCAGTATCTCAACGTGCTTGGCAAGATGCCCGATGTCAAAACCCGATTTCAAAACGCTGCCGCCAGATATAAAAAGCTTGAGCCAAGATTGCCCGAAGAACTGACAATTCTGGCGCAGCTGTATGCCGCAAAATTTCAGCTCTTTGAAGGTATGACCGGTATAATGAAAAACCTGCGCCTCGACGGCGGCTACCGCGCTGCACTGGTCAAGTCGAGCATGGTGGTAATGCATCTTTACAATCAGGTCATCGACACTTTCAGGACACCGAAAACCTATGATCGCGCGGCTCTCGAAACGCTCAAAAAGAGGGTCGCCAATATTCCGAAGCGCACGCAGAAATATGCGGTCACGGCAAAATACCTGCAGCTGGGCAAACAGCAGGTTCCGGGCGGCGAAAAGGTCATGGTGCTTGGCATTCAGGGCAAGAGAGCGCACGTGCTCTATATGGGCCCGAGCATGGACAACAACCCGGTCGAGGGCATGATTGGCCTGCGCGACCTTGAGAAACGCACGACCTGGGCCCGCGAAAATATTTTCTTTTTCGACGAGGCACAATGAGCGGCAAACAAGGTCTGGCGCTGTTCGACTTCGACGGCACGATCACGACGCACGACAGTTTTCGCGATTTCCTGATTTTCTTTTTCGGGAAATGGCGTTTCATGTTCGGTTGCCTGCGCGCGGCTCCGTGGCTGCTCGCTTATCTGCTGCGCCTGGTCAGCAACCAGGCTGCCAAACAGCAGGTGACACGCATTTTTTTTGCCGGCATGCCACAAAAAGAATTCGAAGCACAGGCAAAAAAATTCGCAACCGGCATTCTCAATAAAATTGTGCGCCCGGCTGCCATCGAGAAGATTCGCTGGCACAGGGACCAGGGGCACCGTGTAATTCTCGTTTCGGCATCATTTACCGATTATCTCAAATTCTGGTGCGAACAGCACGGCATGGAAATCATTTCGACGCGTCTTGAAACAAAAAATGGCCTTCTCACCGGCAATTTTGCAACGCCGAACTGTTACGGCCCTGAAAAGGTCAAACGCATCAGAGAAGTCGTCGATCTCGCTGAATATCAAACCGTCTATGCCTACGGCGACTCGCGCGGCGACCGTGAAATGCTCGAAATCGCCCACGAAAAAGGCTACCGCGTTTTTTAACCAGCCGCTGCCCCTCCAGACTTGAATACTGGAAAATTATTTTGCAAACAGGCTGGTGTAACTATGCATGGACGTGTTAAAAATAAAATCAGTCCTGTAAAAATTATTATTCCCGGAGAGCAACAATGGGTAAAGAATTAAGAACGACCAAGGAAACCAAAAAGCCTGCGACCAAAACCCCCAAGGAAAAGAAAGAAGCAAAGAGACTTAAAAAAGAATCGAAGTAATTTAAAGTGAATTTGCGGCCTTTTTTCCGGCCGGATTTCACAGAATACGCAAATATTTGAATATCTTAAATGCTGAGGTCTGTTTGCAGCGTTTTATCGCGCTGATACGCCTCAGCATTTTTGTTTTAAAAAGCGGAACCGGCACTGGTGCTTTGGCAAAAGAAAATAAATATTGTCTGGGCTGGAAAAAATAAAAACTTTGGCAGCATAAAACTGGTATAAGAAAAAAATGCGATCTTAAGGAGACAGTCATGCGCAGAATCATTTATTTTCTTCTGATGTGCAGCCTTGTCTGTATTACAGGCTGGGCCTCGCCATTTGAAGAAAAGGAAGTCAGAATCGAAGAGGGCAGGGGAGCCGGCGGCCCATCGACGATCAGCGGAACCGTTCACACTCCTGGCGCCAGATTGAATATCAGAACCGGGGCATGGGGCAAGGTTGTCGGCCAGCTTGGCCATGGCAGCAAGTTAACGATTGTCGGCTCAAGCGGCGACTGGTATAAAATCGCCTATAAAGGCTCGACACGTTACGTTCATAAAAATTATGTCAGCACCTCGGGCCAGAAGGCTTCGGGAAAAGCCCCGGTAAAAGGTGTCAGCGGTGCCGCACGCACCGGAACCGTCGACACCAATGGCTATACCCTCAATGTCAGATCAGGGCCCTGGGGCAGTATCGTTGGCAGTCTGCGCGATAATGCAAAAGTGACCATTGTCGGGCAGAGTGGCGACTGGTACAAGATTTCTCACGGCGGTAAAACCCGCTACGTTCACAAAAAATACGTTAAGTCAGGCAGTCAGACTGTTGCCAGCAAACCCAAAACCGGTGGCGGTTCTTCGTCGAATGCTTCCACTTATAAGGCTTCAGTTGTTGGTGATGCCATGGGAGATGGCAGTGTTGCCGGCGCGATTACCTGGTCACGCGATCAGATAAACGGCACAAAACGCGGCTATAATGTTAACAACGGCATGCGGTCGAGCAACCCGAAAGCCTGGGCCGGCTGGTGCCTGGCCTTTGTCAATACTTCCTATGGTCGCAAAAAGCCGTTGCTCGCTGCACCCAGTGCCATTCAGAGCTATTACAAATGTAAGGCTGCCGGTAAAATTGTTGTTAATAAAAACCCGCCGGCCGGCGCCGTAATGTTCACCGGTACCGTGCCCGGAAACCCCTACGGTCACATTTTCATGGCCACCGGCAAAATGCACGGGCCGAATGATCCGATAATCATCACTACCACAAGCTATGGCGTCAAGGAAATGCCACTGAGCCAGATGTGGAAAGGCCCGAAGTATCTCGGCTGGGCAATGCCCTGAGCCGCAATAATCAAAGGTAACAAAAATGAAAAAAATCATTATTTCATCGGTGTTTGCGGCCATGGCAACCTTTCCGGTTCTGGCTCTCGATTTGAATTTGAGCGTAAAAGATGCAGGACTAAGGGTTCTGACGGCAAAAGAAGCACCGGAAGGTTTCGGGCGTGGTCTGCCAATGGGCCCGTCAGCGTTACATTATGCGGGCACAGGTCTTTGGGCAGTTGACTCGATCGCCGGCCGTCTGGTCGAATTTGACAACAGCGGTAAAGAAGTTGCCAGCTTAACTGTTAAAGATGGCGATAAGCTGGTTATTTCCGATTTTGCGATGATTGCCGACGAAACGGGCAATAGCAAGGGTTTCTGGCTTGTTGGCTCAGAAAAGCCAGAGGTAATTAAAATCGATAATGCCGGCAACGTGCTTGCCAGTTTTTCGACCGATCTGAGCATTCAGAGTCGCATTGAAATGCTTCCGGGTGGCCGCCTGGCCATTTTCGATCAGGGCATGTCTGCTTTCGCAGTTTACGATGAAACCGGCAGGATGCTGTTCAAACAGAGCGGCATCGGTAGCGGGATAGCGGTTGAAAAGAATGGCGACATTCTTTTTCTCAATCTTGAAGAAGTCGGGCTCGAAGACAAGCTGTTTCTCTGCCGCCGCGCTGACGTTGACGGCAAAATCATCAAGGTCTGCGAATTGCCATTTGCCCCGGAATCTAACCCGGCGCTGCTTCTCGGCCTCGATAACGGTCAGGTGCTGATCGGCTTTCACTCTCTCGATGAAGAAAGCGACGAAGCCACCTACAATATCTGCAAGGTCGCTGCTGACGGCAATGTTACTGCAACCATGAATACGGGTTTCCCGGCGCCGTTCATCAGCCGGCCGGTTATCAGCAGTGGCAGCAAGCTCATGCTGGTGTCGTTCGTCGAAGAGAACGGGCAGTATCTGCTGCGCCTCTCTGACCTGGCCGAAGAGCTCATAGAGGAAGCCGCCGAGGGCTGAATTTTCGATTGCCTAAGCCGCCTGCAGCGAAATTTTTGCGGGCGGCTTTTTTATGATTGGCTGGCACCCTATGCCCGTCATGCCCGCGGCGGGGCTTGTCGATTTAACCCCTGAAAATGGCTTTTTCAATGCACCGCCCACCACGCAGTCCGCTCAGATAAGAATCGCTTTGTACCGAAACATTAAAAATCTCAATAAATCGACAGACCCCTGCCCAGGAATGACGGAAAGAGAGCGAAAATGGTTTATAAATCGCAGGTCGGCTCTTCGACAAGCTCAGGGACCGTTATAAAGCGGGCGATTTTTTTCCGGTTGCGTTTAGGCGGGGTTTGCCTGTAAGGTATTGGCAACCCAAATTATAGAGTTTTTGCAGGGAAGGAGTCAGACTTGAACCCGAAAAGATTCATTTCGACCGTTTTATTGCTGCTCATTGCCGGCTGCTTGCCCGTTTTTTCACAAGCCCCGGCAGCGGCAGATCAGGAAAAGCTGCTGCAGCAGAGCATCGAGGCACTTAAAGAGAATACCGAAGCCGTAAAAAAGCTCACCGGCATGCTCGAAAGCGGTGCCTTCGCGGCACCAGGCGCAACCACATCAGGCGCGGCACTGCCTGCGGCCACCGACTTCGCCAAAATGAGCGAAGCTGACAAACAGGCTCTGATCGCCGGCCTCAAATGGGAAACCAACACCGAATACAAAGGTTTCGGCAGTCGTGAAGCCAAAAAGGGCGGCACGCTGACCAGCGTCGAAACATCGTTTCCGCCGACCCTGCGCACAGTCGGTAAAAATGCCAACTCGACCTTCAACAGCCTGATGATCGGGCTTTGCTACGAGAGCATGCTCGATCTTGACCCGATCACTTTCAACTATGCACCAAACCTGGCGAAACGCTGGGCCATCGCCGACGATAAGGTCACCTTCTTCTACGAACTCGACGAGCGGGCGAAATGGTCTGACGGCAAACCGGTGGTTGCCAGCGATATCGTCAAGAGCTGGGAGCTTTACACTGACCCCGGCATCGACGACCCGTTCTCGATCGACTACTGGAACAAATACGAAAAGCCGGTGGCACTGACCGACCGCATTGTCGTCGTCAGGTCAAAACAGCTTAACTGGCGCGCTTTCATGTCGTTCAGTTTCATGACAGTTCTGCCGGGCCATATTCTCGAAAAAATCGACGGTAAAAAATACCTCGAAGAATACCAGTTCAAGATGATGCCTGGTTCGGGCCCGTACACCTACGAAAGCTCGAAAGTCAACGAAGAGATTCTGCTGACCCGCCGCAAAGACTGGTGGCAGGCCGATGTCGAAAAAAATGTCGGCTATTACAATTTCGACAAACTTCATTTCGTCTTCATTCAGGATGAAAACCTCGTCAAAGAAAAGTTCAAAAAGGGTGAACTCGACTGGATGTATGTCAACGTCGCCCGCGAATGGCACCAGGAATTCATTCCGGCAATGATGCCACAGCTTGCCAACGGCTGGATTCAGAAACGCAAAGTCTATACCCATCGCCCGATAGGGGTTTCGGGGATCGCCTTCAACCTGCGCAAACCGCCATTCGATGATATCAGAGTCAGAAAAGCGATCGGTTATCTCTATAACCGCGAAAAGATGATGGACAAGCTTTTCTTCAACGAATACGAATATCTCGACACCTTCTACCCGAATTCGCCCTACGAAAACCCCGACAACCCGAAGATCCGCTTCGACCCCGAAAAGGCGGTCGAGCTTCTGGAAGAGGCCGGCTGGCTACAGAAGAATCGCGATGCCGAGGGCTGGCTCGTTAAGGACGGCAAACGCTTCGAGCTTTCCCTGAATTATGTGCAGAAGACTTCTGAACGCATTTTCACCATCTTTCAGGAAGACCTGCGCGATGTGGGCATCAAACTCAATCTCAAGCAGGTTACCTGGGCCACCGACATCAAGGAAGTCGGCGAGCGCAATTTCGAAATGAGTTCACGCGCTTACGGCGGCATTCTTTTCCCGAACCCCGAGAGTTCAATGCATTCGAAGTTTGCCGATCTCAACAATAACAACAACATCTGGGGCTTCAAAAACGCCCGTGTCGACGAGATCTGCGACAAATACCCGCTGATGTTCGACCCGAAAGAGCGTATCGAAGCGGTGCGCGAAATCGACAAAATCGCCTGCCTCGAGCATCTTTACGCTTTCGGCTGGTTCGCGGCGCACACCCGCCTGCTTTACTGGAACAAATTCGGCATGCCCGACTATATTCTCGCCAAGACCAGTGACCAGCGCTCGATTGCGTCGCTGTGGTGGTATGATGAAGCACGAGCGAAGAGCCTCAAGGAAGCCCGCGAAAAGGGCGGCAAGCTTGAAGTCGGCCCCGAGATCGTCAGATGGTGGGACGAACACTACCCGCCGATCGCAGGAGAGAAGTAAGCAATGTACAGCTATTTTATTCGCAGATTTCTTCTGATGATACCGACTTTCATCGGTATTACCTTTCTCTGTTTCACGGTGACCCGCTTCGTGCCGGGTGGCCCGGTTGAGCAGGCAGTGCTGCGCTATCAGCAGGCCATGTCGCAGACCAGCGAAGGGGGCGGCGGCAGCTCAAGCAGTCAGACCACGCAGGGCCAGATCTCTGAAGAGATGATGCAGCGGCTCAAAGAAATTTACGGGTTCGACAAGCCCTTTTATATCGCTTATATTAACTGGCTCTGGCGCGTCTGTCACCTCGATCTGGGCGTTTCAGACACCCACTCAAGGCCGGTCTGGGATCTGATCAAAGAGAAGTTTCCGGTGTCGATCATTTTCGGCCTGACCGGGTTTCTGCTGTCTTACACGATTTGTATTCCACTCGGCGTCTGGAAAGCGGTTAAACACAGTTCGACCTTCGATACGGCCAGCTCGGTGCTCGTGTTCATCGGCTATTCGATTCCTGGCTGGACCGCCGGGGTTCTGCTGCTGATGCTGCTCGGCGGGAACGCTTATCTTGACCTGGTGCCGCTTGGGGGCAAAGAGAGCGCGGCCATTCAGCCGGGTTCGTATCTTTCGCAGTATCTGCAGCAGGGCGGGGTGGCAGCCGATCTGCCCGAGGCAGTTCGCAAAGAACACCCGAAGCTTAAAGACACCGACACGATAAATTCTAATCACCCTGCTTATCAGCATATTCCGGCTGAGAAGCGTGCACAGCTGACGACCGGCAAGCACGACGACCTGACCTGGTTCGGGCGCTTTCTCGACACGGCCTGGCACATGATTCTGCCGGTTTTCTGCTATGTTCTCGGGCTGTTTGCCTCGCACACGGTGCTGATGAAAAACTCACTGATGGAAAACCTCGGCCAGGACTACGTGCGCACCGCCTTTGCCAAGGGCCTGTCAGAAAACGTCGTCATTTTCAAGCACGCGTTGCGCAACTCGCTGATTCCGATTGCGACCGGCCTGGGGCACATGCTCTCGATCATTCTCGCCGGTTCGTATCTGATCGAAAAGGTTTTCAACATTCACGGGTTCGGCCTGCTTGGCTACGAATCGCTGATCGCCCGCGACTACCCTGTCACACTGGGCATTCTCGTTATCGGTTCGATGCTGAAGCTCTTCGGCAACATCGTTTCAGACTTCCTCTACTGCATCATTGACCCGAGGATCCGCTTCTCATGAAAGAAACCTACGAAAACAACCAGAAACTCATCAACACCATCGCGCTGCTGGTCTTCTGGGCCGCAATTTATGCGATGTTTCCGGCACTTGGGGAAAAGGGTATCAACCCTGACTACTCGATCGAGGCTGCGATCAGCTTCGGCCTGGCCGTCGGCGCCGTCGTTTATCTGCTGCCGCTGCTGATTGCCGCGCTTGGCTCGTTCGGCATGTTTTTCACCAGCCCGATTTTCAAGCGGCGCTGGCGCAAGTTCCAGAGTCTGAAGCGCGGTTATTACGCCTTCATTCTCATCATCAGCCTGTTCGTTCTCTCGTTTTTCGCTGAGTTCATGATCAACGGCAAGGCGCTGTTCGTTAAATACCAGGGCAAGCTTCACTTTACCCTGTTCAGCTTCGAAAGTGCTCGAACATTCGGTCTCAAAGGCTACGGCGTGCCCAATTACCGCATGATGAAACAGGTCTATCAGACGCGCAACAGTGAACGGGCCGAACGCATTAAAAACGGCACCGCAACCGAAGAAGACCTGAAATACAAAGACTGGGGCGACGACTGGGTTTTGCTGCCGGTTTATCCCTACGGTCCGCTTGAGTCGTTGCTCGACGAACTGCCGTGCCGCCCGCCGCACCCGCCGACCTGGCTGACCGGACGCTGGCGCCAGGCGTTTTTCGAAGAGTCGCTGTTCGTGCTGCCCGAAAAGCAGCCGACCGACGAAGAGCTGAAAACTAAATACAACCGGCCTGACTGGGTTGGGCTCGACATCGCGAAGCTTTATCGCGAAATGGCCGTGGCCGGCCTGTTCGAACTGAAACCGGGCGTCAAAATGCCGGGCACCTTTCAGCATCTGCTCGGCACCGATGACCGCGGCCGTGACGTGTTTGCGCGCATGGTCTATGGTTTCAGAACGTCTTTGTCGTTCGCACTCGTCGTCTGTTTCTTCTGCTACGTGATCGGCATCACGATCGGGGCGCTGCTCGGCTATTACGGCGGCACCTTCGATATAATCATGCAGCGCTTCGTCGAAATCTGGTCGGCAATGCCGTTTCTCTATACGGTAATGATCTTTGCGGCGATCATGATCCCGAATTTCTGGATGCTGGTCGGCATTCTCGTGATGTTCAAATGGATGGGCATGACCTATTACATCCGCGCTGAGTTTCTGCGCGAAAAATCGAAAGACTACGTCGCGGCGGCCCGCGCCATCGGCTGTACCGACGGGGCGATCATTTTCAGGCACATTCTGCCGAACGCGCTGACACCGGTCATTTCGTTCGCACCCTTCGCCGTGGTCGCCGATATCGGCGCGCTGGTATCGCTCGACTTTCTCGGCTTCGGGCTGCCGGCGCCGACGCCGTCGTGGGGTGAACTGCTCGGGCAGGGCCTGTCGAACCTGACCAAGCCCTGGCTGATTCTGTCGCCGACCCTGGCGATGTTCTGCACCCTGCTTCTCGTCTCATTCATCGGTGAGGCGATCAGAGAAGCCTTCGATCCGAAGCAGTATTCACGGCTCAGATAAGGAGTAATTCGCAATGGCCAAAGAACTTTTAACCGTAAGAAACCTGCGAACCTACTTCAAAACTGAAGCCGGTATCGCAAAAGCCGTCGATGGCGTCGATTTCGATATCATGCCCGGCGAAGTGCTCGGCATTGTCGGCGAATCGGGCTCAGGCAAGTCGGTGACCTCGCTGTCGATCATGCAGCTGATTCCGAACCCGCCTGGCGACATCGTCGACGGCCAGATCGTCTTCGAAGGCGTCGACCTGCTGCAGGCCTATCGCGCCAAAAACTACGACGCGATCCGCAAGATTCGCGGCAACAAAATCTCGATGATCTTCCAGGAACCGATGACCAGCCTCAACCCGGTTTTCACGATCGGCGACCAGATTGCCGAATCGCTGATTCTGCATCAAAACCTTGATAAAAAGGCAGCCCGCGACCAGGCGGCCAATATGCTCGATCTCGTCGGCATTCCGTCAGCGCGTGAGCGTCTCGACGAATACCCGCACCAGTTCTCGGGCGGAATGCGCCAGCGCGTCATGATCGCGATGGC
>ENA-UOWO01008266-UOWO01008266.1-activated-sludge-metagenome-genome-assembly--contig:-NODE-8266-length-10015-cov-4.611044_pt1 | contig 10015 bp, 8 predicted proteins | sample MGYA00238148_ERZ761564 | MGnify/ENA primary metagenome ERZ761564 (study PRJEB28885, sample SAMN05720194) | activated sludge metagenome | isolation source: Anaerobic digester | place: USA...
AAGTGGCCTTTTTCCTGACCCCGGTTGAAAATGAGTGGCAGAATGCAGGTGCCGGAATGATCGGTCGATTGTCTGACCCGATGACGCAGGCAGATTGGATTGCCCATCTGAAAGTCCAGCTGGGTGTATCAGTGGTGAAATATACGCGGCCGGTGACAGATCTGATTCAGACGGTTGCGGTTTGCGGCGGGTCCGGATTTTTTCTTTTGGGAGATGCCAAAGCGGCCGGGGCTGATGTTTTCGTGACCGCCGATGTGAAGTATCATGAGTTCTTTGATGCTGAGGACCAGATTCAATTGATGGATGTTGGACATTTTGAGTCAGAACAATTCACTTCTTCTCTGATAATCGAGAAATTGTCAATACAATTTCCTAATATTGCGGTCCTTTTATCGGAAACGAAGACAAATCCAGTTTTCTACGCTTAAATTACATTCATGGAAAGTACTGTTTCTCAGAAACTTGACGCCCTTCTGGCTCTCCAGAAGATCGACTCTCAAATAGACGAACTAATCAAAATCAGAGGAGATCTCCCCGAAGAAGTTCGGGATCTGGAAGATGAGCTTGCCGGTTACGAGACCCGTATCGGAAAATTCAAATCCGAAATCGACGAATTGGTTCAGGAAGTAGGAAAAGGAAAAGCCGGAATCAAGGAAGCTGAGAAACTGATTAAGAAATATCAGGAGCAGCAAAACAACGTTCGGAACAACCGGGAATTTGAAGCGATTTCGAAAGAGATCGAATCTCAGGAACTCGATATTCAGTTGTTTGAGAAAAAGAACAAGGAAACTCTGTTCAAAATCGAAAAGAAAAATATCGAGATTGCCGACATCGAAACCCGTATGAACGGGCGGAAAGGCGATCTGGAGGCCAAAAAATCAGAGCTGGATTCCATCATTGCCGAAAGCACAGAAGACGAGAAAAAGCTTCGTGATGTTCGGGTGGAAGCGGTTGGAAAAATTGAAGACCGCCTTATGTACAGCTACAACCGTATCCGTCAGAATTCAATCAACGGACTGGCAGTAGTAAAGGTTCGTCGTGGAGCTTGCGGAGGTTGTTTCAACCAGGTTCCGCCTCAGCGTCAGGCTGATATCCGGGAGAAAAAGAAAATCATCGTGTGTGAACACTGCGGAAGAGTACTTGCCGATGTGGAGGTAATTGAAGAAGCTGCTACTGGCAAAGTGAAGTAGTTAACCTGATACCATAAAAAAACCCACGTCAAAAGCGTGGGTTTTTTTATGACCATTCCAGTTCCCAAAATTGTCTCTTACCCTATTTGAGTTTTGACATCCCTCCGTCAACTGTAAGGCATTGACCTGTAATCCAGGAGGCTCCGTCTGATAAAAAGAATCGGGCTGCCGAAGCCATATCATCAACAGAACCAACTCTTTGCAAAGGATGCCGTTTGCCAGCGGCTTCCAGTTTCTCGGGTGTGTTGAGCAAAGCAGAGGCGAGAGGTGTGTCTGTAAGCGATGGAGCCACCACATTGACACGGATTTTGGATGGCGCCAGTTCCGATGCCAGTGACAGCGCCAATCCCTCAAGTGCACCTTTGGCCGAAGAAATGCTGGCATGGAAACCCAACCCGATTTTTGCTGCTACTGTACTGAAAACAACCACCGAGCTTCCATCTGCTTTCTTCAGACGGGGTAGAATGGCCTGCATACATTGCACAAAACCCAGTACGTTCACCTGAAAATCATGTTGAAAATCAGTTGCCGACAACCGGTGAAAAGGCTTGAGGAGGATGGTTCCGGGCAAGTAGACCATTCCATCAAAAACATCGGGCCAGTCAGACGGAATCGTAAAAGGCTCCATTGCAGTCGCATCCCAGGTAACATGGCCCGCCGAATCAACAGGACTCCGTCCGGCTGTAAAAACCTTGCAGCCATCCGCCACTAACATTTCGAGTAATTTTTGGCCAATACCAGAGGAGGCCCCGATCAGGAGAACATTTTTTTGTCGCATGAAATAGGTGTTTTAGAAAGTTTATCCTTTCTGATAAATGTGTCGCAGGAATTCTTCCCTTGTCGGAATCTCCTTAAACTTACCCAGATAGGTTGCTGTTACGGTTGAGCTGGTCGTATCTTCCACACCTCTTGAGCTTACACACAGATGGCGGGCATCGATCACGACGGCCACATCTTCTGTTGCCAGAACTTCTTTCAGGTAATTGGCGATCTGAACAGTCAGACGCTCCTGTACCTGCGGCCGCTTGGAGAAAAACTCCACAATCCGGTTGATCTTGCTGAGTCCAATCACTTTTCCATTGCTGATGTATCCCACGTGGGCCTTCCCCACAATAGGAACAAAGTGGTGCTCGCAATTGCTGTATAAGGTGATATCACGTTCGATCAACATCTGATCGTATTGATATTTATTTTCAAACAGCGCCACTTTCGGAGCATTAGCGGGATTGAGACCTTTGAAAATTTCCTTCACGTACATTTTGGCCACCCGGTGTGGTGTGCCTTTGAGGCTGTCGTCGTTGAGATCTAGGCCGAGTACGTTCATGATTTCAGCAAACTTCTTTTCAATCAGTTCAATCTTGGTCTCATCATCGAGATCGAATGCTCCTTCCCTCATCGGGGTGTCGAAGGAGGTAAAAAGGTGGGCATCGCCTATTTCGTCCATTGTAAATCCTGCCAGAGGGTTCACCTCGAGTATCTTATCCATTTGCTGGGTATCGTACAAAGTTTCGTTCCGTTTCATATAAAGTGATGGCTAAATCAAGTTTCATGTCTATTTTTTCTCTGAGAATATTCCAGATAACAACGGCTATGTTTTCGGCTGTGGGATTCAAAGATTGGAATTCTTTGATTTCTTCGTTGATATTTCTGTGATCAAATACGTCAAGAACGAATTCTTTCATCAAATCACTCAACTCTTTTGTGTCGATCACAAACCCTGTTTCCGGATCAATATCACCAGTTACTTCCGCCACTACTTCGTAGTTGTGTCCGTGATAGAAAGGGTTGTTGCATTTTCCGAAAACCTGTTGGTTTCGCTCTTCTGACCAGGCAGGATTGTGAAGCCGGTGAGCCGCATTGAAATGTTCCTTTCTAAAAACCGATATTCTCATTTATTGTTAAGACCCTGAATCGTGTAATTTGTTTAATGTTTTTGATATTTTGCTAAACATGTCCAAAAACAAATGGACTTGATTATTGTACAAAAATTGAGCTAAAATTGCATTTCCGCCGGATACCCTGACATGAATAAATTGAATAGTCCGGCACATGCCGAGATTCTGCCAAATTGACCCGGAATAATGATTCCTTTCCTTCAAGCAATTTTACATAAAAACAATGGCAAAGTATTCGCCACAGAGACCATTGGACAGGTTATTCTTGTTATGGTTATCATTTTGAATTCCACAATTTCCCTGGAGGCCCAAACCACTGATACGACAAGAATCCATGCCTGTCGTAATTTTTTCAACCTCACCGCTACTCTCACAAAACCCATTTTCAGTACAACCATCGCGAATCTGGATGACAACCTTAAATTGAAATACAGAACTGTAAATCCACTTCGGTTTGGGCTTGCTTTTGACTATCGCTGGTTTGGGGTTGAAGTTTCATCTCAGATACCCACGACCAAATCTCAGGATGTCCGGAAAGGGAAGACGCAGAGCACATCGTTCCGTTTTACCATTAACAGTCGTAAATTTTCTGTTTTATCACAGTATCAGGATTACCGGGGGTTTTACCTGGATGACAATAAATTCATCTACAATCCGTTTGCAACCGACAATCCGCTTCCGAAGCGGCCAGATCTGATCAATAAGATGGTACATCTGAATGGATTTTACTATTTCAATCACCGTCATTACAGCAATCCGGCTGCGGCAGGCCAATACGAAAGGCAAATCCGCAGTGGAGGATCTCCAATGATTGGCATTGGGTATTTATTTAATTCCATTCATGCTGATTCGTCTCTCATTCCCAGAAAGGAAAGGAAATACTTTCCGAACATGAGTGCAATCCGGCAAGTAAGCACCTCGCATATTTATGGAAGTGTTGGATATTGCTATTCGTTTATTTACCGAAAGAAATATTTTCTCAATCTGTCTGCGGGCCCTGGAATAGCCCGGTTTCAGGTTCTGGAGAAACGTTTCAATGGAGCCACCAGTGGGAAATGGGATCTGGGGATTCGACTTGACACCAGAGGTTCAATCGGATATAATGGCGAATCTTTTTACTACGGAGCTTTTTATTCTGGTTTCTGGACCAATGAGAGGCTGATCAGCGGAAACTATTTGCTGCACACATTTCAAACATTCCGGTTTTTTGTTGGTTGGAGGTTCAGGACACAAAAAAATCTGGGATTCCTTGGACTTTGATTCAAGTATGAGACGAACAATGGTACTCGTTTTATTGGCTGGATCCTTGATTCCGGAGAAAGCACACGCCGTTTCAGATACATTAATCCGGCGTTACAAAAACCACATCAGTCTTGCCGCCCACCTCACCCAAATCAATCTCAACGCTACATTATCAAATTCTGACAGCAAAAAACGGATTGAGTACAAAACCGAAACCGCCACACGACTTGGAATGTCATTCGACTACCGTTGGCTCGCATTTGAATTATTTACCCGACTTCCGGTAGACAACAACAATGGCAAGGGTAAAACCCAAAATTCCGGCATATACGGACGGATCAATAAATCACGATTCTGGGCCAATGTAATCTACCAGAAATTCAGTGGATTCTATTGGAGTAATCCGGATCTTCAAAGCCAGCGACTTCTTCCCAAGGGGTCATTTCCCTTACGGGAAGATATGAAAAACAATATGCTTCAGGTCAATGCATTTTATATTTTCCGCCCTGAACGGTTTTCAAATCCTGCCTCACAGGGAGAGAATGAACGCCAGAAAAAATCAGGCGGTCCTTCATTGCCGGCCTGGGATTTTATTCCAATAACATCAGCGGCGATTCATCTCTGGTGCCCGACATCCAGAACCCGGAATTTGCCAACATCCGGAATGTAAAACGCATTCGGTCATGGCTTGTATCAGCCAACGGTGGCTACGCACATTGTTTTGTATACAGGTCTAAGTGGTACGCATCAGTTTATTTTTCACCAGGCCTGGCACGCTTCACTGCTTTGAGCTTTTCAGAAGATCAGAACAGAGAAGTTACCCGCGGGAAATGGACACTACGTCTGGAAACACGGGTTTCCTTAGGATACAACTCTGACCGGTATTTCGGCGGGATTTTGTTATCCTCCTTTTTCAATAACCAGACTGTGGATCAGGGTCTGGATTACAGTTACAGCTTTCAGACCTTCCGTATTTTTTTCGGCAGAAGATTCACATTGAACAGAGAGCTTGGATTCCTCGGTCTTTAGGATGCGCTATCCCTGGAAATAAAAAAGGCGGGTAAATCCCGCCTTTACTTGTGCTGTTCTATTTCAGAACCAAACTATTTTTTAACTGGCGTTTTCGGTGCCTTACCTGGTTTGGCAGGAGCCTGTTTTTTAGTGCCAGTTTCATCACCCAGCCCGGTAGGTTTAAACTCCATTTTGAGTTTTGCCCGGTTGTCGATCAGAATATTAATCTCGCAGCGACGGTTCAATTGTCGACCGGCTTCTGTTAAGTTGGTACTGGTTGGCAACTGTTTACCAAAACCATGGGTCAGAATCCTGCGCTTGGATACTCCTTTGTTGATCAGGTACTGCTTACATTCTTCTGAACGCTTAACGGATAGTATCAGGTTGACAAGCTCCGTATCAATACTATCTGCGTGCCCAATGAGTTCGACACCAACTGTTGGATTGGTCTGCATGTAATCATACAATTTATCCAGACGCCCCCTTCCTTCAGGACGGAGATCATACTTTGCGAAATCGAATAAAACATTGGCAAATTCATCAATGGATTTACGCTCTCTGCGGTCCAGTTCTTCCTCTGCTTTCCGTTGTTGTTCTGCTTCCAGGGCAGCAGCACCCGCAGCTCCTGATGGAGTGGCAGGCCCTTTGTCTGTAATCAGATCACCCTTCTTCTTTTTCTTTGCCTGATTTTTCAAGGACTCTTCCAGATTTTTCAGGTGTGTATAGTAAAGATCGGTGTAGTTGTTCTCCGGATTTTCTTTCGCCAGATAAATGGTCGAATCCACTTTATTGATGAAGAAATAGGCGTCAAAACCTTCCCCATTGAAAAACGCACCAAGGTTTTCAGGTTTACTCCACTTTGTCCAGGTGGCATCCAGACGCCGGGAACGGAAGATATCAGCATCCCCGGAACCTTCATGACCGTTACTGGCAAAATACAACATTGAATCCTCTTCCATGTAGAATGGAGAGATTTCAAATCCGACTGTGTTCACCGTATTTCCAAGATTCAATGGCTTTGACCAGGCACCGTCCTGATCTTTGAAGGTCACATATAAATCCTCTCGACCAACAGCGGCATCCGATTTCATGGTCAGGAGCAGAGTTTTCTCATCCCGAAGCCAGTATCCACCGAGATACCCTTTCTGAATGGTAAAATCCTTAATCTGAACCGGAGTGGGTGCTGACCATTTCCCGTCGTCTCCTTTGTTGGAAACAGACACACCCGGATCCATTTTTTTCTTGAAATAGACATTGGAAATCAACATAGTTTTCCCATCTGCACTGATGCCTATGATTCCGTTGTTTTCCCGGTTGTTGATCGGGAATCCTACATTTTCAGGCTGAGCCCAGGTGGTATCACCGGTTTTCTTTGCAACCCAGATGTCCTGACCAGAATCTCTTCCCCCTTCATTTTTTGGATTGAGAGAACGGACGAAATACATGGTCTGCCCATCGCGGGTGAGAATTGGCTGAATCTCTTCAAAATCGTTGTTGATGGTAGTATCAAACTTATGCAGTGCATAATTCTTCTTTGGCTGTGCCTCGGCAATAAATGCGGTCAGAAACAGGAACAACCCACAACCAAACCATCCATTCTTTGTTCTCATTGTATTATTAAACAGGATTCGCATTACCATACCTTAAGAGAAGAATTTGGTTTCTTGTTGTTTAAACGCAGACCTAAAACAATTTCATGGGTTCCGACGCTGCTTTTCTGAACCTGGGTAGTTGTGAAATCAAAAGCATAACTCAAATCCAGGAAACGATAAAGAGATAATCCCACCATTCCCGTTGCAGCATCACCCAATCGGTAGGTTCCACCTGCCCAGAAAGTGTTCCGGTACCGGATTTTACCACCACCTTCAATCGATAACGGAGAATTATCTGTGTATCTGGCAATGGCTACAGGCAATAAATCAAAATCCGGATCCAGTGAAATACGGTATGAAACGGTACTGTAAAAATGCCGGGTCAGATTATTGTACGAAACACTCTTGTTGTTGGCAGCAAAACTCATTCGGTTGGCCACCAGTTGTGTCCCGCTGAGCCCGATCTGGAGGCGGTCTGAATACAGATAGAATCCAAACTGGGCATCCGGCAATGTTCCAAAACTCTGGCTTCCGGCGAAGGCGTCATCTCCCTGGTCACGCAGATTCGGGTTTTTCAGATTGAAAAAATGTGCCCCAAGATTGGCACCGATGGCCAGATAATACTTGTGGCTGAGAGGAAGGTGGATGGAATATCCAAGGCTGATCAGATTGTGATTGATCAAACCTGCCTGGTCATTCAGAAAAAAACCACCAACTCCGTGACGGATTTTCATCGGTGCCACATTCTTGAACTTGATAGTGGAAGCACCACGCATTGGCAATGAACCCAGTTCTTCCTTATTGAGATCCCGTTGATTGACGGCACCATGCAAAGAAGCGTACATTGTAGTCGGTGAACCCGGAAGATCAAGCCATTGCCGACGGAAACTGGTTTTCAGATCAAGGTGATCTTCTACCCCCGCAATGGCTGGATTAAATACATAACTGTTCAGCAAAAAATTGCTGTAAAGTCCTTGTTGCTGAGCCTGTACGGCCAAACCTGAAACAAGAATGGCAACGACGGAAACAAAAATCTTTTTCATGTTTTCTTTCTAATAGGGTTTAACGTACAACGGTTATAGATCCTGATTTTGGCGTCAAACCCTGACCCAGATCAACAATGTAATAGTAGGCTCCCGGCGGAACCGGATTTCCTTCGAATGTGCCGTCCCACGGTTTGGGATAACCTTTATCCGATTCAAAGACCCTATTGCCCCATCGGTTAAATATCCGGACCTGAGCATTCGGGTATCGCTGAATGTTCTTGATATACCACACATCGTTTTTCTGATCACCATTTGGAGAGAGGGCATCATAGATTTTGAACTCCTGATCAACAGTGATGAGGATGGATTTCTGACCCTTACAACCTTTGTCTGTCGTTACACTGACAGTGTACTCCGTTGTTTCAGCTGGCTTGGCCAGAACCTGAGGGCCGGTTTCTGAACTCAATGTGCTGGCAGGTGACCATGTAAAGGCATTACCACCCGTTGCTGTGAGTGTAGCAGGTCCATAGATCTCGATGGTTTCCTTATCGGTTGTCACGTTGACATCCGGAACCGGATTCACCTGAATCGTAAACGATTTGGTTAATGCACATCCATCTTCAGATGTACGGGTATAAGAAATTGTAATTGGGCCAGAAGCAGGAACATCTGCAGAAGCCGGATCCCATCCACCTGTAGAATTCACTCCCGGACCTGCCCATGCTCCCAATCCAGGGGATGGATTGATCGGGAAGAATTGGCGTATTTCACCATTTTTACAAGATTCGAAACCATCATCCAGATCAAATGTTGGAGTTGGTCTCACGTCAAAATCAGCACTGGATTCCGCTGTACAACCGTTGTTATCAACAATCAGTTTGTAAGTACCTGCTGTCGTTAGAACCAATGAATCAACATTCAATAATTGCACTGCGTTGTTTCGCAACCATGTGAGGTTGTAGATTGACGGATTTGAATATTTGAGTGTGATGCTCTGTCCATCACAAATAGCCTGAGCAGACGATGTAAAGACAGCAGATGGAATCTTGTTCGCATTCAATGTGATTGTTTTCGAATCGGTACATGACCCAATTGTTTTAGTGAGAGTAAGAACATAGTTCCCATCTGAAGGAATATTATCTGGCCTGACCAGTCCGTTTGGTGTAACGATGTTATTTGTGCCTGACCAGATTCCGTCGGCTGGTGTGTATGGCCGAATCGTATTCAGATCAAACGGAGCCCCCGGGAAACAAACCTTAAGATTCGGATCACCTGAAATTGTTACAACCGGTGATGGTTTTACAGTGACCAGAACAAAATCAGTTGAAGGGCTTGCACAAGTACCATTACCATTGATCAGGATTTTCACTCTGTATTCACCTGCTGCATTCACCCAAATAGTTGAATTCACTGAATCGGGTATAGGTACTCCCCCATTAAGCCACTCATAAGTATACCCTACACCAGTTGAAGATGCAGTCAATTGAATAGACTGTCCCTGACAAATTTCCTGAACCTGATCCGGGTTGACAGTTGTTATTGGAGAATCAATGTTTTGAAGGATGGTTATGATCCTTGTTGCTTCATCACTACATGTTCCGTTACTGGCAACATACTTCAGAGTATAGGATCCTGGCGGAACAAGAGATGGGGTAACCAAACCTGCACATGTAACAAAGCCATCCGGCACGGTGGTTACCGGCTCCCAGCATTGAGTTGTTGTTGCACCTACCACAGTTGGCGGCTCCAGCAGAAATGGATCGCCCTGGCAAATAGTCAGATCTCCACCAATGTTTGCAATAATGGGAGCTGGTGTTGTGTTGAGCAACAACAAACCGGACGGCTGAGACAAACAACCATTATTATTGAGTTGCAAACTATAAAAGCCTGGCAATGAAGCCGAATATGAAGGACCGAATCCAATAGCTACCGGGTTCGGAAGATTACCGAGGAACCATTTGTAGGTAAGGCCAGTGCCGGTATTCAAACTTGTAAGAGGTGTTGTGCTTCCGTTACAAATGGTGAGAGAAGCGACTGCCGGAACGATGGAAGCAACCGGAGTTTTGTACACCCGGATCTGAATGTTCTTACTGGATGAA
>ENA-UOWO01008271-UOWO01008271.1-activated-sludge-metagenome-genome-assembly--contig:-NODE-8271-length-10011-cov-12.678686_pt1 | contig 10011 bp, 10 predicted proteins | sample MGYA00238148_ERZ761564 | MGnify/ENA primary metagenome ERZ761564 (study PRJEB28885, sample SAMN05720194) | activated sludge metagenome | isolation source: Anaerobic digester | place: USA...
CCGCCCGCGACTCAAAAATAATTCTTAAGTTTTTTTATTTCCTCTTCGTAGACTTTTTGTGCCCATTTAAATTCCCAGTCGCTATGATCTTGTCCTAGTAGCATCAGATAATCTTCTCCTTTTGACTGTACAATTTCTTTAAATTCATTCCTCGAAGCCTCGCTTATATATCTATCACTTTCTCCAAAAACTAAATGAATTCCACCTTGATAATTCATTAGACATTCCTTCACCTTTGATTCTTTTACTTCATCTAAAAATTTTCCTTTAAATTGTTGACCTTTTTGTTCATAAATTTTCCCAAGGTCAACATTATTCTGACCTTCAAAATCGCCCGGTGCCCACAAAAGTAAACATTTAATTTTATCTTTTAGTTCAGCTGCACTTGTCGTTACAATGGCACTAGCCCCGCCGAGACTATGTCCCAATAACGCAATTTTATAGCCTAATTGAAAATATTTTAAGGCAAAAAATTTGCTTGTTTCCACCCATTCTTTAAAAGAAGACTCAAGATAATTACCCTCTGAATTGGCACTATTTGCTTGATCAAATCTTAAAACCGAATAACCTTCTACTGCCAGCAGTCGACTAAAATCGACAAAAGTCCTAGCTGGTCCAATATTCGAACCCCGAAAACCATGGTTCATAATTACCATTTTTTTCTGATTATTTTCCGGTTCCGACAAAACACAAAATATTTTTTTATTATTTATAGTTTCGAAAAATACTTTTTCTTCATAATTCATACCCCTATTCTACTCTATTTCTGATAGGGAAAATCTGTTCACTGACCTCCTTATTATCATCGTTTTTATTTTCAAAAGAGACATTTAGAAATTTATTATTTAAAGTGCCTCGGCCACATCGAGGACAAAGATCCCGTGGGGGGAATATTTTTTCGCTGCAATGCGGACACTCCTCACCGACCATGCGGTATCTTTGTTTTTGTAGTCGCCAGTATCTTGGTACTTCCATTTATTTTTCTCGCAAAACAATAATTGTCCAGTATCCAAGATAAAGAAGTATTAATCCTTGCGCCCAAATTGCTATTTGAAAACCCTTACCGGTTATCATTATTAAGCTACCGTAACGAATCAGATCATAAACAACTCTCGCAATAATATATAAAAAAAGAGGACTTAAAGCCGTTAAGCTAATCAAAAATATTTGTGATTTATCCCGGCTTTCTTTTAAACTATTTAAGGTTAAATAAGGTTCTCTCATCAGTTCGTACCAATTTCTCCCGAGAAAATATCCCTGCCTAATTCCGATTAGGCTGCCGAGCTTCAACAAATTCTTTACTCTTTTCTTTATCATAGCTCCAAAGACTCTGGAATTTCTTTCTGGCTCTAATCAACCTTGATTCAACTGCCTTGACGCTAATTTTCATAAGTTTAGCAATCTGACTACTTTTCCAGTTGTCTATATACTTGAGTCGTAAGATTTTTTCATAATCTTCTCTGAGTTCAGTCATAGTTTTTTTTATTTCTTCTTTGAGTTCATTTTTTAGGACGTCTCTTTCTGGGGTTATGGCATCCTCGGCGATTTCTTCGATGATCGGATTAACCGAAAATAAGACCGTTTTTAGTCTTTTCTTTCGGTAATAATCAGTAATCTTATGTTTCGCAATTCCACAAATAAAAGAAAACTCACTACTTTTTCCGTTAAAAGTGGGTAAAGCCTTATAAGCTGCCATCAAAATATCTTGAGTTAATTCTTCGACCACATCTTCATCGCCGACTTTTTTTCTAATAAAAGCCATTAGGCTCTTTTGATATTTATTTACCAAATCTTCCATTTGTATCGATACTTTACCATATTTTAGGTTGGATTTTATTTTTTAGTTTTTAGACTTTAGGTTTTTTCTCTTTTTGCTTTATACTTAATTATATGTTCTTGCCCAAAAACTCTGCTCATCCTCTTTACCCTCTGTCCCGTTCCCTTCGCCTTGACATTTTAGAGATGATCAACCACGCCGGATTTGGCCACATTGGCGGTTCTTTATCTTCAATTGATATCTTAATTTCTCTCTATAATAGCGATTTATTTAACTTTAACAAAGACCATTTTATTCTCTCCGCTGGCCATCTTTGCCCTGCTCTCTATGCTGTCTTAGCTCAAAAAAATATCATTCCCCGCTCGGAGCTTCTTACTTATGGCCTTTTTGCTTCTCGGCTTCAGGGTCATTTAAACCTTGATACTCCCGGCGTCGAGTATGCCTCTGGGGCTCTTGGTCAGGGTCTTTCTTTTGCCTCGGGTTTAGCTCTTGGCGATAAAACTCATCACACCATTTGTTTGACTACTGACGGTGAGCACAATGAAGGTCAAATTTGGGAAGCCATCGCCTTTGCTAGTAAATATCATCAAGGCAATCTTATCAATATTGTTGACTCGAACGGCTATCAGCTGGGTGGCTCTACCGCCGAGATGATGCCCTTAGACGAGCTGGCCTCTAAATATCTTCACTTTGACTGGACTGTCACCACCGTTAACGGTCATAATTTTTATGAACTTCAAAAAGCCTTAAAAATAGCCAAATCATCATCGATTTATCCCACTTGTATTATCGCCAAGACCACTTTTGCCAAAGGTGTCTCTTTTATGGAAAATAAATTTGAATTTCACGACGTTAAAAAATTACCCGAAGAAATTTATTTAAATGCTAAAAAAGAACTGGAGGCCAAATAATATGAAGACTGAAGATTGTAGATTTAAGATTTCTTCTATCCGCCAAGCCTTTGCTGACACTCTTTTTGAACTTGCTGTTAGAAACCCCAATATTTATGTGGTTGATATTGGTCTTCGTCCCTCACTTTATCTCGATAAATTCGCTGCTCGTTTTAAAAGTCGTTTTATCGAATGTGGGATCGCCGAATCAAACGCCGCCGCAGTTGCCGCTGGCCTGGCCGCCTCCGGTAAAACTGTATTCTTAACTTCTTTTGCTTGTTTTTCTCCTGCCCTAAACTGGGCAGTAATTAAACAATCTATTTGCTACAACCACCAAAATGTCAAAATTGTCGGTTCACATGCCGGTCTCATGAGTGGTGACCTTGGAGCCACTCATCAGATGCTCGAAGACATCGCTCTCACGCGCTCTCTACCCACCATGGAAGTTTTTGCTCCTTTAGATGCCATCGAGATGAAAAAAATGCTCCCGGTTCTTGCCAGTAGTCCTCACCCAGCCTATCTTCGACTAGTTCGCCCCCCTACCACTGAAGTTTATCCACCAAAATTGTCCTTTACTATCGGTAAATCTCAATTAATTCAATCCGGTCGTGATATTACTGTTCTTGGTTATGGTCCTATTTTAACTCAGCTATTTTCTGATGATTTTAAAAAATATTCATTGGACATCATTAACTGTTCTTCGATTAAACCTCTAGACTCAGACACTATTTTAGAATCAATTAAAAAAACCGGTCGTTGTCTCGTCATTGAAGATCATCAAAAAAATGGTGGTCTTGGTGATGCCATCGCAAATTTAATTTTATCTTCGGGGATAAAATCTAAATTTATTCACCTGGCTGTCGACGATTCTTTTGGTCAATCAGCTGCAAACTATTTTGATTTATATCACCACTACGGCCTTTCTCCCTTAGCTATTATTGAATCGTTAAAAAAGTTATTATCTAAATCATGATTCCTTTAAAAAATTTACTCTCAGACTATCAACAAAAACATCAAGCCCTGCCCGCCTTTAACATCGATTCTTTTGAGATTTATCAGGCAGTAGAAATGGCCGTTTCAGAGCTAAACCTTCCTTGTCTTGTTCAGCTTTCTCCCTCCGAAGATAAATTTATTGGGGCTGAAAGGCTTTTGATGCTCGTTAAAAAAGCTAATTCTGAAGGTCTCCCGATATATTTAAATATCGATCATGGTTACGACGTTCGCCGTCTTGAACACTGTTTAAAAATTGGTTTTGATATGGTTCATTTTGATGGTTCAAAAATGGACTTTAACACCAATCTCGCTACCACCAAATATTTTGTTAGCCAAATGAAAGAAAAGTACCCCAGTGCCCTAATTGAGGTTGAATTTAATCATATCAATCTAGTGGGTGCGACCCCCTCATCCGATTCCTTTACCAGTCCCTCGGAGGCCAAGCGTTTTATGGCCGAAACTGAGGCTGATCTTTTTGCCTTATCTATTGGTAATTTACACGGTGTAAATAATGATCTTCCCGAACACTTAAATATCAGCCTTCTCTCTGAAATTAAACAAACTTTGGGAAATACCTTCTTGACTCTTCATGGTGGCTCCGGAGTCCCTCTTGACCAAATCCAAAGTGCTATTAGTTTAGGGGTAGTCAAAATTAATATCAATACCAGCCTACGTCTAAAATTTATTGACTCACTTCGTCATCAGCTTACTCTTGGGCATGGTGAAAAATTATATGAATACCTTACTCCTGTCATTAACGATGTGAAGCAGGTTATAAAGCAAAATTTAATTAGTTTTAACCAGCATGTTTGACATCATCTCCATTGGTGCTGCCACCACTGATATTTTTATTAAATCAGCCGAGCTTCTTGAAAATAAGCGTTTTTTATCTTTAAAAAGATCCAGTAAAAACGAAATTTCCCAGTCTTTAATCTGTAGCGGTGGGGGAGCCACCAATTCTGCCACCACTTTTTCTCGTCTCGGATTAAAAACATCTCTAATTTCATTAATCGGAGATGATCCTTTATCGGAGTACATTCAGACTGATCTCATCAATGAAAAAATTAATCGCCAGTTTTTAGTTGTCAACCCAAAAGACCGTAGCGATTTTTCCCTTATTTTAGTTTCTTCAAATGGCACTCGTTCTATTTTAACGAGTCGAGGTTCGACCCGGCTTGAAAGTAAAAATATACCCTGGAATAGACTGAAAACCAAATGGCTTTATCTTACCTCACTTGAAGGAAATTTGCCCTTACTTGAGGAATTAATTGGTTTTTCCAAAGAGAATAATATCAAAATTTCTTTTAATCCTGGTCTTCGGGAACTAAAGCAGCGTCGTCAGCTTATCCCTCTTTTGAAACACCTCGACTTCCTCTTGCTTAACCGTCTGGAAGCTGAAATTTTAACTGATACCAGTCATAAGAACTCATCTTTTTATGACAAATTAAAATTATTTGCCCCTCTAATCGCTGTTACCAATGGTCGTCTTGGAGCTAAAATTTTGACCCCGAGTGAGACCCTATTTTCTCCAATTATTAATACCCACCCCGTCGACGAAACTGGAGCCGGTGATGCCTTTGGTTCTGCCTTTGTGGCCGGCTTGGTGCAAAATTGTTCTCTGGAACAATGCCTTTCCTGGGGGATTCATAATTCCGCCTCGGTTGTTTCCGCCCTTGGGGCCAAGGCCGGTATTTTAACTCTATCCAAAATTGTAGATTGTCAGCCAAAGGCTGATCCGCCTCTGGCGGAAAGATTGTAAATTGAAGATTGAAGATTGAAGATTAATTAATATATGTCTCTAAAATCAAATAAAAAACTTAAACAATTTCCTTCAGAAGAAGGGAAGCAGCTTGACCTTGTCGAAACTATCAATGACGTTGATAAATTAAGAAAAAAACGGACCACCATTATTCTTTTTTTACTGCTCACAGTTGGTCTTAGTTTTTCTTTTTGGTTTTATCGGGAGTTTCAATCTTTTGATATAAAAAAATTTAAAATGCCCAGCTTTTCTCTTTCACTCTCAAAATTTTCACCTGAAATACCCGAAAATTGGTCAGTTTTTGTCAGGTCTATCGGGGTTACCGATTTTTCCTATTCTTCAAAATTTAATTCTTCCCCTGATTTTAGTTATCTTACTACTCCTCACGAGCCTGCCTACGCCAAAAAATATTTACCTGAGGGGGTAAAAGTTATTGAAAAAATAAAAGACAATTCTGAGTCTTTTGAAATATTATCTAAAATTTCTACCCCCAAAAATCAATTTGAAATATATGCCAAAATTCCCGGAAAAATTAATTCAGATTCTCCTGAAATTGAGGTTTTTTCAAATCTCGTTACCATCTTTTATTGGCATTTACTTAAATAGACAAGACTGGGGTTGGAGTCGGTGAAATACATTTTATTTTCTTTTCATTACCATCATGAAACCATTCATTTTTACCACAAACTTCAACTTTATATAAACCTTTTGGCGTTCCCCAGTTTTCATTTTTTTTCTCGTCAATTAAAAATCTCATTGTTCGATTCCAAATTGGAGTCGCTCCGGAAATTCCGGAGGCTACCCAGCTCATCGGCGAGTTGTCATTATTGCCAACCCAGACCGCTACCAGATATGTTGGCGTCCAGCCAATGCACCAGTTATCCTTAAGGCTATTAGTCGTTCCGGTTTTCACCGCCACGGTTTTACCTTTTATTTGTAGGAGAGAATTAGTTCCGAAGATAGGCGCTCTGGCCTGATTATCACTCAGGGCACTATTAATCAAAAAAGTATCGATTTCCGAAGCAATTTTTTCCACTTTTGTTTCTTTTTTATAAACCATCTCTCCAAGGTAATTGTCAACTTGCAAAATTGGATTTACCTCGACTTTATTTCCCAAATTCGCAAAGACACTATAAGCTCCTGCCATTTCGATTATTTTTACTTCTCCTGCCCCGAGGGCCAAAGATAGACCAAATCGAGATCTGTCGGTCCAGGTGTTAATTCCCATCTCCTCCGCTAGGTCAATCATTTTATCCACCCCGTTTTCATTAAGTAGTTTTACTGAGGGAACATTAAGAGAGGAGGCTAGGGCTGTTCTTAGGGTTACTGTTCCCAAATATTTTCCAGTATAGTTTTGAGGGGTATAATCTTTTTGGCCAGCTATTTTATATCTTACTGGTTTATCTTCAATCGTATCCCAGAGGTTTTTTCCTTTTTTTAATGCTAGTAAATAATTGATCGGTTTTATGGACGAGCCTGGCTGCCGAAGCGCCTGAGTAACCACATCAAATTTTCCGTCAATATCAGTTGCAAAATAATCTTTCGAGCCAACTAATGCAAGTATTTCACCTGTTTTTACGTCTAAAATGACACTAGCTCCATTGCTAATTTTTAATCGACTCGCTTTGTCTACTTCTTCTTTGACAATTTTTTCCGCTTCCTTTTGAATATCATAATCTAAACTAGTTATTACTCGCAGGCCCCGTCTACCCACTTCCGTAAAACCCAATTTTTCTAAATAGTTTTTGACATAAAAAACAAAATGAGGCGCCAAAATATTTCTTTTTTCTTCAATAATTTTTATTTCCATCTTTTTGACTGTCTCAGCTTTTTCAAAATCGAGCATTTTAGCACTCACCATTTCATTTAAAACATGTTCTTGTCTTGATTTTGCCAGTTTAAATCCCTCTTCATTAAAAGGGGAGTATGAACCAGGGGCGGCTGGCAATCCAGCCAAAAAAGTGGCCTCTGCCAAATTTAAATCTTCGACTTTTTTCCCAAAGTAGCGGCCAGCCGCTTCTGCCACTCCATATATATTTCCCCCGTAGGGAACTTGATTAAAATATCTTTCCAAAATTTCATTTTTGCTCAACTTATTTTCAAGCATTATTGCCAGTATGGCCTCTTTTATCTTTCTTTCCCAGCTTTTTTCTCCATTAAGAAATACATTTTTTACCAGTTGTTGACTGATAGTTGATCCACCTCTCAACTTTTCTTCGCCGGTATTTTTAAAGTTAAAAATCATCGCTCTTATAATTCCTCTGATACTGAGACCATGATGCTCGTAAAAATCTTTATCTTCTATTGCCAGAGTCGCCGAAATTAAATCTGGGGGAATTTGAGACAAATTTACCCAGCTTCGATCTTCATCTTCATGAAATTGGTATAAAAGTAGTCCTTTTCGGTCATAAATCTTTGTCGACAATTTTGGTGGATTATATATTTCATTAATATTCGGTAAATCGCTAAAAATTCTTTGATAAATCCACAGTAATAAGCCAGTTATGAGCAAGGTTAGTAAAAATAAAGCCGGATATTTCCAATTAAAAGTTATCTTGTTTTTACTTATTCTAATCAGTTTATTTTTTTTGAGGAGAATATTTTTTCTTTTTTTCCTTTTAATAAAAATATCTTTTGGCAGTTTTATTTTTGACAGGCCTTTAATTATAGTTAAGAGTGGTTTACCGATATAAATAAAAAAATTAATTATTCTCTTCATCTTTCGGACAATCTAAACAAACCCATTCTCCTGTCGCATCTTGAACACTGAGTCTATTTTGCCACTCCGCATTGGGGTTATCTTCACCTTCTTTTACAATTTTACCGGTTGTTTTATCAATCAAGATGTTGTTTTGTAAAGGGATTCTTAGTTTTGGGACAAATTCCTTTTTAAAAAGTTCGTTGTGTGAATCACAGCCTCCCTCGGGTGGTAATTGTCCAGTTAAATTACAGACATTCATTGTAACCACCCCGCTAGGTCGCGTAAAATTTTTTACGGCTTTATTTTCCAGTACCTTACTCATTATTCGATTCCAAATTGGGGCAGCGCCAGTAGTTCCCGAGACGAGATAACCCATTTTTGAATTATCATTATTTCCGACCCAGACTGCCACCACGTATTCTGGGGTAAATCCTATCGTCCAGTTGTCTCTCATCTCATTGGTTGTTCCCGTCTTTACTGCTACTTCAGGATGGCCCTTAATATTTAACATTGAGCCCCTCCCAAAAACCATACTTCGCGCCCCATCATCGGATAAAATATCAGCCACAATAAAAGCCGTTTCTGGAGATAAGACTCTATCGCCCGGAAAATAATTATATTCTTCTAAAATTTTCCCATTTTTGTCCACCACCTTCAAAATTGAAACTAAATTTTGCCTTATTCCCATGTTTGAAAAAACACCAAAAGCCACGGCCATATCAGTCATATAGACCTCACCGCCTCCCAGTGTTAGTGATAGTCCATAATCACTAGAATTTTTAAAAGTACTAATTCCCATAGCTGAGGCCGATGCTACAAATGTTTGAACCGTGTTTAAGCTCAGCATTTTTACCGCGGGGATATTTAAAGAATTACCGAGTGAATTTCTTAAAGTTTGAAGTCCAAAATACCGATAACCGTAGTTTGTTGGACAATAAGCTTTTTGATTCTCAACTTTAAAACAAGTTTCTTCGTCATTAAAAACTGATGCCGCTGTCACCTTTCCGCTTTCTATTCCCAGGGCATAATTCAGTGGCTTTATTGATGAACCTGGCTGTCGAAGTGCCGTTGTCACATTATATTTGCCATCAATTTCACTATCAAAATAATCTTTTGATCCAACCATGGCCAGTATTTGACCACTTTTGCTCTCGGTTATTAGAGCCGCTCCATTACTCACCTTTTGTTTTTTAAGTTTTTCAATTTCCTTTGCCACTTCCTCCTCGGCGTATTTTTGTAAATCTGGGTCGAGAGTGGTCCAGACCTTTAAGCCTCCCTCAGTTACCTTTTTAACTCCATATTTCTCTATTAATTGCTCTCTGACATAAAAAACAAAATGAGGAGCATTAATCTCATTTCTGTTAAGCTTATAATTCAATTCTTCTTTTATTGCCTTCTCATATTCTTCTTTACTAATATATTTTAGTTCTTCCATTCTTTTTAGTACTAGTTCTTGTCTGTTTTTGGCTGCGTCTGGATGAGCAAAAGGGGAGTATTTTGTTGGCGATCCGGGTAGACCGGCAATTAAAGCTGCTTCTGCCAAGCTCAAGTCTTTGACATTTTTATCAAAAATTCCCCTTGCGGCTGACTCTACTCCCCACATAATTCCTCCGTACGGAGTTTGATTAAAATACATCTCCAGAATTTCATCCTTACTATACATGATTTCCGTAATTATTGTCAGCAGCGCCTCTTTAATTTTTCTTTCCCAGGTTCTTTCCGGACTGAGTAAGGCGTTTTTTACTAGCTGTTGGGTTATGGTTGAACCCCCCTGAAGTCTTTTTTGAAAGATCGTTCGATATAAACCTCTAATTATTCCCTTGATATCAAAACCAGCGTGTTTATAAAAATTATTATCTTCAATTGCTAGAGTTGCCTTAATCATTTTGTC
>ENA-UOWO01008275-UOWO01008275.1-activated-sludge-metagenome-genome-assembly--contig:-NODE-8275-length-10008-cov-5.912891_pt1 | contig 10008 bp, 16 predicted proteins | sample MGYA00238148_ERZ761564 | MGnify/ENA primary metagenome ERZ761564 (study PRJEB28885, sample SAMN05720194) | activated sludge metagenome | isolation source: Anaerobic digester | place: USA...
TCCGATCTACCCAGGCGACGAATACGGGTCGCCGATGAACAGGGGGAAGGAATGACGCAACCGACCGCAGCCGAACAGCTCGCCGAAATGATCCTGACTGCCGCCGGATCAGGCCTCCGTCACTACACACCCCAGAGCAAGGCCCGGATCATCGCGGCGGCTGAAGCGGCGGTGAAGGCAATACGGGAGACTGCGCCATGAACCGCCAGCCGTCGCTGTATGATCCCGCCGAAGGATCCACCCCCCTTCCCCAGCAATTCGCGTTTGTCACGGTCGAGGATGCTGATGCCAAGGCCATGCGCAGCTTCTGGCACGGGCTGGTGATCGGCGGGATAGCCGTTGGTGCGCTGGCGTGGACGTGGCCTGCGTTTGCCGAGGTAAACATCACCGGCACCATCATCGACATGCAGCCTGCGCCCCCGCCTGCCGTGGCAGAGGTGACCATGAACAACTGGTCTGCCAACGGGCCGCAGGATGCCGGCACCTATCCCTTGGCCATGCCGGGGCTTGCCGTTGAAATCGAGTTCACCTGGAACGTGGGGCAGATCGGTGAGGACCGGGTGACGGTCATCCCGCCGGATGGCTTCGTCTGCCTGCCGACAAGCTGCCAGATGACCGTGCCAGAGGGCAAGGACGGCGTGGTGGTGATTTTGCCGTGGGAGGGGATGTGATGACCACCTACAACGCCGCGTTCCGCGCCACTGTCACCCCGCCCGCCCTGACCCCGCGCGAAATCGCGGCCAACGTCGCGGCGCTCGGCTACGCCGATGGCTGGACCGCAGCCGATGATATTGCGCTGATGGAGGGCCTGTTCCGGGGCCTCTCGCTGGCCGCCATTGCCAACAGCATCGACCAGCGCAACGGCAACGTTGAGGCGCGCTGGAAGGCACTGAAGCGCGTGGTTGGGGTGGAGCATGGCGCTGTGCCGCTGGATGCGCAGACCGCGCTTCTGGCGGCTGTGAGGGCGGCAGCATGACCGACGCCCGCGAGAAACACCTCCTTGACGCCGTGCGCAGGCTGAACTGCCCCGGCGAGATTGAGGGCTTCAGGGGCGCGCTTGCCGAGGCGGGCGAGAAGCTGACGGCGGCGCTGATGGTGGCGGGAACGGGCGGTGATGCGATGATCAATGGCATTCTCCGGCGCTTCACCGCGCCACGTCCGCAACCCCCAGCATTCCCGGCCCGCGACCGGGTGGCGATGTTCGAGCGCCGGGCACAGCGCGTCAACAACCGTGACGCCGTGGTCGCCGCGAAGATGGTCCGGGTGCTGGTGATATTGAGCGAGGGGCGGAAAGCCTAACCGCTGGTTGAGTGAAATTGCGCATGGGAGCGAACGACATGGACGGATCATCTGGCATCGACACGGCTGCGGAAGTGTCTGCGGCGGAACTGCGGCAATTCGTGGAGCGGATCGAGGCATCGCGCGCCAGGCAGGCCGACGAGAAAGAGGTCGAGAAGGAAATCTTCGCCGAACTGAAGGGCCGGGGATACATGTCCCGCCCGGTGCGGACGGTGATCAAAGAGCGCGCCATGAAGCCGGACGCCCTGGCGGAAGAACAGGCCGTGCTGGAGATGTATCGCGCTGCGCTGGGGATGGGCTGACGTGAATACCGTCCGCATATCCTTCCCGTGGCCCCCAGCTGCGCTTACGCCGCACGCCAAGGGTAGCCCGTGGCCGAAGATCAACGCGACCAAGGCGTATCGCTATCAGGCAAAGATCCTTGCGACCATCGCCAAGGTTCCGGCCTGCCCGACGGCGCGGCTGGTGTTCACCTATCACCCGCCCCGGCGCGGTTCGGACTGCCAAAACGTCCACGGCAGGCTCAAGGCGCTGATCGACGGAATCGCCGATGCGATGGGCGTGGATGACAAGGCGTTCCGCTGTGCTTTCCCCGAGACGTTCGCGGCCCCGGTCAAGGGCGGAGCTGTGGTGGTCGAGGTGCAGACATGACCCGCCAAACCCTGCCACCCCGCCGCCCGAACCTGACTGTCGCCACGGCATGGGATGGCCATGAAATCCTCGTCACGGTCGGCTTTGATCCGGCGACAGGCGAACCGATGGAAGTCTTTGCCAACGCGGCCAAGGGTGGCGCTATGGCCGCGACGCTGGCGGATGCCTCTGTGCTGGTCAGCATCGCGCTACAGCATGGCGTTGCCCCTGATGCGCTGGCGAAGTCTCTGGGGCGCGTGCCCACCTTCACGGGGGCCGGAATGAGCGAAGGACCGGCAAGCCCGGTCGGGGCGGTGCTTGAGGTTGTGCGGGGGTGCTTGGCATGACGGCCAACCGCGGAAAGCGCGTGTCGGAAGCCGAGTTCCGGCGCATGTGGGAGGACATGTCGATATCACAGAACGAAATCGGCCGCCGCCTTGGCATATCCGGGGAAGCCGTGCGATTCCGCGCCAAGCGCCGTGGGTTTGAGCCGCGCCCGACGTCCCGCCCGTTCTCCCGCAAGGTCAATGAGGCGCGGGCTGTCAGGCTCTACCTGACTGGCTATTCGGAGGGCGCAGTCGCCGTCATCATGGGACACCCGCGCCCGACCATCCAGGCCACACTGAACCGGGCTGGCGTCGTTCGCAGAAGCCGCAATGACCCAACATCCATATCCGCAGACAAGGCGCTGCGCATCGCCATGGCCGCAAGCGCCCGCGCGGAACAGGCGGCCCTGTGGAACGCGGAAATGGTGGACGGACGCCCGAGACGGAGGGCGGCGTGATGGGTGGCGTTCGGCGCAGCAAGATCGACCCGGACAACCTTCGCGCCCTGGTGGCCGATGGTTGGTCCACGACGCAGATTGCCGAGTTGATCGGGGTGACGCCTAAAACCATCACCTGCCGCTGCAATGACTATGACATTCCCCTGCCTGGTCGTGGGGCTGGGCGCGTCGCCCCGGTGACGCCAGTTCTGGTGCCCGCCAAGCCCGGCCCGGTCCACCCGCCCCGCACGGCCTCCCTGATAGCCACAGGCGGGCGTTACGCCGATCTGGCGGCTTGGGCCAAGGCTTGGGGCGTGACGGAGACGAAGGCCCGGCAGGAGTGGTTTGCGCTGCGGTTGCCGGTGACGAAGGGGGCGGCCCATGGATGACCAGCGCCACTACTGCCCCATCATCATTCGCAGCTCCGTCCCAACACCGGCAGAGCGCAAGTTTCTGGCATCGCTCATTGCATCGGATCGCAAGGGCAGGCCGATCACGCCAAAGCAAGCGAGTTGGCTGTCCAGCATCGTCCGGCGGTTTCAGGACGCGACCATGCGGGATGAGGGGGGGCTGACGGAATGAACGACCAGACGCCGATACGCCCGACCGAGGTGCAAACCGCGCAATGGGTGATGAGCCACCTTGTTGGGCTGCATGACCTTCACCCGCACGTTTCCGTGGCGGTGGCTGACGCATTTCTGGAGGCTGCGGCTCCGGCGTGGCCCAGCGTCGCGCCCATGTTCGAGGATGCCCAGAGCGAAGCGGACTGGTGGGCGGAATTCGCGACCGGAACGATGGTCACCGCCATGTTGAGTGCCTGCCTGAAGCGCCTCGCCAAAGGCAGGATGATCATGGCCCCGAACGCCCGGAAGCGCGCCCTGGTCGCGATCTGGAACTCCTTGGACGAAAAGGACCGCGCCGCGTTCCTGACATATGCAGAGCCGGGTCCGGCGGGGAAAGCATGAAATTGGATAGTGAAGACCCGTTCAAGGATCTGAAACCGGCTTATGACACACGGCCCGCGAATGTGGTGCCGATACGCGACGATATGCCGCCGCCCCTGCCGGATGAGGCCTATGCGGGCGAGTTCGACGGCCCGGCACAAGCCCCGGTCGCGGAACTGACACCAACGCCGTTTGTCTGGAAAGACCCGCTCACCATACCGCCGCGCCCTTGGGTCTACGGTCGCCACATGATCCGCAAACAGGTCAGCGTAACCGTTGCCCCCGGCGGGGTCGGTAAGTCCAGCCTGACGCTGGTCGAAGCACTGTGTCTCGCCACCGGGCGGCAGCTTCTCGGGGAATGGGTGGACCAGAACGGGCTGAACGCATGGGTCTATAACCTGGAAGACCCCCGCGACGAACTGGACCGCCGCGTCATCGGGGCCATGATTCACCACGGCGTCAGGCCGGATGAGGTGGAGGGCAAGCTTTATCTTGACACAGGCCGGGAAAGGCCGCTCTGCACAGCCGTCGATATCCGGGGTGAGGTCACCATCGTCAGACCCGAAATGGAGGCTCTGGCGGGCGCGCTGCTGGACCGGAAGATAGACGTGCTGGTGGTTGACCCGTTCGTCTCATCGCACAGGGTCAGCGAGAACAGCTCGGGCGCAATCGACCTCGTTGCCAAGGAATGGGCCCGCCTCGCGGACCGCTGCAACTGCGCGATAGAGCTGGTCCACCACACCCGCAAGACTGGCGGCGTTGACGCCACGACCGAAGATGGTCGGGGATCATCGGCGCTTCTCGGGGCGGCTCGTTCAGGCCGGGTTCTGAACAAGATGAGCGAAGATGACCGCAAGAAGGCGGGTGTTGAGAGTGACCCGGCAACCTACTTTGGCATCGACCGCGACAAGGCCAACCTGGCCCCGTCAGGCGGCCGCCAGTGGGTCCGCATGGCATCTGTGGACCTTGGCCAAGGCGATCACGTCGGGGTGGCGATGCGTTGGACATGGCCCGACGCCTTCGACGGCGTGACCGTGCGCCACCTGATCGACGTGCAGAACGAGGTCGCCAAACGGTGGGACAGCCAGACCCCGCCGCGCTTCTCTGACCAGGCCGGGGCGGACTGGATCGGGACCATCATCGGCACGATCTGCGGCTTCGATCCCGAGTCCGACAAGGCCCGGATCAAGGAAGTTCTCAAGTCCTGGATGGCGACCGGGGCGCTGGTCAAGACGGAGTGGGTGGATGAAACGCGGCGCAAAAGACCGGTGATCGAGGTGGGCGAATGGGCGTTCGAGTGACCTGCTCCACCACAATTTCAATAGGTGGAGCAGAGGTGGAGCAGGTGGAGCAAAACACACCACAAAAGCAGGCCCTGCTCCACTGCTCCACCACCCTGCCCCCTAAAGGGGGTGGCAGTGGTGGTGGAGCGGGTGGAGCGGGCTGGCCTGCGGTGGCGCGAGGTGGAGCAGATCAGGACAGGGCGAGGCAAGCATGACCAACACGGCAGCGCCTCTGGCGCGGGGAAGGGCGGGATGACGAGCAAGGCGGAACGGAAGCGGCGGGCGAGGGCGGGACATATGGGCAGCATCGGCAAGCAGGCAGAGCCGACACTGGCAATCGCGCCGTGGGATCAGGGCGCATCGGGACCGGCCAACCAGGACGGCCTTGTGGTCGAGGAGCGCGGTGATGTGGATCTGACGACCGGCCAGCGCATCAACCCGAACCGGATATTCGGAAAGCGGCGGATGCCGATCTTCATGCGGATGCTGCGGCAGGGCAGGATCACCGCAAGCCATGCCGCAGCGGCAGAGCGGCTTTACTCGGCATGGGCCGGGCATCCGACACGAGACCCGCTCGGGGCCTTGGGCAACCGGGTCGATGGCGGCAGCTGCGACGATGCCAACGTGACCCGTCTCGACAAGCAGCGCGAGTTCTTCACGCTCAAGGCCATGATCCCGGCGAAATGCTGGCCCGTGGTCGAACATGTGGTGATCGAGGACAAGCCAATCCGGGGCATGACGGGCGGCAGCAACCCGGAGATATTCGCGGCCTATCTTGCTCGGTTGGCGATGGGCCTGGACGCGGTGCGATGAAGATGCTTGACGCAAGCGCAAATCATCGGCATTTTGGCATCATCGAAGATGTGCGCCCGCCGGAGAAATCCGCGCGGGCTTTCTCATGTCAGGGGGTCGATCATGGCAACCGCAATCATCACGTTCGGATCAGGTTCGCCCTACAGCGTGTTCCATGGCGAAACCGTCAGGTCCGAAAGCGTCACCACATCCGGCACGTCTGCGTCTGGTGCGCTGACTGCCACGGTTTCCGACATTGCGATGATCTGGTGCGCCACCGCCGTCTACGCACGTTCGGGTGGGACGGTATCGGCTGCCAACGGCGCATACTGCCCCGCAGGCCTGCCGCAGTACATCCGCATGACCGAAGGCGACGTGGTTTCGCTGATTGACGCGTGATGGGCGGAGAATCCGAAAATACGGAGGTTATCGGCAGGGACGACGCGGGCCGGTTCGCACCGGGCAACCCCGGCAAGCCCAAGGGGGCGCGAACTAAGCTGGGTGAGCAATTCCTGTCTGCGCTGCAAGAGGACTTCGAGGCTCACGGCGTCGAGGCAATCCAGACCGTCCGCACCGAGCGCCCGCAAGATTACATCAAGGTCATCGCGTCCCTGATGCCGAAAGACCTGAACCTGAATGTGAACAACCTGGATGACGCCACGGATGACGAACTTGTCCAGCGCCTCCGAGACCTTGAAGCCGTCATCCGGCCTTTCCTTGGCATTGAAGGAAGTGGCGCAGATCGCAACGGAGCTGAACCGCAGACAGCGCACTAACCTGCTGCGCACATATCGGCCTTACGCCAAGCAGCTGCAGTTTCACAAAACGGACACGCGCGAACGCCTGTTCATGGCAGGCAACCAGCTAGGCAAGACGCTGGCCGGTGCCGCTGAAATGGCGATGCACCTGACCGGAGAGTATCCCGACTGGTGGGGGGGGCATCGCTTCACGCGCCCCATAACCGCACTGGCCGGGTCCGAGAGCTACGAACTGACACGCGACGGGGTTCAGCGTCTTCTGATCGGCCCGCCAGCGAATGAGGAAGACTGGGGGACCGGATACGTCCCCAGCCGCTGCATAACGGCCCGAACAAGGCGCATGGGGGTTTCCAACGCCCTGGACAGCGTGACGGTCAAGCATGCGTCTGGCGGGGCTTCTACGCTCTTGTTCAAGGCATACGAACAGGGTCGGGGCAAGTGGCAGGCCAATACGGTCGATTATGTGTGGTTTGACGAAGAGCCGCCCGAGGACGTGTATTACGAAGGCATCACGCGGACCAACGCGACGCGCGGTCTTATCGCCGTGACGTTCACGCCGCTCAAGGGCATGTCCTCGGTGGTGGCGCGGTATCTGCTGGAAGACAGCCCGGATCGCAGCGTCATCACAATGACGATTGAGGACGCGGAACACTACACGCCAGAGGACCGGGCGCGCATCATCGCCAGCTATCCGCCGCACGAGCGGGAGGCGCGGACCAAGGGCGTGCCGTCGCTTGGTTCGGGACGGATATTCCCGGTGGAAGAATCTGCCATCACGATTGAGCCGCGAGAGATACCAAAGCACTGGCCGCAGATCATCGGGATTGACTTCGGCTGGGATCACCCATTCGCGGCGTGCCGACTGGCATGGGATCGCGACAACGATTGCATCTATGTGACCGGGGAATACCGGCAGCGAGAGGCCAGCCCGATCATTCACGCGGCGTCCATCAAGCCTTGGGGTGAGTGGATACCGATTGCATGGCCGCACGACGGCCTGCAGCACGACAAGGGGTCCGGTGAGCAACTGGCCGCGCAATACCGCGCGCAAGGGCTGAACCTGCTGCCAGAACGGGCCACGTTTGACGATGGCACCAACGGGGTCGAGGCTGGCGTGTCCGACATGCTGCAGCGCATGCAGACCAACCGCTGGAAGGTTTTCAATACCTGCCAATCATGGTTTGAGGAATTCCGGCTGTATCACCGGGATGACGGCAAGATCGTGAAAGAGCGCGACGACCTGATCAGCGCAAGCCGATATGGCGACATGATGAAGCGTTTCGCCTCTGTGAAGTCCGAGAAAGAACCTAAGTTTGAGCGGCGGAAGGTGGTCTGATGGAATCCGCTGACAAAAAGACGAACCCGATTTCGCAAATGATCCATGAGGCTGAAAAGCACGCGGACGACATGTCGAAAGACCGCATCCGCGCGGTCGAGTATTACCAGGGGGTGATGCGCGACACGCCGTCCGACAAGGGCAAGTCGCAGATTGTGTCCCGTGATGTGCGTTCGGTCATCAAGAAGGTGCTGCCGTCCGTCGTTCGGACCATTCTCGGCAATGAGGTGGTCACCGAATACCAGCCGATGAGCGAAGGCGACGAAGATGGCGCGGAACAGGCGACTGATTACGTCAACCACGTCGTTTTGCCGGAATGCGATGGATACCGGGCGATTGAGGATGCCATCCACGACGCGCTGTTGCTGCGCAATGGCATCCTGCATGTGTATTTCGAGGAAAAGACCGAGGCCAAGGTGTCCAGCCACACCGGCCTGCCGGATGACGCCTTTGCCGAGTTGGTGGATTCCGAGGACGTCCAGGTTCTGGAGCATACCGAGCGCCAGGAAATGGTGGAAGCGCCGCCGCAGATGGGGCCTGACGGGATGCCCATCCCCGGCCCGTCGATGATGCCTGTGACGGTGCATGACTTGAAGATCAAGCGCATGGTGCAAAAGCGCGATATCCGCGCCGCAGCCGTGCCCCGTGAGCGCTTTCTGATCCACCCTGACGCGGTTTCGCTGGATGACAGCGCATTGACAGGCAGCAAGACGCAGGTTCGGCGATCTGATCTGGTGGCGATGGGCTACGACAAGGATCTGATCTTCGGTCTGGCTATCGGCGATGAGGACGACGATTACGAACGCGACGAACGCCGCGATGCCGTGACCAATACCGACGAAACCCACCGCGCGAACGAGTTGGTGGACTATTACGACCTCTATGTGCGCTTCGATGAGGACGGCGACGGCATCGCGGAACTGCGCCACATGTGCTTTGCCGGTGGCACGGGCGAAAAGAACCTGCTGATGAACGAGGAAGCGGACGAGGTTCAGTTCGTTGACCTGAAAATCCTGTCGCAGCCGCATCAGTGGGAAGGCATCAGCCTGTTTGACGACACCCACGATATCCAGCGGGTGAAGACGGTCCTTCTGCGGCAGACGCTGGACAACCTGTATTGGCAGAACAACCCGCAGCCGACTGTGCAAGACGGCGCAATCGTCAACATGGACGCGGTTTACAACCCGGAATTCGGGCTGCCGATCCGCACAAAGCCGGGAATGGACGTGCGCACCGCGCTTGGCTTCAATCAGGTGCCATTCGTCGCCGCCCAGTCGTTTGCCATGCTGGATTACATGGACAACGAGGCGCAGGAGCGCACGGGTGTCAACGACGCGTCGTCCGGGCTTGCACCTGACGCCCTGCAGAACATGACGGCCAAGGCTTCGGCGATGATCGAACAGGCCGGGATTGGCCAAACCGAACTGATGGTGCGAACCATTGCCGAAGGGCTGCGCAAGTTCTTCCGGCTGATCCTGAAGCTTGTGGTCAAGCACCAGGACGTGCCCCGCACGGTGCGGCTTCGCGGCGAGTGGGTGCAATACGACCCGCGTTCGTGGAATTCGGACATGGATTGCACCGTGAATACCGGCCTTGGGGCTGGAACGCGCGAACGCGACATGCAGATGGTGCAGTTCATCATTGGCATGCAGGAAAAGCTGCTGGCATCGCTTGGGCCGGTGGATAACCCGTTTGTCAGCCCCGACAACCTCTACGCATCGCTGCAAAAGCTGGTGCAGGCGGCGGGCATGAAGACGCCTGACATGTTCTTCACCAAGCCTGACCCGGAGAAGATCGCGGCCAAGGCAAAAGCTATGGCTGAACAGCCTTCGCCCGAAATGATGAAGGTGCAGGCGCAGGCCGAGGCGAAGAAGGCAGAATTGCAGATGACCGGCCAGATCAAGGCCGCTGAAATGCAGCAATCTGGGCAGGCCGAACGCGCCAACCTTGAAGCCGAAATGCAGTTGAAGCGCGAACAGATGATGGCGGAAACGCAGCTGGCCCGCGAACGCATGATGGCCGAAATGCAGTTGAAGCGTGAGCAGATGCAGGCCGAAATGCAGCTGAAGATGCTGATGCCGAAAGAGCCGATGGGCGGCGGTAACGTGCAGTTCGGCGGGGCCGTCGGGTGAGCAGGCCACCGATTACGCGCTGGGACGGGATACTGTTTCAGCGGCAGTTGAACGCGGCGCTTGACGATATC
>ENA-UOWO01008278-UOWO01008278.1-activated-sludge-metagenome-genome-assembly--contig:-NODE-8278-length-10004-cov-4.859383_pt1 | contig 10004 bp, 9 predicted proteins | sample MGYA00238148_ERZ761564 | MGnify/ENA primary metagenome ERZ761564 (study PRJEB28885, sample SAMN05720194) | activated sludge metagenome | isolation source: Anaerobic digester | place: USA...
TCTTTGTTCATCTCGACTACATGGACCCACAAACCAATTCTGCAGCGGCACTTTCGGTAACACCAAGAATTGAAGCTCTTCAGAGAATTCAGACGGCTTTTGAAAGAAAAGGTTTCAAGGTTCACTTTGATGTCGGAACACTTTTTGGAACTACAATTGACAAATACTGTCTGGATGGGCGCAGCCACAAGGTTGCCTACGCCGAGAGACTTTATCTGCGGCCCGTTTCTGGCGTTGCTGACGCCTTCACCTACAAGGCTGCTTCAATGCCGCTCGCAAAGGTTCCGGTTTTTCACTATTGCCTTCTCGGATATAAACCTTATGGTTCATTTGGCGGCCTCGGTGAAATGAATGGCAACGATTTTATCGTAACTCTGGGTAATGCAGGGTTCTCGACTTCGACAGCCAATTCTCTGAACTATCTGATCAACTCACAGGCATCGACGATCATGCACGAACTGGGGCACAACCTTGGTCTTTACCACGGCGGCGACAAGGAAGAGAATTATAAGCCAAACTACATCAGCATCATGAACTACATGTATTCAAATTACGGTAACCCAACACCTGGCGACAGCAAATATGTGGAGGGCGATCGTTATTATTACTACCGACTCAGCGACGTCGGTGAAACGACCTTCAAAACATGGTATCTGCCAACCGGAGACTGGACCGGCCTTCACAATAACCCATATTCAGAAAGCATGCTGCTCGATTATTCTGACGGAACCAGCGCCGATATAGACGAAAATAACATCACCGAATCAACCGCCTTTGGCCGGTCGAGCAGTTCTGGCGTCGACTTCAACGGTGATAACGACAAGACAGACTCAGGTTTGGCGCTTGATCTAAACCCGACCGACACACCCGGTAAAACGATTTTGAAAGACCACAATGACTGGGGCAAAATCCAGCTGCGGTTTTCCAACCAGTCTTCGGGCCTGTTTTCAATTCGCGCTTCGACTGTCGGATTGCCGGAAAGAAAAGATTACCTGGCAAAAGACGCTCAGGAAATTACTGTCTGCGACCCGACCGGTCTCTATCGCTGATTTTGTTCTTCGAGCCCGCCGGCCGCCAGTTTTCTGGCCTGGCCGGCGGGCTTTTTTATTAACAGCAAAAAGAACGCCGGCTGCTAGACCGGGCCGCCGAACCGGTAAAACGATTAATTTTTCGATCACCAATAAGTCGTTTGCACGGGGCTTGCTCTTTAATTTCAGGGTGCTATAATCAGGGTGTTTTGCGCTGCAAAGTTATAGTAAAGAGGTTACCGGAATGAACGAAGTCAAAGCAGGAACCTGGGTTGAAGTCGAAAAAATTCTTCTCACCCCCGAACAGCGGGCGCCGCAGGTGCCCGAAGATACCCGTCACACGCCCTATGTTATGAGGGTTGCCGGCTTTCTGACGGCAGATTCTCTTTATGGCACTGAAGTTACCGTTAAAACCCTCAGCGGCAGAATGGTAACCGGCAATCTGAAGGTCATTCACCCCCACTACACCCACAGTTTCGGCGATACCGTCGAAGAACTGCTGACTATCGGCATCGGAGGCGAAATATGACCCGCGATAATTCTTATCAGGCAGTGATGGCCCGCAAGAACGAGATCATGAAGTCGTCGATGGGCCTCGATTACGAAACCTACCGTCAGGGCGAACTCGCCTTCGACTACGAACGCATGATGAACGACTGCGGCTTCACGCTCGAAGACATCATCAGAATTCAGAGCGAAACCAAGGTCGGCAACACCCCGATGTTCGAACTGCACAACCTGACCGCAGCCGTTCGCAAAATCAGTGCCCCGGGAAAAGGCGCCCGCATCTTCGTCAAAGACGAGGCCGCCAATGCTTCCGGCAGTTTCAAGGCCCGCCGCGCTTCGATTTCTGCTTATGTCGCCGCCCAGAAGGGCTATAAGGGCGTCATTGCCGCCACCTCCGGCAACTACGGCGCCGCCGTCGCCTCACAGGCCGCCCAGCGCGGTCTCAAATGCATCATCGTGCAGGAAGTCTTCGACTCAAAAGGCATCGGCCAGCCCGAAATCGTCGAAAAGGGCCGCAAATGCGAAGCTTTCGGCGCCGAAGTCATCAAGCTGTCGGTTGGCCCCGAATTATTCTATTACCTGCTGTTGACCCTCGAAGAAACCGGCTTTTTCAATGCCTCGCTCTACACCCCATTCGGAATCAAGGGCGTCGAAAGCCTCGGCTACGAACTGGCCAATCAGATCCGCTCGATGACCGGCAAAGACCCCGATGCGGTCATGATCACCCATGCCGGGGGCGGCAACCTCACCGGCACCGCGCGCGGCATGCTCGCCGCCGGCTGCAACGCCCAGGTGATCGCCTGTTCCGTCGATCTTTCAGGTCTGCACATGGCCTCTGACCGAGATTTTAACCGCAAATCGTTCACAACCGGCCATACCGGCTTCGGCGTGCCGTTCGCAACCTGGCCCGACCGCACCGATGTGCCACGCAATGCCGCCCGCAGCATGCGCTACATGGATGACTACATTCTCGTCAATCAGGGCGAAGTTTTCTATGTCACCGAACTGCTCGCCAAGCTCGAAGGTATCGAACGCGGCCCGGCCGGCAATACCAGTCTGACCGGCGCCGTTTCCCTGGCCCGCGAAATGGATGCCGACAAGATCATCGTCGTTCAGGAAACCGAATACACCGGCGCCGGCAAGCATCATAACTCGCAGCTGTCTTTTGCCCAGAAAATGGGCATCGAAGTGCGCCGCGGCAACCCCGAAGAAGGCGTCAACGGCAAGAGTATCGTCATTCCCGAACGCCTCGCCCAGGTTAAGGGCCACCGCCAGGACATGGAAAAACTGCGCCTCTCATACCTGAAAAACGCCGCCAAACAGCTCGACCCGGCAAAATGGAGCGATATCGACCGCGCCTTCGTCGCCGCCGACGTCAAAAAAGACCTCAAATGGCTAGATCAGGCCCTGAAGCAGATCTGATTCCGCTCGCACATTAACCGCTTCTGAATTGCTGAAGCCGGTCATTACCACTTGCGTGGCAGTGACCGGCTTCATATTTTATGCAGATCCCGTTTTGGGGCTGGAATTCTGCCAGGAGGCATGACAGAAAAGATTTTCAGCTGGTGCGGGCGCGGTTGAGTTCTTCCTGCAGGGCTGGCAGCAGGCGGTTCACGTCGGTAACGATGCCAACATCGGCGTAAGCAAAAATCGGGGCATCTTTGTTTTTGTTAACAGCGACGATGAAGCCTGATTCTTCCATGCCGGCGACGTGCTGAATCATGCCCGAAATACCGCAGGCGAGGTAGAGATCGGGGCGCACGGTTTTGCCGGTCTGGCCGACCTGCTTGTCCTGGCTTGTCCAGCCGGCATCGACGACAGCGCGTGAGGCGGCGACCTGACCGCCGAGCATTTCTGCCAGGTTCTGCAAAGACTGAAAGTTTTCGGGGTTTCCGAGGCCGCGACCACCAGCAACGAGAACAGAAGCATCTTCGATATTCTTCTTCTCTTCCTTCTGCACGACTTCTTCGATAATTTCGACATTGACGTCGGCAGGCTCGATTTTGCATGCGAACCTGACCGTTTCGCCGTTTCTGGCCGTATCGGCTTCGAGCCGGCGCATGACGCCGGGGCGCACTGTCGACATCTGCGGCCGGTGTTCGGGGCAGATGATTGTCGCCATGATGTTGCCGCCGAACGCAGGTCGCGTCATCAGCAGGTTGCGACTGGCATCATCGATTGCCAGAGCCGTGCAGTCGGCAGTCAGCCCGGTTTTGAGTCTTGCCGAGACGCGCGGGGCCAGATCGCGCCCGATGGTGGTGGCACCGAAGAACACGATTCCGGGTTTCTCGGTGCTGATAACTGCGGCCAGAGCTTTGGTAAAAGGCTCGGTCATATAAACGCCGAGACGCGGATCGTCAACGAGTATGACGCGGTCGGCGCCGTGGGCAATCAGGCTCGCAGCCTGGGCATCAGTCAGATGCGTGCCGGCGAGAACTGCGATCAGCGGTTCCTGCAGGGTATCGGCGATACCACGACCGGCTCCGAGCAGCTCGTAGGCAACCTTCTGAATCTCACCGCGCCGCTGTTCGGCAAAAACCATCACACCACGATATTCAGATATATTCATTGTTTTTCTCCTGCCGCTCAGATGATGAACTTTTCTTTCAGGCTCTCGACGATGATTCGGGCACCGTCGCGCGGGTCAACTTCGTAAACTTTGCCGGCCGAGCGGGTGCCTTTGGTATAAGAGGCCTTAACCCTGGTCGGTGAGCCTTTCAGACCGATATTGGCCTGATCGACATCGATATCGGCAAGGCCCCAGACTTTCACTTCCTGCTTGTAGGCATCATAGATACCGGCCATCGACATGTATCTGGCCTGGTTCATGTCTTTAAGAGTCGTGATCAGGCAGGGAAACTGCACGCGCAGGCGCTGCCAGCCATCTTCGAATTTGCGTTTGACCTCGATGGCCTTTTCCCTGACCTGCAGTTCGCTGACGTAGCTGACATGCGGGACCTTGAGATGCTCGGCAATCTGCGGCCCGACCTGGGCCGTATCGCCGTCGATCGCCTGGCGCCCGCAGATGATCAGGTCCCATTCGAGCTTTCTGATCGCGGCAGCCAGAGTGCTTGAAGTGGCCCAGGTGTCGGCACCGCCGAACGCGCGGTCAGAGAGAAGAATCGCCTGATCGGCACCCATCGCCAGGGCTTCTCTGAGAGCCAGATCGGCCTGCGGCGGGCCCATCGAAAGAACGGTGACATGGGCGCCCTGCTGTTCTTTGAGAACGAGGGCGGCTTCGAGGCCACTCTTGTCGTCGGGGTTGATGATGCTCGGAACGCCTTCTCTGATGAGGGTTCCGGTGGTCGGATTGATTTTTACTTCGGTTGTATCAGGAACCTGCTTGATGCAGACGATGATTTTCATGTTGTCTCCTTCAGCTTATTTGAGCACGGCCGCAGAAATGACCATCTTCTGCACTTCTGAGGTGCCTTCGTAGATTTCGGTGATCTTGGCATCGCGCATCATGCGCTCGACCGGGTATTCACGGGTGTAGCCATAGCCGCCGTGCAGCTGCACCGCCATTGTGGTCACGGCCATCGCGGTTTCTGAGGCAAAGAGCTTGGCCATCGCCGCTTCGGTGCTGTAAGGCTGTTTCGCGTCTTTCAGGCAGGCGGCGCGGTAGACGAGCAGTCTGGCAGCGTCGGTTCTCGCCTGCATGTCGGCAAGCTGGAACTGGGTGTTCTGAAAGGAGCCGATCGTTTTGCCGAACTGTTTGCGCTCTTTAACGTATTTGACCGTTTCATCGATGGCGCCCTGCGCCAGACCAAGTGCCTGAGCACCGATGCCGATGCGGCCGCCGTCGAGCGTTTTCATCGCCAGGCCAAAGCCGCCGCCTTCGCGACCAAGAAGATTGCTGACCGGAACTTCGACATTTTCGAAGATCAGTTCACAGGTTGAGGAGCCGCGAATGCCCATTTTTTCTTCTTTTTTGCCGATCGAGAAGCCAGGCATGCCCTTTTCGACGATAAAGGCCGAAATGCCGCGGGTACCTTTGCTGCGGTCGGTCATCGCAAAAACTATGTAGACATCGGCGTAACCGGCGTTGGTAATGAAAATTTTCGAGCCGGTGAGAATGTATTTGTCGCCGCTGAGCACGGCGGCGGTCTGCTGCCCGGCAGCATCGGTGCCGGCATTGGGCTCGGTCAGACCGAAAGCGCCGATTTTTCGACCCGCAGCGAGGTCGGGCAGAAATCTGCGTTTCTGTTCATCGGTGCCGAATTCATAGATGGGTGCGGCACAGAGTGAGGTGTGGGCAGAAAGAATGACGCCGGTGGTGCCGCAGACTTTCGACAGGGCTTCGACGGCCATGATGTAGCCGAGGTTATCGCCGCCGGCGCCGCCGAAGTCTTTCGGAAACGGAATACCCATCATGCCGAAGCGGGCCATTTTTTCGACAGAGCTGACCGGGAAAGCTTCTTTTTCGTCGGTTTCACGGGCAAGGGGGCGCACTTCGTTTTCGGCGAAGTCTTTGAGGGTAGTTGCGAGAAGCTGGTGTTCCCGGCTGAGTTGAAAATCCATGGTGCTCTCCTTGTGTTTGGCTGGGCTTCAGATGGCGAGGGTGAGATCGTTGATACGAGTAGAATGGCGTTGTTTGGCTTTCGGCACGACGCAGGTACCGGTGGCCCGGCAGACGATCTGCGACTCTTCGAGAACGTCGGCGGCCGAGTCGCTGATGTCTTTGCGCGGCACGATCACTTTGCGGGCTTCGAAGCGCATTTTGCGTGATGAATTGCCGTAATGGGTGATTTCGCCGAGCGCTTCGATATAATCGCCGGCATAAACCGGTGCGAGAAACTCGATTTTTTCGTAGCCGGCAAACAGACCTTCGTCGCCGTCGCTGCGAATCAGCAGTTCGGTCGCGACGTCGCCGAACAGTTGCAGCATGCGGGCGCCGTCGACGAGTTCGCCGCCATAATGGGCGTCGGCAAGACTCATTCTCAGTCTGATCATAGCTTTAGCCATATCAATGCTCCTTGCGACTGTTTCGCGGCGCGGCACCTTGAGCACCGCTTCGCCGTCGATAACGGTTTTGTCACCGACCAGGCAGATGGTTTTCATGGTAACGAAGCTTTTTTCGGTATTCATGTCAGAAATTTCGACGTGGGCAGTAACGGTATCACCGATGCGCACGGGAGCTTTGAACTTAAGCGTCTGCGAGACATAGATACAACCGGGGCCTGGCAGTCGAGTGCCGAGAACGGTCGAAATGAAGGCGGCCGAGAGCATGCCGTGGGCAATTCTACCCTCGAAGCGGGTTTTTCTGGCGAATTCCTCGTTGATGTGAACCGGGTTGAAATCGCCTGAGATGCCGGCAAAGTTGACGATGTCGGTTTCGGTGATGGTTTTAGAGAATTCGGCGCTCATGCCGGTATGAAGTGATTCGAAAGTGAAGCCGTTGTTTTCCAGCATAAAACCTCCTGCTTTTCCGCGTATTTAGCTGCCTTCAAGCCTAATCGAGAAACTTTTCTCGTTAAACTTTTCACAATCACAGCATAAATGTTTGTGAAAAAAATGTCAAGAGTAAAAAGACTCGGGGTTTACGGTAGTTTTGTCGGCACAGACTATTCCCGGCAGCTAATGCAGGCTAGGTACGTAAAATTTTGCTCAGTACAATACCGGCTCAATTCAGTCAGAGAATAATTCTACTCGTCGCCGGCTTCTTCGGCGTCGAGGTCGTCAAGACCGGCATCTGAGCGCAGTTTTTCGATGAAATTCTGCGGCAGCGGTCGGCCGAATTCAGAGGCGATGCGCTCGGCGGTCGCCTGTTCACCGGCAGGAATATCGACAATGATCGTGCGGCGGCGGCTTCCGCCTCTTCTGCCCAGCACCTGATACAAAAAAACGAATTTGCCGGCGTCGAGCGGGTGAAAGCCTGCTCCTTCAAGAGTTGAAAGCGAGGCATCATTGACAAACACTTCGTCTTCGTAAACCAGACCCTTGCAATAGATCTGCAGACGTTCGTTGTCGGGCTGCAGGCGCCAGTCGGCAATCAATTCCTCTTCAACGAAGCTTTCTTCGGCGATGCGTTCGCTCTGCCTCAGCATGAAAAACGAAATAAAACCGGTCAAAGCCAGAACAAGGCCGATAAAAGCAGAAGCCATCGCCCAGTCGGCGTCTGTTCCGGTTAAGAGTGGAATAAGGCCGGCAATGCCGATAAAACCAAGAATCAGACCAACCGTTGAGCCATGAGAATGTTTTCCAGCCATGTTTTTACCCCTGTTTCCTCAAAAAAAATCATGCATCTCTGTTCAAAAAAGTCAAAAGCCGCTGTCTGCAATATAACCAGACTGGCGCCATGTTCGCAACAGAAAACGGATCTGCTGCAGCACGGACCATTTTTGCACCTTCATATTCAAGATAGTATAATCGGTAAAACTCCCTGAAATTCGACTATGTCTGAACAAAACGCAACAGGATTTACAATGAAGAATGATGAAATACTGAGTTTGGCATTAGAGCACGGTCTTCGCTTAAAAGACGATGTAATGAGCTTGAATGAGATGGGAATCGACTTCAGGGTTGCCTTTGCCTGTGATCTGCATGACCAGAAATGGGTGTTAAGAATTCCCCGCCGTGAAGATCTTGCAGACCAGATTCGGCATGAAAGCAAAATACTGAATCTGGTAAAAAGGCACCTATCTGTCGAAGTTCCAGACTGGAAAATCGCAAGCCCGAGACTGGTAGCCTACACGCTACTGAAAAACCAGCCCGTGATAACCTTCGATGCAAAAAGTTTTGAGGTTTCCTGGCATATTGACCAGAACGAAAATCAGATAGTTTCTTCTTTGGCAAAAATACTCTCGCAACTTCATAAAATTCCAGTTTCAGAAGCAGTTGCGGCTGGCGCAAAATTACTTTCAGCCCAGCAGGCCCGCCAGGAAATTCTGGATAATATTACCGAAGTGAAAAAGGAAATCGGCATTCGGCCGGAGCTGGAAAACAGGTGGCGAAAATGGGTAGAGACAGATATTTATTGGCCAGATTTCTCTGTTTTTGTACACGGCGACCTGTATGCCGGGCATATTCTTTCTGACCAACATGGAAAAATCAGCGGCTTGATAGACTGGTCTGAAGCCCATATAAGCGATCCGGCCATTGATTTTTCAGGGCATCTCGCGGTCTTCGGTGAAAAAAGCCTCACAGAGCTCATATCAGAATATGAAAAGTGCGGCGCCAGAATCTGGACAAAAATGTTTGATCATGCCTGCGAGCGCCATGCAGCCTCGCCCTTGAAATATGGTGTTTTTGCCCTGAAAACAGGACTTGCAGAGCACCTTGATGCAGCCAGAGCTCAGCTAACCGGGCAATAAGGCTAATCCGGGCGGTGGCGAATAAAACCGTTTCTGCAAAAGAGATCAAGTAAGGAAAGGAAAATACTTATGCAGCAGTATCACCCACGCAGAAAGAGAAATGAAATAATCGATGCCAACGAAAAAGCGGCACTGCTGAAATTTTGCAATCATGCGACAATTGCGCTATGCGACGGCGAAATCCCTTATATTGTGACCATGAGTTACGGTTTTGATACGAACAATAACTGCCTTTATTTTCACTGCGCCAACCATGGCGACAAACTCGATTTTATCAGAAAAAACCCGAAGGCCTGTGCGACAGTGATCAAAGACAACGGCTACCTGCACGGTGACTGCGACCACGACTACGAATCGCTGATCATCAGGGGTGAAATGCACATCGTCAGCGATCTGCAAGAAAAAAAACACGGCCTGCAGGTTTTACTGAACCACCTCGAAAAAGACCCCGCCCCGATCATGGCCCGCAACATTAAAAACGACAGCTCATACAACGCCGTGACCATTCTCAAACTGACAATGCACTCAATAATTGGCAAAAAGCACCTGAAAGCATGATATCCTCGGGGAATAATTGACGAAAAATACCAACACGAAAAGGGTATTACAATGAAAGAATCAGAAAGATCTTTTGTGGAAAATGAAGTATCGGGCGTAGCGACATGTAATGAAACCAAACCTGCCCTCAGCATCTCAGCAGAAATCAGTTCTGCCTATAACCTCGCGATGCAGCAGAATTTTGTGCCTCTTATCGGCGCAATACGGCTTACCAATTCAGGAAATTATCCTTCCGACAAAATCAAGCTCAGTATAACTGCAGACCCCGCATTTTTTGAGCCAGTCGAAATCGATGTTCCCGAAATCCCAGCCGCCGGTTCGTTCGAACTGAAAGAACCGAAACTTAAAATTTCCGCCGATTTTCTTTTACAGCTTAAAGAGCGAATTAAAACCAAAGTTTCTATCAAAATCGACACCAAAAAGGATTCACCGGCATTTGAAAGCAACGTCAACCTTCTTGCCTTCAACGAATGCGATGGCTACATGTATCTGCCCGAGCTTATTTCTGCATTCGTTCAGCCAAATTCGCCCACCATCGAGAAAGTTCTTGCAGGCGCAGCCGCAATTCTGGCCAGCTCGGGCAAGCCTTCAGCAATCA
>ENA-UOWO01008283-UOWO01008283.1-activated-sludge-metagenome-genome-assembly--contig:-NODE-8283-length-9997-cov-3.995675_pt1 | contig 9997 bp, 8 predicted proteins | sample MGYA00238148_ERZ761564 | MGnify/ENA primary metagenome ERZ761564 (study PRJEB28885, sample SAMN05720194) | activated sludge metagenome | isolation source: Anaerobic digester | place: USA...
GATATGAATTAAATACCATAAATCCTATTAAACTACCTGTAAATATAAAACAAAATAATGCTATATCTTGATATCCAGTAAGCCAGTATGTAGCCCAAGTAATAATACCAATACATACTGTTGCTATAATTGATAATCCTGTTGCTAGTCCATCTAATCCATCAGTAATATTAACTGCATTAGCAGATCCTACTAACATAAATAATATAAATACTGCATAAAACCAACCTAAATTTAATTTAATATTAAACATAGTAACTGCAAACAATGGTTTAGAACCACTCTTTATAAATATATAGAAAAATACTGCTGCTATTATGATTTGACCAATAAGTTTTTGTATTTCAGTTAAACCTTTATTATTTTTTCTTTTTATTTTTAAGAAATCATCAAAAAAACCAATAGTAGCATAACTTATTAATACAAATATTATAATAATTAGGTTGCTATTAATTTCTATTTTATTCATTAAATATAGTATTAATATTGTTAAGAATGTTGGAATAATAAATATTAATCCTCCAAGTGTAGGTATACCATCCTTTAATTTATGACTTTCTCCTAAAAATTCACTAACCTTTTGTCCTGCTTTTAGTTTCTTTAATACAGGGATAAAAAAATAACCAAATATAATAGTTATTACAAATCCTAGCATTAATGCTAAAACAGATTTTGTTAATATAAACATAATACCACCTCATATATATATACTATCATATATTAGTTATCATTTATAATAATTTTTATATGTTTGCAAAGAAAATGTATAGTTAAAATATTCCGTATGTTTTTCCTTTTTTAACATATATATTCTTATATGCTGGCTCTTTAGGTAATCCAGGCATAGTCATAATATCACCTGTTAATACTGTTATAAATCCTGCTCCATTATATAATCTTATATCTTTTATATGCATTGTATAATTAGTTGGTCTTCCTAATAAAACTGGATTATCTGATAATGAATACTGAGTTTTAGATATACATATTGGTAATTTATCTAATTTGTTTTCTTCATACAACTTAATTTTTTCTTTTGCTTGATCTGTATATTCTATTTCACTTGCCCCATACATTTTACATACTTTATTAATTTTACTTTCTAGTTTTTCTTTTACATCATATAATAATTTTAAATTAGATTTTATTTCTACAATCTTAGATACTTTCTTAGCAAGTTCTACAGCACCTTTACCACCATCTGTATAGGCTGTTGATACCTCAAATAATACATCTTTTCTAGTACAATGATTTCTAATAAATTCTACTTCTTTATCAGTATCAGTATTATATTTATTCAAACATACTACTACATTCATACCTAATTTTCTAAGATTATCTATATGTGCATCTAAATTACAAATACCCTTTTCTAATGCTTTAATATCTTCTTTATCTATATTTTCTTTTGAAATTCCACCATTATATTTTAATGCTTTAACAGTAGCAACTAAAACTATACAATCTGGTGTTATTTTCTCTTGTCTACATTTTATATCAAGAAACTTAAATGCTCCAAGATCTGCTCCAAAACCAGCTTCTGTAACTACATAATCAGATGACATCATTGCAAGTTTAGTAGCAACTACACTATTACATCCATGAGCAATATTAGCAAAAGGACCACCATGTATTATTGCTGGATTATTCTCAAGAGTTTGTACTAAATTTGGATTAAATGCATGTTTTAATAATGCTACCATTGCTCCACTTACTTCCAAATCTCTAGCATATACTGGTTTATTATGAGTATTATAACCAATAATAATATTTCCTAATCTTTTTTCTAAATCCTCTAGATTTTTTGCTAAACAAAATATTGTCATTACTTCTGATGCTGCTGTAATATCGAAGTGATCTTCTCTTGGCATACCATTAATACTATCACCTAGACCAATTTGTATATCTCTTAGTACTCTATCATTCATATCCATACATCTATGATAAGTAATATTATTAATATCTATATCTAATTCATTACCTTGTTTAATATGATTATCTATAGCTGCTGAAAGTAAGTTATTAGCACTTGTTATTGCATGAAAGTCACCAGTAAAATGTAAATTAATATCTTCCATTGGATTAACTTGAGACATTCCTCCACCAGTTGCTCCTCCTTTAATACCAAATACTGGCCCTAAAGAAGGTTCTCTAAGTACTACCGTAGTTTTATTACCTATTAAATTTAAAGCATCAGCAAGGCCAATACTTACTGTTGTTTTACCTTCACCTAAAGGAGTTGGATTAATAGCAGTAACTAATATTAGTTTTGCATTACTAATTTTTTCTTTATTATTTATTATCTTAGCAATGTTATTTCCATAACAATATAAATCACTATCTTCTAAAATCATTTTCCTAGCTATTTGTGTAATATCTACTATCTTTGCTTTTCTTGCTATTTCTATATCTTTCAATGAAATCACCTCTTTTATATTAATCTATTAAATCTTCATAAAAATCTTTTAATGGCTTTTGTATATAATACATTTTCCATTTATTATCACACCTATAAGTTATATATAATTTTATATATTCATTAGAAATAATATATGATGATTTATATATTGTATATTTTTTATCTTTTAATTCATTTAATTCTGTATTTATAATTTTTGCTTTTTCAAAATTGATACCATCAACAGACTCAGTATAATACAATTTATATTTTATCATAAATATTAAAATATATTTATTATTAAATTTTTGAATTTCACCATGCCATGGTTTCCCAATAAAACTTTCAATATTAATATTTACTGGTTTTGGTAAATTATTAAAATCATTAACTTCTATATACCTAATTTTTCCATTATAATTAAAATACCATATTTTATATATGTTATTTTCTTTTATTACAGAAATACTCATATATTGTTCTTTAGAGTCATTATTTAACAAAATCTTTTTTTGTGTCCACTTCACTCCATCAGTAGACTCTTGTTTATATATATAATTATAACCATTTTTTTTATATTCACCATTTAAATAAGATTTTGTTTTTCTATAAAACAATTCAAAGTGATCACTATCATACAATATAAATGGGTCAGAATGATAAGAACCATTAAATTTTTTACTTGGATAATTTGACACTGGATTTTTTATTTTTGGAGGTTCAATCCAATTTATACCATCATTGGAAACTGTAATTTGTGGATTTTCATTCCATACATTTGAATATGGTGTTGATACCATCCAATATTGAAATCCATTTTTTTTCTTTTCAAAATACAAAACCTTTGGATGTACGACTTCGTTTAAATTATCAAATGATGGAATAGTAATCCAATTTTCAATACTCATAATTGGTTGTGTTGTCTTTATAGTGGTGGTTGTTTGATTTTCAATTAATTTTTTATTTTGCCATGCCTCTATTAACCCATAACTTGTTAATATTATACCAATAAATATCAATGATACTATTGCTATTACTAATATGTATTCCTTTTTCATCTGCCACCTTATTATTTTGATTTTATCTACCTAATCCTACTACTTCTTTTACTTTTTCATATTTTATCTTTGCTTGTTTTCTTGTAATATCCATACCTTTATCTAGTATTTCATTAAGAATATCACTATTAATTAGTCTGTAATATTTTTCTTGAATATTTGAAATAAGATCTGCAACTGCATCTGCTACTTCTTCTTTAAAATCTTTATAGTTATAATCTTTAAATTTGTTTTCTAATTCTTTTACTGGTATTTCTTTAATAACAGAATATATATTAAGTAAATTTGATATACCAGGTTTATTTTCCATATCATAATATATTTTGTTATCAGAATCGGTTGTAGCACTTAGTATTTTTTTCTTAATATCATCAATATTATCTAGTAATCTTATTACTCCTTTTTGATTAATAGATGATTTACTCATCTTCTTAGTTGGATCAACTAAATCCATAATTTTAGTACCTTCTTTAGTTAATAATGGTTCTGGTACTTTAAATATATCACCATATTTTTTATTAAATCTAATAGCTATATCTCTTGCTAGTTCTACATGTTGTTTTTGATCTAAACCCACTGGTACATAATCAATATCATACAATAGTATATCTGCTGCCATAAGTACTGGATATGTGAATAATCCAGCAGAAAAGTTTTCATTTTTAGAACTTTTGTCTTTAAATTGAGTCATTCTAGATAGTTCTCCAAAATATGTATTACATTCAAGTATCCATGATAAATTAGTATGGTATTCATTATCAGATTGAATATATATAATATTCTTATTTGGATCAATACCACATGCTAAATATAATGCTAAAAGACTTTTTATGTTCTTTCTTAGTTCATTTTTATCTTGATTAATAGTAATCGCATGCATATCTGCTATAAATAAATATGATTCATATTCATTTTGATATTTAATCATTTGTTTAATAGCACCAATATAATTACCTAATGTTATTACTCCTGTTGGTTGTAAACCTGTTAATACTTTTTTCATCTCATACCTCTTTTCAAATTATAACATATTTTATAATGTTTCACATAATATTTCTACTGGTACTTTATTATCAATAATAGTATCAGTTAATATACTTTGTGATTTTACATAACCATTACCTGTTATATTATATTTTATACCTAATAGATCAAGTAATATCTTTGTTTCCCTATAGGAATATCCATACAAATTAGGCATTTTCTTCTTAGTATCATTTGTTATTAAAAATATTTTTTCTTTATTATTATATTTTGTACCTACATTTGGATATTGTTTAATTATTTTAGATCCATCTCCAAATACAATATATTTTGCTTTTGATTCAGTTAATTGATTTTTAATAACATCTATATCTTTATTAATATAATTTCCTACATCATAAGTAACAATACCAGTTTCTACTGTTTTTAATCCTTCAAAGATATTTAGGTATTTTGCAGTATCTCTAACAATTGTTTTTACTGCTGTTGGCATTGTGTTTCCTTTACCTTTTTTTCTCATAGCAATATATATTATTACCTCAGGATCATCTTTTGGATACATTGATGCAAAAGATATTATGGTTTGTTCTCCACCAATATAATAATTATTTGTTCTTGAATCTACTATCTGTGCTGTACCTGTTTTACCTATTAAATCATAACCATCTATTTTATAAGCATATCCTGTTGCATTTAATGCAGTATTATTTACTACTTTATACATTAATTCCTTAAGTGTATCTGTTGTCTTTTTACTTGCTACTTTATTTCCATATTCTATTTTTGATTTATATATCACTTTTTTTGTATTAGGATCTACTATTTTATCTATTATTGTTGGTTTAACTACTCTACCATCATTTGCTATTGCAGTTAGTGCTTGTATTTGTTGTATTGCTGTTGTAGTTATACCTTGACCAAAACCAGAATTTACTATTTCAACATCATATTTAAAATTAATAATACCATTTGATTCATTAGGTAATTCTATTCCTGTTTTAGAACCAAAACCAAGTGATAAAAACTGTGATTTTAATTGTTCTTTTGTTATATAATTTTTAATAATATTTGCAATACCAGTATTTGATGATAATGTAAATGCTTTTTCATATGAAATAGTTCCCCATCCTCTACCATTCCAATCACCAATTGTATATTTTCCTACTTTATATGCACCAGATTGATATGTGGAATTTAAATTTATATTACTATTTTCAAGTGCTGCCATAAATGTATATATTTTCATTACTGATCCTGGTTCATAAGTAAAAGATACTAGAGGATTAATCCAGCTTTTTATATTCATTATATTAGGATTAAATGATGGTTTACTACTTGTTGCAAGTATCTTACCTGTTTTAGCATCTGCTACTGTCATTATAGCCCATATAGCTCCTGCATCAGTATATGCTTTATCTAGTGCTGCTTCTACACTCATTTGTATATTACTATCAAGTGTTAAATATACATCATATCCATCTTTTTTATTTTTTATTATTTCTGGAGTATTAGGAATTTTATAACCATTAATATCTTTTACATATTTATGATATCCGTTAGTACCATTTAGATATTTATTATAAGAAGCTTCTATTCCAAGTTCTCCTGTCATACTTAATCCTGTATCAGATGTTTTTGTATATCCAACTGAATATGATGCAAAGTCATCATTTGGATAATATCTTTTATATGTAGTAATAAAATCTATTCCTGGTAATGCTAAAGCTTTTATTTCATCTTTTTTTAATTCTGTAATACCCTTACCACCAGGTCCAAGTTCAACTTGATATGCTTTTCTATTTAATAAACTTAATATATATTCTTTAGTCATACCAAGTACTTCAGATAATTTTTGTGCAGTATATTCCTTATCTTTTACATGTCTTATTATATCATCAGTACTTCTAGATGAATCAAGATACGCTATTACTGTATATGAATTAATTGTCTGAGCAAGTATTTCGCCATTAGTATCATATATAGTACCCCTAAGTGCGTATAATGTCTCTTGCTTTGTATTTCTATTATTAGAAAAGGTCTTTAAATTAACTCCGTTTACTTCAGGAGATAAAGATAAATATATTAATCTAACTAATATAATTATTAGTAAACAAAAAAATACTAAACAACAACTGTTAGCTATAAACTTACGATTCTTATTTAGTATTTCTCTATTCATTAGTAATCACCTTATTTTTTTATTGTAACTATGTTATTACTATTATATACTAATCCTTTCTCTAGTGCAACAGATTGAAGATTATCAAGGGATACTAATTGATTTACTTTCATTGTTAATGATTCATTAACTTTATTTTGCGTACTAATTTGTCTTCTTAATCTTTCAACTCTTATATTAACTGCAGAAAGCTGTCCTTTAGTAAATATTGTTAATAATGGCAAAGATATAATCATTAGTACTACACTAATTATCATTAGTTTTTCCACTTTAGTTAATCCTCTTCTTGATGTCATAAATATCTCTCCTTATATTTTTTCTACAACCCTTAATATTGCACTTCTTGATCTATTATTTTCATTTATTTCTTTAATACTCGGTTTTATTTTTTTAAATACCTTTATTTCTGCTTTACTTACTGTATTTGGCATACCTTTTGTAATTTTATCTTCCTCACTATACTTGTTAAATATATTCTTACATATTCTATCTTCTAGTGAATGAAAGGTAATTACGGCTAGTCTTCCACCTTTATTTAAAATAGATATTGCATCTTCTAATGCTTTTGCAAATACTTCTAATTCGTTATTTACTTCTATTCTAATTGCTTGAAATGTTTTTCTTGCTGGATGATGTAATCTTTTATATTTTTCTGGTACTGATGCAGATATAATATCTGCAAGCTCTAAAGTTGTTTCAACTTTCTTTACTAATCTAGCCTTATCTATATTTTTCGCTATTTGTTTAGCATACTTTTCTTCTCCATACATAAATAATATTTTTACTAATTTTTCATATGGATAATTATTTACTACATAATAAGCATCTAAATCAGATTCAAGATTCATTCTCATATCGAGTCTAGCACTGGTATGATAACTAAAGCCTCTTTTTTCATCATCTAATTGAGGACTTGATACACCTAAATCGAATAAAATACCATCTACCTTAGTAATATTTCTTTTCTCTAATTCTTCCTTTAGATAAAGAAAATTACTAGGAATTATTTCATAATTATTTGAGACTTCAGATAGCACTTTATCACTAGCTTCTCTTGCTTCCTTATCTTGATCGAAAGCATATAATTTTCCCTTTTTTATCTTTTGTAAGATTGCCTTGCTATGACCGGCATATCCTAAAGTACAGTCAACATATATTCCATCTTCTTTAATATTTAATGAGTCAATTGACTCTTTTAATAACACACTCTTATGCATGATTCTCATCAAATAACTTTTCTGCAATATCTATTATGTTGTTATTATTTTCATTAAAGAACTCTGTGAATTTATCTTCTGCCCATATTTCAAGACGGTCATTAACACCAATTACAACACATTTATTAGTTAAATTGGCATAACTTAGTAGTTGATTAGGTATTAGTATTCTTCCTTGTTTATCAAATGATAACTCTTCTGCCCCTGATAGGAAGAACCTCATGAATGCACGGTGATCTTTTTTTGTAAATGGAAGCTCTTTTAAGTTATTTATTATTAAATCCCATTCTTTTATTGGATATACAAATAAACAACCTTCTAAACCTCTTGTAATAATAAAAGTACTTCCTAATCCATCCCTAAACTTTGATGGTAGTACTAATCTACTTTTATCATCAATACTATGATGATACTCTCCCATTAACATATTAAATCCCCCACAATCTACCACTTATTACCACTAAGTAACTTAATAATAACACTTTTTATTCATTTTGTCACTATTTTTTATAATAGAAAATAAAAAAAATACTACTTTACGTAAAGTAGCATTTTTTATAATATAATTTCTAGATATTAATAAATTGTAAGATTACTGGACCTAGTATTAGTAGTAATAATAGTGGTACAAAGAATAATACTGAGAATATGCTTATTTTATTTGGTAATTTATTTATTGCAGCTTTAACATCCATTATTTGTTTTTCTTTTAAAAAGTCTAATTGGTTATACATTGTATCAATAATACTATTACCAAATACATTAGATTGTTCTATGTTAAGAATTATATTATTTATTGCTGTTGATGGTATTCTTAAATTCATTTGAGATAGAGCCTCTGGTAATGATTTACCAAAGTTAACATGTTTTAATGTTTCTTTAAATTCATCTGATACTTCAGAATCAATATATTTACATGCCATAGATATTGCTGTTTCTAAGTTTCTACCTGATTCAAGTGCTAGTGTTAGTACCTCAAAGTAATAATATGCTTCTCTATCTAGTCTTCTTTCCCTTTTTTTAAGAGGTATTTCTATCATTAAATAGTATAATATATAGTAATATACTGCTGCTATGATAGGAGCTAGTACTACTCCACCATCTACTACTAAGAATATTATAAAGAAAAGTAATACTGTTGAATATAGTCTTAAGTTCATAAATGATTCTACTGTTAATTTCTTTTTAACACCAAATAGATCTAATTTTGCTTTTATTTTATCTATATCCTTTTTTCTATAAATTCTAGCTACTAGGCTGTTTTTCCCAATCATATTACAACCTCACTTTCATTATCTTATTTATAGCATATGCATATAAAATATAATCTATTATTATAAATCCAAATAGTATCTTACCAATATTACTTGCAAAAAACGGATTAAAATATGTATTATTTATTAGATATATTAATCCTCCAAATACAAATGGTATTAATAATAACATCTTACTTATCATATTAGATGATGCTGTTAATGTCTTTAATTCAATTGCCATTTTTCTTTTATTAAATAAAGATTTTTCAATTGATGCAAAGACTTTAATAATATTACCACCAGTTTTATTAAGTATTGTTAAAGAAGATGTAATATATTTTACTTCTTCAAGATCTACTCTTTTACCAAATCTTTCAAATACTGTATCCAGTGATATTCCATAAGATATTTCTATATGCATTTTTTGAAATTCTTCTTTAATTGGACCTTCAAGTTCTTTAGCTACTATTTCAATAGCTTGTATAGTACTTCTTCCTGATCTAAATGCATTATTCATAATAATAATTGCATTTAATAATTCTTGTTCTACTTGTTTTTTCTTAACTATATCTTCAAATATAAACCATATATCAATAATAAAGAAACCAAGTATAAGCATTGCTAGAATTTCCATTACACCAGGATAACTACCCTCTATTGATCTTGCAAATAAATCAATTAATAAAAATGTAATACTTATTATAAATTTATTACTAATATAATCCATTTCATCTAAGCTCTTTTTATTATTATAATTAATATATTTAAAATATTTTTTACTATATTTTACTAGTAGTTTGTTTTTCTTTAATATCTTGCTAATAAGTTTCATTAAATTATAGTATTTATCTGATATCTTATCAAATATAGATATGTTTTTATCTACAAGTGCTGGTATTGAATAT
>ENA-UOWO01008286-UOWO01008286.1-activated-sludge-metagenome-genome-assembly--contig:-NODE-8286-length-9991-cov-9.942331_pt1 | contig 9991 bp, 10 predicted proteins | sample MGYA00238148_ERZ761564 | MGnify/ENA primary metagenome ERZ761564 (study PRJEB28885, sample SAMN05720194) | activated sludge metagenome | isolation source: Anaerobic digester | place: USA...
GGTTGAGCAGGGTGGCGCTGTGGAGCAAAGCCTTGGTTGGAATGCAGCCCCAGTTAAGGCAGACGCCGCCGAGTTCAGCTTTTTCGATGACGGCTGTTTTGAGGCCCAGCTGGGCGGCACGAATGGCGGCTACATAACCGCCGGGTCCTGAACCGATGACCGCGAGATCGAATTTTTCCATAGTGTAATCCTGACTAGTCTGGTGGTTAGCAGCATTGTTCACGTTAACATAGCCTGTGCGAGTGATTTCCCGAAGTCATAGCATTTGTTCAGTTCTTCGGGCCCGGGGACCAGGGTAGCCTGGATGCCGGGCTGGACCACTTTGAGCTTGAGATTGGCGAGGCGTTGATCGAGGAAAGAGACTGCTTCGCCACTCCAGCCCATGGAGCCGAAGCTCGCGCCGATTTTGCCTTTCAAGTCGAGGGTGGCGAGGCCGGCGAGAAATTCCCAGACCGGCTTGACCGCGTCGCCGTTGATGGTGGGGCTGCCGATGGCGATAGCGTCAGCGGCCTCGATGCGGTCCAGATGGTCGCTGAGATCGATCTCCATGGTATCATAGACCTTTACGGTGACACCGGCATCTTTAGCCCCGCGCGCGATTTCCGCCGCCATCCTTTCAGTATTGCCATAGGCGCTGGCATAGTAAACGAGGAGCTGGCGCGGCTCGTTCGGCGGCGTTGGTTCGGACCAGTGGTTGTAGGCTTCGAGGTATCTGGCCAGGTCGGTGCGCAGGATGGGCCCATGACTGGGAGCGATGGTGTCAAAATCAAGTTCGCTGATTTTTTTCAGACTGTTGCGAACCGATTTTTTGAAAGGACGCATAATAGTGCGGAAATAGTGCTCAAGATCGGGCCAGGTGTCGCGGGTTATCTGATCGTTGAAGAGATGGCTGTCGCAAAAGTGGGCTCCGAAGAGGTCGCATGTGAAGAGGATATGATCCTCCGGCACCAGGGTCATCATGGTATCGGGCCAGTGGATAAAGGGAGCGGGAAAGAACTGCAGACTCTTGCCGCCGAGGTCGATCACCTCGCCGTTTTCGACGGTTCGAATTTGTACCGGGCGATTGAGTATATTCTGGACATAGCGGGCGGCAGGTTTGGAACAGATCACCTGGGCCTGCGGGGCCTTTTCGAGCAGGGCCGCCAGAGAACCGGAATGATCCATTTCGTTGTGCTGCACAACGATATAGGCGATGCGCTCGAAATCGGTCAATCCGGCTATGTGTTCGAGAAAGGGAGTGCTGAACCTGTCCTTGACCGTATCGATGACGGCGACTTGCTCTCCCTTGACCAGATAGCTGTTATAGGTTGTCCCATTTTTGGTCTGCATAATGATATCAAAAAGGCGCAGGTCGGGATGGAGTGCGCCTATCCAGTGGACACCAGTTTTTATCATTACAGGCTTCATCCGAGAACCTCCTTCAATCTTTAGCTATCAACTCCAAAGGAGCCAATAATATTTCATTATGTTCGCACTCAGACCTTTTCGATCCTTATTTTATAGCCCTCCAGTTTGATCTCCTCAACCCGGCAGCTGCCCGCGTCCATGTCATTGACCCCGACGGAGTCAGAGTGGTGGAAGCAGGAAGTGAGTGCCTCTTCGGGAGTACGTGCGACGCGAAGGTTCCAGCAGGGATTGATCCCGAGATGGTAGACCAGATAGAGTTTGAGTTCATCCATCAGTCAGCTCCTTCCTGTTTCTTGTCCTTTTTCTTCTTGCGATAGTCGTCAATAGCTGCTTTGAGGGCGTCCTCGGCGAGGACACTGCAGTGCATTTTGATCTTGGGGAGACCTCCGAGGGACTGGGCCACCGCCTTGTTGGAAATTTGCAGGGCTTCATCGAGGGTCTTGCCCTTGACCATTTCGGTCACCATCGAGCTGGTTGCGATGGCGGCTCCGCAGCCGAAGGTCTTGAACCTGGCATCCACAATATGGTCGTCCTCGATGCGAATGCTCAGCTTCATAACGTCGCCGCACGCCGGATTCCCGACGATACCCACGCCGTCGGGATTTTCAACGACGCCGACATTGCGCGGGTGTTCATAATGATCCATCACCGCTTCGGTGTATTCATCCCATGCATCCATATCGATCCTCAATGATTGTGGTGATCGTGAGCGCCCCAGGAGAAGCTTTCAATGTCTATCCCCTCCCTGGCCATATCATAGAGGGGCGACATTTCGCGCAGGCGTTTGACATTTTTAACAAGCAGATCGAGCAGGGTATCAATTTGTTCAGCGGTATTGCTTTTGCCCAATCCAAAGCGGATCGAAGAGTGCGCGAGGGCATCGGGAATCTGCAGGGCGCGCAGCACGTAGGATGATTGCAGCGAAGCCGAGGTGCAGGCCGATCCGGAGGAGAGGGCGAAACCGCGGCAGCCGAGCATCAGAGACTCTCCCTCGACAAAGGAGAAGCTGAAATTCAGATTATTGGCCAGGCGGCGGGTGGGATGGCCATTGAGCTGGACCAGATCGATACGGCTTTCGATGCCAGCGCGCAGCCTTTCGCGCAGTCCGGTGAGCCGGGCACTTTCGCTCTCAAGATCTCTTGCCGCGATGAAAGCCGCCTTGCCAAGGCCGACGACCCCGGCTACATTGAGCGTCCCCGAGCGCATGCCCATCTCGTGGCCGCCGCCGTGAAAAATGGGCTGGAGGCGGACGCCTTTGCGCACATAGAGGGCGCCGACGCCCTTGGGACCATAAATTTTGTGGCCGGATATCGACAGCATGTCGATATGGTCGCGCACTACATTGATCTCCATTTTGCCAAGAGCCTGCACGGCATCAGTGTGGAAGAGGATATTGTGTTCGCGGGCGATGGCGCCGATTTCGTCGATGGGCTGGATGGTGCCGATTTCGCTGTTGGCCGCCTGAATGGTGATCAGAAAGGTATCCGGCCGGATGAGGCTGCGCAGGGCATCCAGATCGACGAGGCCATAGCGGTCGATGGGAACAAAAGAGAGGCTGAATCCCTGTTTCTCCAGGAAATGGGCGGTATCGAGGATGGCTTTGTGCTCAATCGCTATGGTGATGATATGGCCGCTGTGGTCCGTGCGCTGCAAAGCCAGCCCTTTGATGGCGAGATTGTCGGATTCGGTCGCTCCGCTGGTGAGGATGATCTCATCGGACCGTTCTGCGCCGATGAGGGCGGCCACCTCTTCCCGGCCTTTTTCGACGGCGGCGCGTGCCCGGCGGCCATAGTCGTGGGTGCTGCTGGAGGCATTACCGAATTCGGTGGTGAGATAGGGCATCATCGCCTCAAGGACCTCTTCATCCAGAGGCGTGGTGGCGTGATGATCGAGATATACGGGTTTCATGCTGCTCCTCGAACAGATACAGGATCACCTTCCCGTGCCAGATGGCGCGGATTGCGCTTAATATTAGTAAATAAAATATTGTAAATCAAGCGCAAATCGATGAATATGGAATAGAGGTGCCAGGATGCGTCGCGTCCAAAAAAAACCGCCTCAACTCTTGCGGAGATCGAGGCGGGGTGAGACAGGAGAGCTCCGTTAGAGAGGAGCTGCGGCGTTGTTTACCAGGTCGAATTCACATTTTTGGCATCGGCGATTTCACGATAGAGTCCTTCGTCATTCCGCTCTGCCGGCTGATCCAGATTGAGGGGTTCGCAAAAGGAAGATTCGAGCAGTACGATATGCTGTTCTTCCTCAAGGGCGATCTCGCGGAAGAGCATACGCATATCGCTCTGGTACATCCGCCGTGACACGGTGATAAAGAAATTCTTAATTTCGGTCTCGTTCTTTTTGGTATTGCGTATCGCCTCATTCGGATCATCGCCGCAGGGAATCAGGGTGCCGAGCTTGTGCTTTTTGCCGAGGTTCAGGTAAAGGATTTTTTTGCCGCTGATGGAGCTGTATTTCCGGATGAGCTGCAGGCGATGGGCCTCTTCCTTTGCGGCCAGTCCGAGAAGAATGGCCGTAGCGTCGTCGTTTTTAATCAGGGTGGCGGCCCGATCGTAATAGAGCTTCATATCCATCTTGCACTGGATCGCCATTTTCAGGGCATCAACATTGCTTAATGTGCCGATCTTGTTCATATATCACCAGCCTCCTTCCAGGCACTCTATGCACCGTCGTGCCTGATATCATTTATTTCGAATGGTGCGTAATTACGATGTTAAAAATAAAATAGATATAATATAGCTAAAATTATTGAAATATCAAACAAAATCGGATCCCGGCATACGATTCTTTGCAGAAATCGCACCGATCTGTGCCACAGTATTAGCAGGATCAAACCCTTGCTATGAAACGCCAAACAGGGGCGGGAGTTCCCTGCAGGGCATAATTTTTGAATGCTGGACGGTCAGGACGTGCCGGCGGGATGAAGCAGGGTGCATTATGCGGGACAGAATCGGTGGAAGAGCAGGCGGCCGAGTGTTACCCATTTGACGTGCTTGTCAAGCACGTCTTTCAGCTCACTGACATAATCGGCGGGAGAGCGGGCGGCCGTGTGCTACCGGCTCTCCTCCCTCTTGTTGCGATAGATGGCCGGATTGAAGCGGGGATCATTGTACATTTTATACTGTCGGTAGACTTTGTGGCGTTTGTTCACCTTGCGCAGGTCGAGGAAAAGCTTGTCGAGGGCGTTTGCGAGGTCCTGGCGCTGTTCGCGGAGGACATTCCCGCGGATCACGCACAATTCCTGGAGGTCGGCTTCAAGATCCTTGCGCAGAGCTTGCTCATCCATGTGATAGATTTTAAGCGAGAGGATGGAGAGCCGGTCTACCATGCTGCCGGGGGTTTCGGAGTTGAGTTCGATTTCCGGACCGGGATTGATTCCTGCGGCATTGAGTACATTATCGATCCAGAGATCGATCTTTTCGATGCCGTCGTTACGGTGCTGGTTATGGGAGTCGATGGCGCGCTTGGCAGCGGCGATGTCCTTGTCCGGCAGGTCGGTGCGCCGGGCCTCGTCCTCCTGATGCCAGAGCCAGTAGTTATGATAATGAAGCGCCTGCGTCATGCCCTTGGGTGAGAGATGGTCATCCGGAGGTATGGGACCGGTTTCATGCCACAGTTCGGTCAGATCCTCGAACCATTCGATGAGTCCGTTGCCCGAAAACTGCGCAAAAATATCATTCAGGGATGTCACGTCTGCACCTCAGCCTTGGTTGTCCGCTTCGCCGGCTTGCGCGCCCCTGTTGACGAGGGCGCATACGACAGTTATCGCCGGAAAAGAATTGAATCCAGCGCCGTAAAATGTAACACAGATCGTTTGAAAACGCAAGCAAATTTACTGTCTTGCCTAATTTCCTTTCGTTTAATTTCCTGCGGGATGAATACGATACCGGCCTGCGGAAAACCCGCTTTCGAGCATGTGGGGAAGCATCTGCCTGCGCCGTCACGGAAACCGATTTAAAGAAATCAAATTGTATTTTTGCATAAATTTGTTTATGTTTTGTGCAATTCCTGCTGATCGTTAACCGGACGCCGCCCTTGGAAACCATACTGCTTGAAAAGCTCTTCCGAAAATGCTACGGCGAGACGCCGGATCGCATCAATCCCCTCAAGGGAGATGGTTCGGAGCGCCGCATCTACCGTATGCAGAACGTCTACCGCTCTGTGATCGGTGTGGCGGGTGACAACCGGCCGGAGAACGAGGCTTTTTACCATTTCAGCAGCCATTTTGCGCACTATCACCTGCCGGTGCCGGCGATCTATGCCGCCGAACTGGAGAACGGGATCTATCTCGAACAGGATCTGGGATTTTTCACCCTCTACGAATGGATGCAGCCGCTGCGGGAAAAGGAGGGGTTCGGGCCCACCGTCATGGCGATGTACGAAAAAGTGCTCTACTGGCTGCCCCGTTTTCAGATAACCGCCGGCCGGACAATTGACTACAGTTTTTGTTATCAGCATGCCCTTTTCGGCCGCGAGTCGATGCTGTGGGATTTGCGTTATTTTCAGCATCGTTTTCTCGCCCCTTTTTACACCGCTGCCCTGGATAACGGGGCTCTTGGCGAGGATTTCGCGCGGCTGGTGAAGCACCTCCTGGAAGTGCCGGCGGACAGTTTCCTCTATCGTGATTTTCAGTCGCGCAATGTGATGATTCTCGACAACGAACCCCATTTCATCGATTACCAGTCCGGACGCCGGGGAGCTCTTCAATATGATGTCGCCTCCCTCCTCTTTGATGCCAAGGCCGATATCCCGCAGTCCGCGCGGGAAGTGCTCCTCGACTATTATCTGACGGTGCTGAACGAGGTCGAAGCAGTGGATGAGTCGAGATTCAAAGGCTATTTTTACAGTTTTGTCCTCATGCGGGTGCTGCAGGCTTTGGGGGCCTATGGCTATCTGGCTGCGGTCAAGGGTAAACGGAATTTTCTCAAATCTGTGCCCTATGCACTGGGCAACCTGGAGATTCTGCTGCAAAAGGCGGCGGTGCTCGAGCAGCTGCCAACGCTGCGTAGTGTTTTTGTCCATTTGATCAATGATCCTGCGCTGCGCGAAATCAAATGAATCCGGAGAAAAGGCTGATGAACAGTAAAAAATTGACCATCGTGATTTGCAGCTTTGGCTATCACGTATCCGGAATTCCCCATGATCCATCCGGCCATGGCGGCGGCTATGTCTTTGACTGCCGCGGGCTGCCTAACCCCGGCCGCGATCCGCAATTTCTCAAACGGACCGGTGAAGATAAGGAGGTGCAGGATTATCTGGGCCGCCTGCCGGAAGTAGCCGTTTTTCTCGATCATGTGGAGGCCCTGATCAGGATCAGTGCGGAAAGCTACACCATGCGCGGATTCGAACGTCTCATGGTCAGTTTCGGCTGCACCGGTGGTCAGCATCGCTCGGTCTTTTGCGCCGTCCAGGTCGCCGCACGGCTGCGGTCAGCCGGCTACGCCGTCGAACTGAAACATCTTGACATGCCCCGGTTCGTATGAAAGCGATGATACTGGCGGCGGGTTTCGGCACCCGGCTCCACCCTCTCACCCTTTCCACCCCTAAAGCACTGGTTCCCCTCGCGGGCTGCTCCCTGCTCGAGATCACCCTGAGCCGCCTTGCCGCTGCGGGATTTGATCGCATCGCTGTCAACGTCCACCATTTCACCGACCAGATCCGCGCCTGGCTTGATCTCCATCCTTTCCCCGGCCTTCAAATCAGCCTGTCGGAAGAAAAGGAGATCCTCGGCACCGGCGGCGGCATCAAGCGGATGATTTCGCTCCTCGGCGATGATGAGCCGATCCTGGTCCATAACGTCGATGTGCTCACCGCCCTGCCCCTGCGTTCGCTTTACCGGGCCCACGTCAGGAGCAGTGCCCTGGCAACCCTGGCGGTACAGGCGCGCACGACCAAAAGATATCTGGTATTCGACGGAAGGGGGAATCTCTGCGGCAGAGCCGGGAGCGAAGGCGGCGAGGCGGAGCTGGTGCGGGTGCCGCTGGGCAGACTCCGCTATCTCGCCTTCAACGGGATCCAGGTGATCTCGCCTGCTCTTTTCACCGGGCATGCAGAGGAGAGGTTTTCGAGTGTCGATCTCTATCTGGCGGCGGCGAGGGAAAACCGTGTGCGCGGCTGGAGGATGGATGACTGGTATTGGCGCGACCTCGGCAAGCCGGCCGATCTTGAGGCGGCGGAGGAGGAAATTGCAGCGGGAGTGATCCGGATTTGAGTTGCCCCTGGCCGATCGTAAAGGGACCGGTCGAGCCTGTTGTTCACGGATCGCGCCGGGCCGTCCGGCGCGATGCTGCAGCAGAGATCAGAGTTGCTCCCATTCCGCTGTCACTCTTTTGCGCAGTTCCTCTTTTGGACCCTGGGGCAGGAAAGAGCCCTGCACGCCGTTCAGAACAATCCGGCGTATTTCTTCCCGGCTCAGGCCGAAACCGGACTGCGCGAGCTGGTACTCGTCGGTCAGGGTGACCCGGAAGACCTGGGGATCGTCGGTGTGGAGGGCCACCACCAGTCCCTGGCGCAGAAAGAGCGGGAAGGGATGCGAGCTGAGACGGGGGACAATATTGAGCCTGAGGTTGCTGCTCAGGCACTGTGTGAGGGGGATTCTTTCCTCTTTAAGGCGGTCGACCAGACGGGGATCCTCGATGGCGCGGGTGCCGTGATCGATGCGTTCGGCGTGGAGCAGGTCGAGGGCATCCCGCACACTTTCGGGTCCAAGGGCCTCACCCGCATGTACGGTGCGGTGCAGTCCTGCCTCCCTGGCGAGATCGAAAGCGCGGCGGTAATCACACTGGGGGAAGCGGAATTCGTCACCGGAGAGGCCGATCCCGGCGACAAGGGGGTGGTCAAGAGCGGCGATGCGCTCGACCAGATCGGCGGTTTTTTGCGCGCCATGTGAACGCTGCAGATTGATGACCAGGCGCGCCACGATCTGAGATTCAGCTTCACGGGTGCAGCTCTGGAGGGTATCCAGGATCTCTTCGAGAGTGAAACCCAGGTCAAGGTATTTCTGCACCGCGCAGTCGAATTCGAGATAACGGACATTCTGGCTGACCAGGGAATCCAGCAGCTCGCGGGTAATGCGCTGCAGGTCTTCCAGGCGCTGGATATGATTGGAAACCGAGCGCAGTGCGATGACGAACTGGGACAAGTCTTCGAACCGGTAGAGCCGTTCCAGTTCATCGCTGGTTGCGGGCACATGGCCAGCCCCGTTCCGCCGCATCAGATCGATAGCGGTTGCCGGCTGGATCGCTCCTTCAAGGTGGAGATGCAGTTCCACCTTCGGCATCCGCCGTAAAAGGTCAATCTTGAATTCTTCTTCCATCCCTACCTCTGTTCAGCCCTCCTGCCCGGCTTCTCTCTCCGGTAAATATAAAGCAAAAATAATGAAATAGCCAGTATAAAGTCATAAAAACGTGACCTTGTCCACAATCAGGCTCACGGCCCCGAATTGTTCGTCCACCACACCCCTGAGCACGTAGGGGCGATTACTGCTCATCATATGGGCGAACCGGGCATACGCGCCGGGGAAGAAGGTGGTTTCGTAGATGGCGGTGGTGTCTTCGAAGCTGAGAAACTCCATCAGTTCTTTTTTATGCGTGGTGGCCATCTTGGCGGTGATCAGCCAGCCGATGGTAGTGACCTCCTTGCCGATATGCTTTTCAAGATCGCAGCCGGCGACATGGCGGATGCGTTCGATCTTTTCGCGGTAAAGTTCCAGCGGGTGATGCGATAGCAGAAATCCCAGGATCTCCTGCTCCATGCGCATGAGGTCGCGGAGGTCGTAATCGGGCGGTGCCGGCAGATTCGCCGCCTCGGGTGGAGCCTGATCGAAGAGCGAAAGGGTGCCCTGCGCCGGCCCGGTTTTTCTGCTGAAAAAATGATGCATCTGCCAGAGCAGCTGCGGGCGGCTTTTTGCCTTTTCAACGGTGTCGAAACAGCCCGCTTTGATGAGGATGGCGCAATCCGAGGGGGTGCAGCCGGTCCGGGCGAGAAAATCGCCAAGGCTGTGAAAGGGGCCATTGCGGCACCGTTCTGCGAGCAGAGCCTCCCTCCCGTCGCGGCTCAACTGCTTGAGCTGCATCAGTCCGACCCGCACCTGGCGATCCCGGCCCTGATAGGTGAACCGGCTGCGATTGATATCGGGCGGCAGGATCTCGAGCCCCATGCGCCGGGCCTCCGAGACATAGGCGAAGGTCGAGTAATAGCCGCCCTGGTTGCTGATGACGGCGGCGATGAATTCCGCCGGATAGTGCACGCGCAGCCAGGCGGATTGAAAAGAGACCAGCGCGAAGGAGGCGGAATGGGCCTTGCAAAAACTGTACTCGGCAAAGCTGAGAATCATCTCCCAGATCCGATCGCACACTTCCGGGCTCGCGCCGTTCAGGGAGGCGCCGGCGTAAAATTTCTGTTTGTATTCAGCGAGCTGACGCTGCTTGTTCTTTTTGCCGACCACCTTGCGCAGGCCGTCCGCCGCCGAGGAATCGAAGCCGGCGAGGGCGATGGCTACTTTGGAGACATCCTCCTGGTAGACCATAATGCCGTAGGTATCCTTGAGCATCTCCTCCAGGCGCGGGTG
>ENA-UOWO01008287-UOWO01008287.1-activated-sludge-metagenome-genome-assembly--contig:-NODE-8287-length-9991-cov-4.346518_pt1 | contig 9991 bp, 7 predicted proteins | sample MGYA00238148_ERZ761564 | MGnify/ENA primary metagenome ERZ761564 (study PRJEB28885, sample SAMN05720194) | activated sludge metagenome | isolation source: Anaerobic digester | place: USA...
ACTATTGTAAGAATAATTTAAGATATAATACAATTCAAACTTATACATTATTAATAAATAAATATATCAAACCTAAAATAGGTAAATTTAAATTATCTACAATAACTAGTGTATCTTTAAATAGTTATATAACTGATATAGTAAATGAATTTAATCATTCTAGATCATATTGTAAGAATATTCTAAAAGTAGTTAAAGGATCGTTTAGAGATGCATGTAACCTATATGGATTTATAAAATATAATCCAGCATTAACATTAAGACTTCCAAAAGTTAATAAATATTCAGAAGATATTAAACATCTTTATACTAAAGAAGAAATAGATTTGATTCTAGAAAGATTTAAAGATAATGCTACATTTATATGTTCATTCTTAACATGTTGTTATACAGGATTAAGAACTGGCGAAGTATTTGCTCTAACTTGGGAAGATATAGATTTAGATAAAGGAATTATAAATATTAAACACAGTGTTTATGATAGACCTAAAGACTATAAAGGAAGATGGTATTTAGGACCAACTAAAACTAATTCAGGAACAAGAACTGTTTATATAGGGAATACATTAAAACAAGCATTAATAAATTATAAGAATAGACAAGATTATTTAAAAGAAATATTTGGAACTCAATATAAATATTATCATTTAGAAAATGATGATGTTGATAAAAGGATAGTTATTAACAATAATAATGAAGAAACAATAAACTTTATATTTACTCAAGATGATGGAACTTATGTAGGAACAGATATAACAAAATATCCATATAAGATAATTAAAAATGAATTAAATATAAATGCTAGATTCTACGATTTAAGGGGAACATATGCTACTAGATTAACTAATAATGGAGCTTTAATGAACGAGGTATCAGAATTAATGGGACATTCAGATCCATCTATTACTAGAAAATATTATATATCTACTATAGAAGATAATAAGAGAGAAGCAATTAATAATTTAGATAAAGTTAATATATCTGATGTTATTAACAATGCTATTAAGTTTGAGGTATAAATATGAACTATGCAATATTTAGAAGTGAACCTATTTATACTTTAAATGATTTAGCTCAAATAGGTTCTCATAATAAAAGAGAAAAGAAAGCATATAATTCCAATCCAGATATAAAACTAGAACTAACTAAAAATAATATTGAACTTGTTCCGTTGGATTCTAATTATGTAAAAGGATTTCATGAACTAACAAAAGAATATAGATTAGAACATGATGAAAGAATGAAAACTGAAAGAGAGGATAGAAAAAGAACATATTCTCAAATGTTAGATAGAAGTAAGAATGTAGTAGCTGATGAAATGATATTCACAGCTTCTCCCGGCTTCTTTAAAGGTCTTAAAAATAAAGATATAAAGAAATGGGCTGATACTTGTATGGAATTTGTATATAATGACTTAGGATATAAGAAAGAACAAGTATTACATGCTACACTTCATACGGATGAAAAAACTCCTCATATACATTGTGTAGTTATTCCTTTAGTAAAAAAGTTAGATAAAAGAACTAATACTGAAAGATATACAATATCTAAAAAACAATATATAAGAGATAATAAACATTTATCGGATTTACAAGATAAATATTGTCAAAGACTTAATGATAAAGGATTTGATTTAGAAAGAGGAATAAAGAATAGTGATAGAGAGCACATAAGAATAAAAGAATTAAAAAAGATAACTAATAGTTTAAATAAAGATTTAGGGAATAAACATTCTAGATTAGAATATGAACTAAATGAGTTTAATGAGAGTCTTAAAGATAAAAAGAATATCCTGTTTGATAAAGATTATGTAAAAGTAAAAAAAGAAACATTTGATTCTATGAATAGAGTTATAAAAGAAGTTGATGATTTGATGGATGTACAAGATAGAGTTGAAGTAGTTTTAGGAGAAGTAAAAGATCAAGTTGATTCTTATAACACACTAGAAAGAAAAAATAAAAATCTTACTAATGAAGTAAAATATTTAAAACAGAGAAATGATGAATTAGAAGAAGAAAATAAAGGATTAAAAGGTTACATATATGAAATAGTTGAAAAGCTTATAGAGTTCTTTAGAAAACTTCTTATAAGAGGAAATGAAGAAACAAAAGATATTGTTACTGATAAAGTAAAAGATATATATGATGAAAACTTATTTAATAATAAAGATGTCTATAAAACATCAGTAGGAACTGAAAGACAAGATGAATTATTTGAATATGCAAACGTTCCTTCTTATATGAAACAACCAATAAAATCCAATTATAGAGATGAAATTGATAAGGATGATGATTTTGATATTGGATTTTAAACTAAGAACTATAATTTCATTATAGTAACACACTACGATATTGGCAGAGCCAATAACTATGTGTGCCAAGGATAAACCCTTTGGAATCCCAATAAAGCACCAATACTACAAACTTTCATAAGTAGTAAAGGTGCTCTTTTTTTATTTCAGCATTTAGCCTCATAAAAAAATAAAAAGACTTTTCTTACTTTCATTGAAATATTATTTCAATAAAACGTGTAAGTCTTTTTAATTAAAATACTATCGCCACTTTCATTCTTTCAGAACAAAACGTGCCACGTATAAAAAAATATAAAATAATTGTGGCGTTTTGGCGTTTATATGGTATAATGATAATGGTGATATAAATGAAGGATATAAGAATTAGTATAAGGTTAACTGAAGAAGAACATTATTTATTTAAAATATTAGCGATTAAGAAAAAGAAAAGTATGCAAGAATTATTAAAAGAATACGTAAAAAAAGAGATTGAAGAGGAAAAGAAAAATGAAAAAGAAAAACAAAATTAAAGCTTTATCGTTATTTGCAAATGTCGGTATAGCCGAAACATATTTAAAAGAAGTAGGCATTGATGTAGTTCTTGCAAATGAAATAGATTCACAACGAGTAAAATTTTATAATCACTTATATCCAGAAACTTATGTAATTAATGGTGATATAACAGAGGAATCAATAAGTAAGGAAATAATAAAAAAAGCAAAAGAATTTGAAGTAGATTTAATTATGGCAACACCACCATGTCAAGGAATGAGTACAGCAGGAAAAAAATTAAAGGATGATGAAAGAAATTATTTAATAAAATATGCAGTAGATATTATTGAAAATGTTAAACCTAAATTTGTCTTTTTAGAAAATGTTCCTGAACAGCTTCAAACATATATATCATATAATGATAAAAAAATATTAATTCCTGAATATTTAAAAGAATGACTAGGAAAAGATTATAAATTTAATGAATCAAATATAGTAAATGCACAAGATTATGGAGTTCCTCAACAAAGAGAGAGAGCAATATTTTTACTTGTTAGAAATGATATTGAAATAGCATGGAATTTTCCAAAACATGATAAAAAAATAATTACTTTATATGAAGCTTTTGAAAAAGTTCCTTCTCTTGATCCAGAAATATATGATATTTCATATGAAGAACAGATGAAAATTTTTCCGGACTTTGAAGAAAAGAAAAAAGTTGGATTAGCATTATCCAAGTGGCATTATCCACCAAAACACGTTTATAGACAAGTATATAGTTTAATGCATACACCAAGTGGAGAAACAGCATTTAATAATATTGATAAATTTAAACCAAGGAAGAAAGATGGAAGTCTTACTAAAGGTTTCAAGAATACATATAAGAGACAAAATTGGGATAAACCTGCATATACAATTACGATGTATAATAGAACAATTGGTTCACAAAATAATGTTCATCCAGGAAAATATATTGGAAAAGATGATGAAGGTTATGATATCTATTCTGATGCACGAGTTTTAACTATATATGAGTTAATGATTGTCTCATCATTGCCATTGGATTGGGATATACCAAGTTGGGCCACCGATCATTTTGTAAGACAAGTTATAGGAGAGGGAATCCCACCATTAATGGTTAAAAAAATTATGATGGAGTTGATTAAAAATTATGAATAGATTGAAAGGTGTTTCATTGTTTGCGAATGTCGGTATAGCAGAAACATATTTAAAAAATGTTGGAATCGATATTGTTGTAGCAAATGAATTGGAAGATAAAAGAGCAAAATTTTATCAATATTTATATCCAGAGGCTAATATGATTATTGGAGATATAACTGATAAAAAAATATTTGATTCAGTATATAAAGCTTCAATAAATAATAATGTAGATTTTTTAATAGCAACACCACCATGTCAGGGAATGAGTCTTGCTGGAAAAAGAGATCCATTGGATAAAAGAAATCAATTGATTTATTATGCAATTGAAATGATAAAAAAAATAAAACCAAAATATATATTATTAGAAAACGTTCCACAATTATTAAAAACGAAAATAAAAATAGATGATGAAGTTATTTATATTAGTGATTATGTAAAAAATGAATTAGGTAATGATTATAATTTTGCTGATGAATCCTTAGTAAGTGCTATGGATTATGAAGTACCACAAATGAGAAAAAGAAATATATTTTTAATTAGTAGAAAAGATATGAAATATAGATGGCAAATACCTTCAAAGAAAAAAAGAATAACTATGAGAGAAGCAATATATGATTTACCATCTGTTGATCCAATGTTAAAAGAAGGATATGAAGAGACAATAAAATTATTTCCTGATTTTGATAAAAAGAAAGAAGAAGCTTTAAAAATATCAAAATATCATAGACCACCAGTTCATTCAAAAAAACATGCAATAGCAATGATGCATACACCAAGTGGAGAAACCGCATTTAATAATGAAAAATATTATCCTAAAAAAGATAATGGTGAAAGGGTAAATGGTCATTATAATACATATAGGAGATTTGATTGGGATAAACCAGCACGAACAATAACACAAAACAATGGTGTGATTTCATCATTGTGCTGTGTTCATCCTGGAAAATATGTAGGAAAAGATGCAGAGGGATATGATTTGTATTCTGACCCCAGATGTTTGACTTTATATGAATTGTTTATAATTTTTTCTTTGCCAAAAGATTGGAATGTACCTGAATGGGCAGATGAAAGAATGATAAGACAAGTTATAGGAGAAGGAATACCACCTATGTTAGTAAAAAATTTGGTTGAGGAATTAATTAAAAATATAAAAAGCGAAGAATAGTTCTTCGCTTTATTTGTAATATTTTGAAAATAATTCTCCAAAGGTAATATTTAAGCCTATAGATTTAAGCTCAGGTTCCTTCAAGTCAAATAATTTTTTTAATAGTTCTAGTCGAGTGGCAGTATCACCTAAATGAATTGCAGAGTGGCAAATAGGACAAATAGACACGATATTCTCAACACGGTCTATGTTAATTGCAAAGTCTTTTTGTGCCATCATTGGTATAAGATGATGGGCCTCCATATATTGTTTACCTAACTTTGAAGTAAATGTTAAGTGATCATGATTTCCCATACAAACATAATTAGCTATATCTAATGCTGTTTTTGAGATACGTGCATTTGTTTTATATCTAATTGTATTACCTCTCGTGTATGGAACTGGAGTTCTATTATTTTGTTTTTTGAATTTCTCGGAATTAACATCATATGCAAATGAAGTAATAACTTTATCTTGATCAACATCAGTAACTAATGTTGCACTAAGATCCATATCATCTATGTCTACTTCAATATCTTCTTTTAATGTTAATGTTAAATCAGGTTCTTTATTATAAATAAACATTATTTGAATTTTAGCTAAATATTTATCTTTGATATAATCTGATAGCTGATAATTACCATCAACTAATTTGGTTATTCCAATTGATGTTAAAAAACTAGTAAATTTAACATCTCTATATTTATTAGAAACCTCAATTGGTATTTCACGTTCAGTATTATCAGTTTTATTTAATTCGACAATAGCATCAAAATAGTTAATTTTAAGGTTATGAGTTACATATAGTAAATATGCTAAACCTTTAGTTGAAATACTTCCTAAGTCAGTTATTGCTCTTAAAAATAGTTTTGGAGCATCTACATCAGAATTACTTGATTGAATAGCTGTATTATTTCTACCAAATGAAAGGTTAAAAATTGAATCCATAATAATATCTAATTGAAGATCAATATTATTTTGTAAATAGGCATTATAAAATCTTATTCCTTTATCTGTAATATGAGCCTTACCAGGTTTAGAATATTCATATTGAACTAAACCAAAGTATCTTGTTAATTCAGATTGTTTAACTAAATATGGTCCGTCTTGTGCTCCAGCTGCTAGATATGGAAGAGCTCGCTTAATTTCTTCTTTAAAATCAACATTTGAATGCCATATTTCTCCATTATTGTGAGATTTATAATATATTTCTAGAGAAGCATAAAATGCATCAAGTTGTGCTGTTTGTTTAGGCATAATTAATAAATTATTTTCGTTGTCCATATTTGTTCACCTCATATATATGATACCACAAAAAAATGACATATTTATATAATGAAGTAGACTTATTTTCTAAAATTTTGTTTTGTGATATAATGAATGAGGAAACAAAATGCTGTGAAAAGATGATTCTTGTCCACATTTTGTCCACGTAACATATAAAATTAGTAATATTTATAATATAGATAATACTAATAATATAATGTACTAAATGCCCATAAAATAAGGGAAAAACACATAATACTATTTGTACCATATATAAGCAAAATATGGTCAAAGGTCGAGCGTGTGGCAGTGGTAAAAAATATAAAAACTGTTGTGGTAAATAATAATTAAACCTCTTTAAGAAAGATCTTAAAGAGGTTTTAATTTTAAAAGAAATATTAAGTTGTACTATTACAAGTTATTTTTGTTATAATATAATGCAACTTGAAAGGAGAAGATTGTTTTGTTAAAAGATTTATGTTTTGAAATAATTCAAACTTGTCCTAATAAATGCATATTTTGTTCATCTTGTTCCGATATTGAAAAAGACAAAATAATTAGTTTTGATCAATTCAAATTAACGATAGATTATTTAATGAATCACGGTGGAGTTGAAGAAATATCCCTTTCTGGTGGCGAACCTTTTCTGCATCCGGATTTATTAAAGATGATAATATATTGTAAGTCATATGGTATTAGAACAGTACTATTTACAAGCGGCATAAAAAAGAGAACAATTGGAACACCTGAGGAAATGGCATTAGTTGAAGCAGACTTTAGAAAATACTATTCACAAATAAGAGATATCACTCCTGAAGATATTGAAAAATTTACAAAACGCAATATGGATATTATTAATCAATATAACTCAAAAACATTTAGTGAGATTACTTCAAATGACTATCGAGTATTGGAACAAGCGGGCTTGGATAAGATAGTCTTTGATCTTCAAGCTTGGGAAAAGGAGCCTTACAACGAAATGATGGGTAGTCAAAACACTGAAGAATATGTTATTACGTCGTTAGCAAACTCTTCAAGTACCACGATAGAAAAAGATGCTCATTTTATACCGACAAAAGTTAATTATCGAGAACTAAACGGTTTAGTTGAAATATTAAATTATTGTAAATTTGACCAATTAAGTATATTAAATTTTGTTCCTCAAGGAAGAGGGGAAATTAATCAAGATAGATTAATAATGTCCGATTCAGAATTTACGGAATTTATTAGGTTGCTTAATATCCAGAAAACTATATTTAAAGGTAAGGTAAGAGTAGGTATTCCTTTAATGGGAGAGGCAAAACATCTTTGTACTGCAGGGTTTTCTAAAATGGTGATTAAATATGATGGAACAGTATTACCTTGTCCAGCTTTTAAAGAATATGATTTAGCAACGTTAAATAAAATGGGAATAAAAACGCCAAATATATATACCGATTTAGATAAAGTAGAAATACACGAGGGTCATAGAAAGTACCCACTATGTAAAAAGTTATATGATTTTAACAGAAGTATATAATAATAGAAGTCGCTATTTGACTAAAAGCGTTAAATATGGTATATTATTCGCGTAGTAATCCAATTAGACCATTCGCGCTTTACTACCTAAAACATAGTTTAAGGAATAATGAAGAGCCTTTAGAATCTCCTCATGAATGGCAAAAGTCATGCACAATTATTTGTGATTGATTTTGCTGCATGTTCATGAAAGGAGGTTCTTTTTTAATACAATCACTAATTAAAAACGAAAGAGGAAATAATATGAAAGAAAAAGATTTTTACGAAGAAATAAAAGATTGGGACTTTTCGATGTTTGAAGTAACAGATGAAAAATTAACCAATTGGGATATGTATGAAATATTAAATTATGTTACTAATAAAGATTCAAAAATACTAGACTTAGGAACTGGTGGAGGGGAAAAGGTAATTAACCTCTTTCCTATGGTAAAAGAAATCTTAGCTACTGATTATTCAGCAGAAATGATAGCCACAGCCAACAAAAATTTGCAAGCCACAGCTCGTCAAAATATAACTTTTCGCGTAATGGATAATTTAAAAATGGATACCCCAAAAGAATATTTTGATGTCGTTGTAGCTCGTAACACAGTAACAGATCCTAAACGAATCTATGCTACTTTAAAAAATGGGGGTCGATTGCTGATTCATGGCGTTGATAAATATGATTGCCATTCTTTAAAACTATTATTTGGTAAGGGGCAAGGATATCATGACGAAAAACCATTAAGCATTACTGATTATGAAAATGTCTTACAAGCCGGTTTTAAAGAAGTTGAACTAGTTCCGATTTATGAAAAATCGTACTTTAAAGATAAGGCTAATCTTATTGCCTTTTTAAAGAAGGTATCAATCCTTGATGATTTAACTGATGATGAATTACAAACTGATTTTTATAAGACAACTCTCGATGAAGCAAAAATAAATGAGTACATAAACGATAATACTTATCCTCAAGGTCTTCTTTTACAAAGAAGATATTATGGCATAAGTGCTAAAAAATAGATTAAGAAGTTGTTTGACAAAAACAACACATAGTAGTACAATCTAAATATTCAAAAAGCCCTTGCGAGGAAGAGTAGAAAAACAATTTTATTATAGAGACTTCGGTTTGGTGAAAAAGAAGATAAAAAGTTTTTTGAACATGGTCCTTAAGGCGATTGACTGAAATTAAGTAAGCCATTACAGGAGTGCCTGTTATCGCACAAACCTATTACTATGAATTTCATAAGTAGGTTATTAAGGTTAATATAGTAATATGTTAATGAATAAGAGTGGTAACGTGATTTAATCACCTCTTAGAAATAATAGTCTAAGAGGTTTTTTATTGGAAAGGGAAGTGATTAGAATGAATGTATTAATCGGTATTAGTTGGCCATTTGCCAATGGCGAATTACATCTGGGTCATGCCGCAAGTAGTTTGTCGGGAGATGTTATCGCCCGTTATTATCGTCTTAAAGGAGATAGTGTTTGCTTGGTTTCGGGAAGTGATTGCCACGGAACACCAATTGATGTTAAGGCTTTTCAAGAGCATAAATCCCAAAAAGAAATTGTTGATCAATGTCATTGTAAATTTGCTAAAGATTGGCAAGATATTGGCTTTAGTTTTGATCTTTATAATCGAACTGATGATGAATACCATAAACGATTTGTTCAAGACGTATTTAAAAAATACTATGCCAAAGGATACTTATATGAAAAACAAGAAGAGCAATTGTATTGTGAACATTGTAAAATATTTTTAGCAGATCGTTATATAATTGGTATCTGTCCGAAATGTGATGCCGATGTAAAAGGCGATGAGTGTGAAAAATGTGGCAGTTTATTAACAATTGATGAAGTTAAGGATACAAAATGTGCCATCTGCGGGACAAAGACAATTCTTAAAACAACAAATAATTTATATTTTTCATTATCAAAATTTCAAGACAAAATAAAAGAATTATGTGATTCCCATAAAAACGAATGGCGAGAAAATGCTATTGATTTTACGAATCGCTATCTAAACGAGGGAATTCCTGATCGTTGTGCTTCGCGCAGTTTAAATTGGGGAATTGACATTCCAATTAAAGGCTATGAAGATAAAAAAATATATGGCTGGTTTGAGAATGTTTGGGGTTATG
>ENA-UOWO01008288-UOWO01008288.1-activated-sludge-metagenome-genome-assembly--contig:-NODE-8288-length-9990-cov-6.432713_pt1 | contig 9990 bp, 7 predicted proteins | sample MGYA00238148_ERZ761564 | MGnify/ENA primary metagenome ERZ761564 (study PRJEB28885, sample SAMN05720194) | activated sludge metagenome | isolation source: Anaerobic digester | place: USA...
CTGGCCGCGGTGCATGCGCTGCGGCCGCGGCTGCGCCCGATCTGGGACGCCGACGTGGACGGGGTGGTCGAGATCGTCAACGGCCTGCTGCGGGAATTCCAGGCCCTGCCCCAGCTGGTCAAGCACGACGAGTGGGACTACCACCTGCACGCGACGCGTCCGGATGCGCCGCTGGCCGCCCGGATGGCGGTGGAGGCGGCGATGGCCCTGGTCGACTTGGTTCGGGCCGGCGAGCTCGAGCGGCTGCGCACCTGCCAGGCCCCCGACTGCCAGGACGTCGTGGTGGACCTGTCGAAGAACCGCTCCAAGCGCTTTTGCGAGTCGGGCTGCGGCAACAGGATGGCGGTGGCCGCCTACCGGGCCCGGCGCTCGTCTCTATAGTCCGGCCATGATCCGTCGCGGCGCCGACCCGACCACCGACACCCGCTGGAGCCGTGCCCGCACCGCGCTGCGCCGGATCCTGCGGCCACCGATCACGATCACCGACCCACCCGCCGGCGCGTTGGCCCAGTGGGACGTACCGGTGCCGATGCGGGACGGCGTCCACCTGCGGGCCAACGTGTTCCGGCCGCTCGGGGATGGACCGTTCCCGGTCCTGCTGTGCGCCCACCCCTACGGCAAGGACGACATCCCGCTGCACCACCGGACCCGACGGGGCTACCGGCCCTCGCTGCAGTACCGGCTCATGCGCAGTGCCCCGGTCACCCATTCGGCCTGGACGTCGTGGGAGGCGCCCGATCCGGCCCACTGGGTGGGCCGCGGCTACGTCGTCGTCAACGCCGACCTGCGGGGCTGGGGCACCTCGGAAGGCGAGCCGACCGCCCTGTCCGCCCAGGAAGGTCTGGACGTGCACGACCTCGTGCAGTGGGCCGGCACCCAGCCGTGGAGCAACGGGCGGGTGGGCATGAGCGGGGTGTCCTATCTGGCCCTGAGCCAGTGGGCGGGGGCGGCGACCCGGCCGTCGCACCTGGCCGCCATCTGCCCGTGGGAGGGCTTCACCGACTGCTACCGCGACTTCGCCCGACCCGGCGGGATCCTGGAGACCGGCTTCCTGACCGTCTGGGGAACCGCGATGCGACGCCGCAGCCGGGGCCGGGTCGACCTGCTCGGGCCGGCCCGCCGGCGCCCCGAGTTCGACCAGTGGTGGGCCGACCGCGATCGGGACCTGGCGCGGATCGACGTGCCCGCGCTGATCTGTGGCAGCTTCTCCGACCACAACCTGCACACCGCCGGCTCGTTCGAGGGCTTTCGGCGGATCGGTTCGGCGCACCGCTGGCTCTACACCCACCGCGGCCCCAAATGGGCCACCTACTACTCACCGGAGGCACTGGCCGCCCAGGCCCGCTTCTTCGACCATTTCGTCAAGGGACAGGACACCGGCATCGCCGACCAGCTCCCCGTCCGGCTGGAGATCCGGGACGACCGGACGACGATCACCCGGGTCGGCGACCACGCCGACTGGCCGCCGCCCGGCATCGGCTGGCGCACGCTGCACTGTCGCCCGGACGGCACCCTGACCGACCCCGGGACCGACACCGACCCCGGGGCCGACACTGGCACCGACACCGACCCCGGGGCCGACACTGGCACCGACACCGAGAGCGACATCGGGCCGACCACCGTCGGCTTCGCGGCCCGGCGGGGCCGGATCAGCTTCACCCACCGCTTCGCCGCCGACACCGACGTGGTCGGCCCGATGGAGTTGAGCCTGACCCTGTCCGTGGACGCCGGTGACGACCTGTCGGTGTTCGCCGGCGTCCGCAAGTTCCGCGACGGCCGGGAGATCACCTTCGAGGGTTCGTACGGCTTCCAGGGGGACCTGGTGACGCACGGCCTGCTGCTGGCCGGCCACCGGGCGCTGGATCCGAGCCGGTCCCGCGACGGGGTGCCCTGGCACCCGCACACGGCCCGGGAGCCCCTGGTCGCGGGCCGGCCGGTTCGGTTGCGGATCGGCCTGCTGCCCTCGGCCACCCACTTCCGCGCGGGCGACGAGCTGCGCCTGGACGTCCAGGCGCATTGGTTCCACGGCCGCAACCCGCTGCTGGGTCAGTTCCCGGCCGGCTACCGGCGGGTCGGCCGCGGCACCGCCACCCTGCACCTGGGCGCACCGGGCTGCGACCTGCGCATCCCGGTGCTCGACCGGGACGATCAGGAAGCGCCCTTCCTTGCGCAAGTTACTCGCCAGTAATAACCTGGGTTAACAAACGCCGGCCCTCTCGACCACTCGGGCACGTCGCGGTGCCCGGGTCGCCACGTTTCGTCAGCCAGCAGACCTCACGTCAGGGAGCACGCAATGTCGCACTACCGTTCCAACGTTCGAGATCTCGAGTTCAACCTGTTCGAGGTGCTCGGTGCCGGTGAGCGGATGGGCAAGGGCCCGTTCGCCGAGATGGACGCCGACACCGCCCGCAACGTGCTGCACGAGTTCGAGCAGGTCGCCAGCGGCCCGGTCGCCGCGTCGTTCGTCGACGCCGACCGCCACCCGCCGGTCTACGACCCGGCCACCTTCAGCGTCACGCTGCCCGAGTCGTTCAAGAAGTCCTACCGGGCCATCGTCGACGGCCAGTGGGACCGCCTCGAGCTGCCGACCGAACTGGGCGGGTTCGGGGCCAGCCCGAGCCTGCGCTGGGCCGCGGCGGAGCTGATCCTGGGCGCCAACCCGGCCCTGTTCATGTACTCGGGCGGCCCCAACTTCGGCGCCGTGGTGCACCGCAACGGCACCCCCGAGCAGCAGCAGATGGCCCGCACCATGATCGACAAGCAGTGGGGCTCGACGATGGTGCTGACCGAGCCGGACGCCGGCAGCGACGTCGGCGCGGGCCGGACCAAGGCCGTCCAGCAGCCCGACGGCACCTGGCATCTGGAGGGCGTCAAGCGGTTCATCACCTCGGCCGAGCAGGACCTGACCGAGAACATCGTGCATCTGGTGCTGGCCCGCCCGGAGGGCCCGGGGATCGAAAGTCGGCCCGGCACCAAGGGTCTGAGCCTGTTCATCGTGCCCAAGTTCCTGTTCGACCCGGCCACCGGAGAGCTCGGCGAGCGCAACGGCGTCTTCGTCACCGGCGTGGAACACAAGATGGGCCTGAAGGTCTCGACCACCTGCGAGCTGAGTTTCGGCCTCAACGGCAGCCCGGCGGTCGGTTACCTGCTGGGCGAGCGGCACGACGGCATCGCCCAGATGTTCCAGGTCATCGAGTACGCCCGGATGATGGTCGGCACCAAGGCCATCGCCACCCTGTCCACCGGCTACCTCAACGCCCTGGACTACGCCAAGACCCGGGTGCAGAGCGCCGACCTGACCCGGGCGGCCGACAAGACCGCCCCGCGGGTGACGATCATCCACCACCCGGACGTGCGCCGGATCCTGATGCGGCAGAAGGCTTATGCCGAGGGCCTGCGGGCGGTCTACCTGTACACCGCGTCCTGGCAGGACCGGATCGCCGGCGGCGAGCTCGGCGGTGGCGAGCTGGCGATGGCCAAGCACGTGAACGACCTGCTGCTGCCGATCGTCAAGGGGGTCGGGTCGGAGCGCGCGTACGAGAACCTGGCCCTGTCGCTGCAGGTCTTCGGCGGTTCCGGTTACACCCAGGACTACCCGATCGAGCAGTACATCCGGGACGCCAAGATCGACACCCTGTACGAGGGCACCACCGCGATCCAGGCCCAGGACTTCTTCTTCCGCAAGATCGTCAAGGACGGCGGGGCGGCGCTGGGCGTGATCGCCACTGAGATCGCCACCTTCGTCAAGACGAGCATGCCCGAGACCCGGGACGGGCGGTTCAAGGAGGAACTGGCACTGCTGGGCACCGCCCTGGCCGACGTGCAGGCGATGGTCGGCGCCCTGGTCGGCTACGCCATGGCCGCGGTCCAGGACCCGCCGTCGGTGTACAAGGTCGGCGAGCACGCGGTCGCGCTGCTGATGAGCGTGGGCGATCTGCTGATCGGCTACCTGCTGCTGCGCCAGGCCCTGGTCGCCCAGGCCGCGTTGGACGACCTGCCGTCGGACCGGGCGGCGGCCAAGGACAAGAACTTCTACGCTGGCAAGCTGGCCGTGGCCCGGTGGTTCGCCCGGAACATGCTGCCCGAGCTGACCGCCCGCCGCGCCATCGTGGAGTCCGCTGACCTGTCGTTGATGCAGGTCGACGAGGCCGCCTTCTGATCGGGCCGGCGCCGCGCGGGCAGCTCTAGCGCGGCGCGGGCAACTCGATCTCGGCCCGGATCCCGCCCGCGGGTCCGGGCCCCAGGCGCAGCGCGCCGCCGTGGGCCACGGCCACGGCCCGGACCAGGTCCAGGCCGGTGGTCGGACGCTCCGCGCGGCCGGCCGGCGGCGGTGCCGGCTCCCCGTCCAGGCCCTGCCCGTCGTCGGTCACCGAGAGCACCACCACCTCGTCGGTGACGACGGCGGCCAGATCGATGAAGCCGCCCCGGGCGGCGTTGGCCAGGGCCCGGTTGACCAGCGCGATCAGGGCTCGTCGGAGGGCGGCCCGCGAGCCGTTGACCCGCGCCTGCACGGGGATGGTCACCACCACCGTGGCGTCCTGCTCGTCGGCCAGCACGGACATCGACATGGCCACCTCCTGCAGCAGCTCCCGCACGTCGACGGACTCGGCCGCACCGGGTTCGGGCCCCAGCCGGGCGCCGGCGGCCAGGTCGTCCGCGATCTCACCGAGCACCCGGCTGTCGGCCAGCAGCTGCCGGATGGCCGGCAACGCCGGATCGTCGGGCGGGGTCCGGCGGGCGATGAGCTGGGCCCGCAGGTAAACGACGGTCAGCGGGGTCTGCAGCTCCTGCCGGGTGTCGGCGACGAACCGCTGCTGACGCCCGATGACGGCCAGCAGCGGCGCGACCGACCGACGGGCCAGCAGGACCGCGAGCAGGCCGCCCACCAGCACCCCGACCACACCCGCGACCAGCAGAGCCGCCGGGGCGACGGGCACGTCGGTCTCGGCCGCCCACAGCCGGCTCAGCCCGAGCGTCAGCCCGACCGTGAGTACGACAGCGACGAGCACCGTCGCGGCCACCGCCACCGTCAGCTGCCGAGCCGGCCGCCGGCCGGCAGGCTGCTCGGCCCCGCCACGGTCGCGGCGATCCTCGCCCGGCTCGGCGATCCGATCCACGTCCCTCTCGACACCGTGCGGCCCGGTCATCGCGCTCGCACCGCCTCTCGTCGCCGGATCGGAATCCGGCCCGTCACGCCCGCCCTCGGCGGCGCCGACGTCCACGATCTCAGATTGCGCCCGACCGGGTGGGTCAGATGTCCGCGGATGGTTGACCGAACCCCCACCGACCTCTATCGTCTGTGGCCTGACCACCTATGGTCAGACCACAGGATCAGATCACAGGATCAGATGACGTCCAATGACTCAGAGGAGAGCCATGGTCAAGCGCCAGCTGCCCAAGCCCGCCGAACTCGCCGAACTGATGAAGTTCAAGAAGCCCGAACTGAACGGCCGCAAGCGTCGCCTGGACAAGGCCCTGACGATCTATGACCTGCGCAAGATCGCCAAGCGCCGGACGCCGGCCGCCGCGTTCGACTACACCGACGGAGCCGCCGAGGCCGAGCTCTCACTGACCCGGGCCCGCCAGGCGTTCGAGGACGTCGAGTTCCACCCGGACATCCTGCGGCCGGCGCCCGACGTCAACACCTCCACCACCATCCTGGGCGACACCAGCGCCCTGCCGTTCGGCATCGCCCCCACCGGCTTCACCCGCCTGATGCACACCGAGGGCGAGATCGCCGGGGCCGGGGGGGCCGGGGCGGCCGGCATCCCGTTCACCCTGTCCACCCTGGGCACCTCCTCCATCGAGGACGTCAAAGCGGCGAACCCGCACGGCCGCAACTGGTTCCAGCTCTACGTCATGCGGCAGCGGGAGATCTCCTACGGCCTGGTCGAGCGGGCCGCCCGCGCCGGCTTCGACACCCTGATGTTCACCGTCGACACCCCCGTGGCCGGCTACCGGATGCGTGACAAGCGCAACGGCTTCTCCATCCCGCCGCAGCTGACCCCGGGCACGATCATCAACGCGCTGCCGCGGCCGTGGTGGTGGATCGACTTCCTGACCACCCCCACCCTGGAGTTCGCCTCGCTCTCCTCCACCGGCGGCACTGTCGGCGACCTGCTCAACTCGGCGATGGACCCGACCATCTCCTACGACGACCTCAAGGTCATCCGCGAGATGTGGCCGGGAAAGCTGCTGGTCAAGGGCGTGCAGAACGTGCCCGACGCCGTGCGGCTGATCGACCAGGGCGTGGACGGCATCATCCTGTCCAACCACGGCGGCCGGCAGCTCGACCGGGCGCCGATCCCGTTCCACCTGCTGCCGCAGGTCGTCCGCGAAGTCGGCCGGGACGCGACCGTCATGGTCGACACCGGCATCATGAACGGCGCGGACATCGTCGCCTCCATCGCCCTGGGCGCGAAGTTCACCCTGGTCGGCCGGGCCTACCTGTACGGCCTGATGGCCGGTGGGCGCGAGGGCGTGGACAAGACCATCGCCATCCTGCGCAGCGAGATCGAGCGCACCATGGCCCTGCTCGGCGTCTCGACGCTGGACGAGTTGGAGCCGCGGCACGTCACCCAGCTGGCCCGGTTGGTGCCGGTCGCCCCGTCGGTCGCGCAGGCGGCGCTGCCGCTGGCCCGGTAGGCCTGCGGTCGCCGGCCCTACCATCGGTGCGGTGCCGACTGCCCAGATCCCCACGCTGGCCGAACTGGACCGGACGATCGCCGGCTGCCGGGCCTGCCCCCGGCTGGTGGAATGGCGGGAAGAGGTGGCCCGGGTCAAGCGGGCCGCCTTCCGCGACCAGACCTACTGGGGTCGGGGGGTGCCCGGGCTGGGGCCGGCGGACGCCCGGCTGCTCATCGTGGGCCTGGCCCCGGCCGCGCACGGAGCCAACCGGACCGGGCGGATGTTCACCGGGGACCGCAGCGGCGACGTGCTGTTCGCCGCCCTGCACCGGTGCGGACTGGCCTCGCAGCCGACGTCGACGCACCGCGGCGACGGGCTGACCCTGCGCGGGGTGCGGATCACCGCCCCCGTGCACTGCGCCCCGCCGGACAACCGGCCCACGCCGACCGAGATCGCCACCTGCTCGGCGTACCTGCGCCGGGAGCTGGCGCTGATGGCCCCCACGGTGCGCGTGGTGCTCACCCTGGGGGCCATCGGCTGGCAGGCGATGCTGCGCGTCCTGATCGCGGATGGCTGGCCGATGCCGCGACCCCGGCCCCCGTTCGGCCACGGCCGCGAGGTGGCGCTGAGCCACCCCGACGGCCGCCGGCTGACCCTGCTCGGCTGCTATCACGTCAGCCAGCAGAACACCTTCACCGGCCGGCTCACGCCGGCCATGCTGGACCAGGTGCTGCGCCGGGCCTGGGCGCTGACCACCGACGAGCCGCACTGATCGCGCCGCCGCAGCGGCCGATCAGCGGGGCCCGCGGCCGGATCAGACGTCCTCGTCGACCCAGTCCAGCGTCTTGGTGACCGCCTTCTTCCACTGCCGGTACAGCCGGTCCCGCTCCGAGGACTCCATCGAGGGGTTCCAGCGCTTGTCCTCGGCCCAGTTGTTGCGGATGTCGTCCTCGGAATCCCAGAACCCGACGGCCAGGCCGGCGGCATAGGCGGCACCCAGGGCGGTGGTCTCGGCCACCACCGGACGGATCACCGGCACGTCGAGGATGTCGGCCTGGAACTGCATCAGGGTGTCGTTCGCGACCATGCCGCCGTCGACCTTGAGCGCCTTGAGCTCGACGCCGGAGTCCGCGTTCATCGCGTCCAGTACCTCCTTGGTCTGGTAGGCGTTGGCCTCCAGCACGGCCCGGGCGATGTGCGTCTTGTTCACGTACCGGGTCAGGCCGACGATCGCGCCGCGGGCGTCGGACCGCCAGTACGGGGCGAACAGGCCGGAGAACGCGGGCACGAAATAGCAGCCGCCGTTGTCGGGCGCGGCCAGTTCCTCGATCTCCGGCGCCGAGCTGATCAGCCCGAGGTTGTCCCGCAGCCATTGCACCAGCGAGCCGGCGATGGCGATGGAGCCCTCCAGGGCGTACACCGTCGGCTGGTCGCCGATCTTGTAGCAGACCGTCGTGAGCAGGCCGTTCTTCGACGGCACCTTCTCGGTCCCGGTGTTCAGCAGCATGAAGCAACCGGTGCCGTAGGTGTTCTTGGCCTCGCCCGGGGACAGGCAGGCCTGGCCGAAGGTGGCCGCCTGCTGATCGCCCAGGATGCCGGCGATGGGCACTCCGGCGAACGAGCCCTTCTCGCGCCCGTTGCCGTACACCTCCGAGGAGGACCGGATCTCCGGCAGCATGGAAAGCGGAATGCCCATCTCGGCGGCGATCCCGGCGTCCCAGGACAGCGTGTCCAGGTCCATCAGCATGGTCCGCGAGGCATTGGTCGGGTCGGTGACGTGCAGGCCGCCGTCCACCCCGCCGGTCATGTTCCACAGCGTCCAGGTGTCCATGTTGCCGAACACCAGGTCGCCGGCCTCGGCCTTGGCCCGGGCGCCCTCGACATTGTCCAGGATCCAGCGGACCTTCGGACCGGAGAAGTAGGTGGCCAGTGGCAGACCGACCTTGGCCTTGTACCGGTCGGCACCCCCGCCGAGGGCCCCGAGCTCCTGACAGATGGCGTCGGTGCGGGTGTCCTGCCAGACGATGGCGTTGTGCACCGGCTCGCCGGTGGTGCGGTCCCAGACCAGGGCGGTCTCGCGCTGGTTGGTGATGCCGACCGCGGCGATGTCGCTCTCGTTCAGATCGACGTGCGCCAGCGCGTCGGCGGCCACCAGACGGGTGTTGTCCCAGATCTCGATGGCGTTGTGCTCGACCCAGCCGGCCTTGGGGAAGATCTGCTCGTGCTCGCGCTGGGCGACCGAGACGACCCGGCCCTCCCGGTTGAACAGCATGCACCGGACGGAGGTGGTGCCGGAATCGATGGCGGCGACAAACTTCTCACTCATGTGCTGCAACTTCCCTTTCATTGCTTCCACGATGAAGCGGTTGACCACTTGGTAGGCACACGGCCGGGGCGCCCGGCCCGGATGGGTCCGGGCGCCTCGCCGATCACATGGTGCGAAACGGCGTCAGGACACGCCCGGGAAGATCCCCGGACCACCCAGCGCCAGGAACAGCAGCGCGCCGAGAGCGCCACCGATGAACGGGCCCACGATGGGAACCCAGGAGTAACCCCAGTCCGACGAGCCCTTGCCCTTGATCGGCAGAATCGCGTGCGCGATGCGAGGTCCGAGGTCACGAGCCGGGTTGATCGCGTACCCGGTCGGGCCACCGAGCGAGGCGCCGATGCCGACGACCAGCAGGGCGACGAACAGCGGTCCGAGACCGGACGGCGTGCCGCCCGAGATCAGGATGACGAACACCAGGACGAAGGTGCCGATGACCTCGGTCAGGGTGTTCCAGCCGTAGTTGCGGATGGCCGGACCGGTGGAGAAGACGCCGAGCTTCTTGCCCGGATCCTCCTCCGCGTCGAAGTGCTGCTTGAACGCCAGCCAGGCGATGATCGCGCCGAAGAAGGCGCCGGTGAGTTCGGCGGCGAAATAGATCGGCACCTCCGACCAGGGGATGCCGCCGTTGTCGGGTCCGGTGATCGCCAGGGCGAGAGTGACGGCCGGGTTCAGGTGGGCGCCGCTGCGGAACGCGACGTACACGCCCGCGAACACGGCCAGACCCCACCCGAAGTTGATCAGCAGCCAGCCTCCGCCCTCACCCTTGCTGCCCTTGAGGATTGCGGTGGCGACCACCCCGCAACCCAGCAGCAACAGCATCGCCGTGCCGGTGAATTCGGAGATGAAGATCTGCCCGTTGGTGGGATTCAATGCGGCCTCCTTGCCGATCGAGCCGCCGACGCAACCGCTGCGTGGCGAGAAAAAGCATGATCACCAAGCGATCTAGCGATCTAGACGGAACGTACGCCCTCATGCCGCGCAACGGACACCAGACTTTTCACCTGTGACCACTTTAGATCGGAAGAGCGTCGTGT
>ENA-UOWO01008289-UOWO01008289.1-activated-sludge-metagenome-genome-assembly--contig:-NODE-8289-length-9988-cov-4.927615_pt1 | contig 9988 bp, 6 predicted proteins | sample MGYA00238148_ERZ761564 | MGnify/ENA primary metagenome ERZ761564 (study PRJEB28885, sample SAMN05720194) | activated sludge metagenome | isolation source: Anaerobic digester | place: USA...
GGGCGTCGGTGAAGCCCATCATTTTCAGCTTGCGCAGGGCTTCGGGGTTGGTGGGCAGGCCGTCCTTGCGGATCTGCGCCTCGGTGTCGATGATCTCGCGGATGCGGGCGAGGAACCAGGGGTCGAAGGCGGTGACGTCCTGGATTTCGTCGTTGGTGAGGCCGTGGCGCATGGCCTGGGCGATAACGCGGAGGCGGTCGGGGGTGGCCTGACCCAGGGCCTTGACGATGGAGGCCTTGTCGGGGGCACCGGGGATCGCGATTTCGTCAAAGCCGGTCAGGCCGGTTTCCAAGCTGGCAAGGGCCTTCTGCAGGGATTCGTGGATGGTGCGGCCGATGGCCATCGCCTCGCCGACCGACTTCATCGCGGTGGTCAGGTTGGGCTCGGAGCCCGGGAATTTCTCGAAGGCAAAGCGCGGGATCTTGGTGACGACATAGTCGATGGAAGGCTCGAACGACGCGGGCGTGACCTTGGTGATGTCGTTGTCAAGCTCGTCCAGGGTGTAGCCTACGGCAAGTTTCGCGGCGATCTTGGCGATCGGGAAGCCGGTGGCCTTGGACGCAAGCGCGGACGACCGCGACACGCGGGGGTTCATCTCGATCACGACCATGCGGCCATCGGCGGGGTTGATCGCCCATTGCACGTTGGAGCCGCCGGTTTCGACCCCGATCTCGCGCAACACGGCAATGCTGCCGTTGCGCATGATCTGGTATTCCTTGTCGGTCAGCGTCAGCGCCGGGGCCACCGTGATGCTGTCGCCGGTGTGGACGCCCATCGGATCGACGTTTTCGATGGAACAGACGATGATGGCGTTGTCGGCTTTGTCGCGGACAACCTCCATCTCGTATTCCTTCCAGCCCAGCAGCGACTCGTCCACCAGGACCTGCGCGACGGGAGAGGCCTCAAGCCCCGATTTCACGATCGCCTCATAGTCGTCGCGGTTGTAGGCGACGCCGCCGCCGGTGCCGCCAAGGGTGAAGGCGGGGCGGATGATGGCGGGCAGGCCCACGTATTCGATGGCGGCAATCGCCTCGGCCACGCCGGCGGCGATGTCATACTTGCCCGACGCCAGTTTCGGGGCGGCGATGATGGTGGCCTTGGGATTTTCCAGTCCGATCCGGTCCATCGCCTCGCGGAACAACTTGCGATCTTCTGCCATTTCGATGGCGTCGCGCTTGGCACCGATCAGTTCGACCTTGTACTTTTCCAACACGCCCATGTCGGCCAGCGCCAGCGCGGTGTTCAACCCGGTCTGCCCGCCCATCGTCGGCAGGATCGCGTCGGGCCGTTCCTTTTCGATGATCTTGGCGACGACTTCGGGGGTGATCGGCTCGATATAGGTGGCATCGGCAAGACCGGGGTCGGTCATGATCGTCGCGGGATTCGAGTTCACCAGGATGACGCGGTAGCCTTCTTCGCGCAACGCCTTGCAGGCCTGGGCGCCGGAGTAGTCGAACTCGCACGCCTGACCGATGACGATGGGGCCTGCGCCGATGATCATGATCGACTTGATATCGGTCCGCTTCGGCATGTCAGCCCCCATCCATTGCGCAAAATTGTGCGGGTTATAGACAGAAGCCGGACCGGCGCAAGGGGCAAACCTGTTGGGTCCGGGTGCCCGGCCAAATGCAGGAAAAAAGGGCCGGAGGTTTCCCCCCGGCCCTTTGTCTTGCGATGCGTCAGTCCTTAGGCGCGTTCGCCCACGGCAGCTTCGGCGGCGGCAATCGCGGCCTTGCGGGCGGCGATCTTCTCGCCCGTCGGCGGCCCTTCGAAGCGGCGGTTTTCGACCGCGACCCAGACGACCAGAGCCAGCGCGATGAAGCCCGCGACGACGTAGAGCACACGCTCGTTCGGCGGGGCGACGGCGATGAAGAGGATGATCCCCATGCCGACGACCGACAGCACGGTCACCAGTTTGTAGACGCCCGCAGACATGGCCCAGGGGCCGGGGGTCGGCCATTTGGCGGTGCCATAGGACAGCATCGCCGCAACCAGCGGGATCGAGAACGACAGGAACAGGAAGACGAGGGTCGAGTTCACCACGATGACGTAGATCGAGGTGCCCGCAACCTTGATCGACAGCGCCAGCATCACGTAGAGAATGCAGAGCACCGTCGCGGTCCAGATCGCATTGACCGGCGTGCGGTACTTCGGTGACACCGATGCCAGCGCTTTCGAGAAGCCCGGAACGCCATCATCGCGCGAGAAGGCGAAAAGCATCCGGCTGGCCGAAGTCACCGTGGCGAGGCCGCACAGCAACTGGGCAATCAGGATGAAGAAGTAGAGCGTAAGCTTGAAGCCCGACGGCATGATCGCGTCCATCGTGCCAAAGAACATGCCCCAGCCCTGGCTTGCGGCCACGGCCATGTCGGGGATCGCCAAGGTGATTGCGCAGATCATCACCCAGCCGACCAGCGACGACCACAGCACCGCCGAGACGATGCCTTGCGGCACCGAATGGGCGGCGTTCTTGGTTTCCTCGGAGGTGTGGGCCGAAGCGTCGTAGCCGGTGATCGTGTAGACCGGCAACAGCAGGCAAAGCAGGAACAGGTAGCCGACATTGTCCGATTGCGGGAAGACGTTGCCCCCGGCCTCACCCGAGTAGTTGGTGAAGGTCCAGAGCCGCGAAATGTCGATGCCGGCCACCGAGGTTGCGGCAAAGTAAAGGCAGGCCACGACCAGAACCGCCGTGGTGGCAAAGATGATGTAGCCCGAGATGTCGGTCAGGAAGGTGGTCACCTTGATGCCGACGTGGTTCAGGATCGCCTGCAGGATGGTGATTGCGGCCACAAAGCCGACGATCTGCCAGTCGGTCCCGGTGAAGCCGAAGTTCGGCCCGAAGGTTCCGGCGAAGAAGTACGCCGTGCCGATGTTGATCGCGCCCAGAACGGTGATCAGGCCCAGAAGGTTCAGCCAGGCCGTCAGCCAGCCCCAGAACCGCGACCCCAGGATCGAGGCCCAGTGGTAAAGCCCGCCCGCTGTCGGGAAGGCCGAGGCGATCTGCGCCATGGAAAGCGCGAACATGCCCGAGATGATGCAGCCGGTGATCCAGCCGATCCCCGCGCCCGCGCCGCCGACCGACGAGATCGCCTGCGCGAACGAGTTGATCCCGCCAGAGAGGATGCAGATGATCGAGAACGAGATCGCGAAGTTCGAGAATTTCGACATCGACCGCGACAGTTCCTGCGCGTAGCCCATGCCGTGAAGGACCTTCATGTCCTCATGTTTTTCCCTGTCCGAATAGTCGTCCGAAGCCATTTTCTGTTCCCTTCGTACCGATGTTGGTCATTTTGTGGTTATTGGAGGTCTTGCCACTACATGTGGCGCACTCTTCCGCTTGCACACGGAAGCGCGAATTTGATCATTTGGCAAGCTTCGAATGTATTCCGCCGGGGTACGGGCCGCAGAAACCGGGCCCCGGAGTCGCTTTCGGCGGGGGAAGGCGGCGCGAAACGGCTGGCAGGCGGGGGGCAATCGGCCTATGTCCGGACCATTGCCGCAACAGGGGGCCGGGCGGGTGATCCTTGTCGAACATGGACCGGACGGGGGACCCGCGCTGTTTGAGCGCGCGCGTGCGGTCGTGCTGGCGACGCGCCCGTCACAGGTGCGCACGGCTTTGGCAGAGGCCGAAGCCGCCCGGGCCGCCGGGGCCTGGGTCGCGGGCTATGTCGCCTATGAGGCGGGCTATGCGCTGGAACCGCGGCTGGCCCGGCTGATGCCGCGCAGGCGTTCGGGACCGCTGGTCGCTTTGGGCATCTATGACGCGCCCGGGGATGCCGCCCCGGCTTTGGCCCGCGCCGCCGAAGCAGGCCGGACGACGGTGATGACCGAGCCCCGGCCGCTGATTGGCCGCCGGGCCTATGGCAACGCCGCCCGCAAGGTGCTGGGCTATGTCGCGGCGGGCGACTGTTATCAGGTCAACCTGACGTTTCCGATGGCGGCGCGGCTGGTGCATGGCTCTGCGCTTGGGCTTTACGGCGCGTTCCGGCGGACCGGGGCGGTGGGGCACGGGGCTTACGTTGACCTGGGCGTCGGGCCGGTGGTGGTGTCGCGGTCACCCGAGCTGTTCTTCCAGGTCACGGCGGATGGGCGCATCCTGGCCCGCCCGATGAAGGGCACGCGGCCGCGCGGGCAGGATGCGGCCGAGGATGCGGCGATCGTGGCCGAACTGCAGGCGGCCGAAAAGGATCGGGCCGAGAACCTGATGATCGTGGACCTTCTGCGCAACGACATCAGCCGCCTGGCGCAGGTCGGCAGCGTCAGGGTTCCGGCGCTGTTTGCGGTGGAAAGCTACGCGACGGTGCACCAGATGACCTCGACCATCGAGGGACGGTTGCAGGACCCGCCCAGCCTGCCGGGCCTGATGGCGGCGCTGTTTCCCTGCGGCAGCGTGACCGGCGCCCCGAAGATCCGCGCGATGGAGATCATCCGCGAGGTCGAACCCGCGCCGCGCGGGGTCTACTGCGGCGCGGTCGGCTGGATGGCCCCGGACGGCCGCGCGGATTTCAGCGTGGCGATCCGGACGCTGTCGATCAGCGGGGCGGACATCGTGATGAATGTCGGCGGGGGGGTCACGCATGGCTCGACCGTCGCGGGCGAATGGGAGGAGGCGCTGTGGAAAGCGCGCTTCGTGAAGGCGGCCGTGAGCCGGGGCTGACACTGATCGAGACGATGCTGTGGGACGGGCGCGCCGCGCCGCGCTGGCCCTTGCATCAGGCGCGGCTGCAGCGGTCGGCGGGGTGGCTTGGATGGGACTGCCCCGACCTGCGGCCCGCTGGCCCGGACCGCCCGGCGCGGCTGCGGTTGACGCTGGACCGGACGGGCCGTGTGGAGTGGACGGTGGCCGAATTGCCCCCGGCCAAGGCGGAATGGCGGGTGGGGCTGGCCGCCGAGCGGCTGCGGTCGGACGATCCGTGGCTGCGGGTCAAGTCCAGCCGGCGCGCAGCCTACGACCGGGCGCGGGCCGCCCTTCCGCAAGGGCTGGACGAGGTGATCTTCCTGAACGAACGGGGCGAGGTCTGCGACGGATCGATCACGACGGTGTTCTTCGACCACGGGCAGGGGCTGCGGACGCCGCCCCTGTCATCGGGCCTGCTGCCCGGCGTGTTGCGCGCCGAACTGGACTGCCCGGAAGAGGAGCTGCTGGCCGAAGACCTGCCGATGGTGCAGCTCTGGGTTGGCAATGCCCTGCGCGGCCTGATCCCTGCGGATTTCATTCTGGCCTAAATATCCCGCCGGAGGCATCCGACGCAGGCCGCAAGAGCCTCCGGCGGGGATATTTGCGCCAGTATGAAAGGGCGCGGGGTTGACTCGGGGCAACGGGCAAGGTGTATCGGCGCGAATGATGCCAAAGCCCTGAGGAAGGGGATCAAGAATGCACGCCTATCGCAGCCACACCTGTGCCGCGCTGAACAAGTCCAACGTGGGCGAAACGGTCCGGCTGTCCGGCTGGGTCCACCGGGTGCGCGACCATGGCGGCGTCTTGTTCATCGACCTGCGCGACCATTACGGGATCACGCAGCTTCTGGCCGACAGCGACTCGCCTGCCTTTTCGGCGCTGGAGAAGGTTCGCGCCGAATGGGTGATCCGCATTGATGGCCGCGTGAAGGCGCGGGATGCTTCGCTGGTGAACGCCAAGATCCCGACGGGCGAGATCGAGGTCTATGTGACCGAGGTCGAGGTGCTGGGCGCCTCGGAAGAACTTCCGCTGCCGGTCTTCGGCGACACCGAATACCCGGAAGAAACCCGGCTGACCTACCGTTTCCTCGACCTGCGCCGCGACACGATGCACCAGAACATGATGCTGCGGTCGAACGTCGTGCGCTGGCTGCGCAATGCCATGTGGGACCAGGGCTTCACCGAGTTCCAGACGCCGATCATCACCGCCTCCTCGCCCGAGGGCGCGCGTGACTTCCTGGTGCCCTCGCGCCTTCATCCGGGCAAGTTCTACGCCCTGCCGCAGGCGCCGCAGCAGTTCAAGCAGTTGATCCAGGTCGCGGGCTTTGACCGCTATTTCCAGATCGCGCCCTGCTTCCGCGACGAAGACCCGCGCGCCGACCGCTCGCCCACCGACTTTTATCAGTTGGACGTGGAGATGTCGTTTGTCACCCAGGACGACGTCTTTGCCGCCGTCCAGCCGGTGCTGCAGGGGCTGTTCGAGCACTTTGGCAAGGGCCGCAAGGTCCACGCCGACTGGCCGCGCATCGCCTACCGCGACAGCCTGAAATGGTTCGGCTCCGACAAGCCCGACTTGCGCAACCCGATCCGGATGCAGGACGTGTCGGGGCATTTCGCCGGTTCCGGCTTTGCGATCTTCGCCAAGCTGTTGGAGCAGGCAGGCAACGAGGTCCGCGCCATTCCCGCACCCAAGGGGCCGTCGGGCGAACCCGTGGGCCGCAAGTTCTGCGACCGGATGAACGCCTTTGCGCAACAGCAAGGGCTGCCCGGGATGGGCTATATCTTCTGGCGCGAGGCCGAGGATGGGTCGGGCATGGAAGCCGCGGGCCCCCTGGCCAAGAACATCGGACCAGAGCGGACCGAGGCGATCCGGGTGCAGCTGGGTCTGGAAAAGGGCGACGCGGCCTTCTTCCTGGGCGGCAAGCCCGAGACGTTCGAGCCCATCGCTGGCCGCGCGCGCAACGTGATTGGTGAGGAGTTGGGCCTGACCGACAAGGACAGCTTCCGCTTTGCCTGGATCGTCGACTTCCCGATGTATGAAAAGACCGACGAGGGGAAGATCGACTTCTCCCACAACCCGTTCTCGATGCCGCAGGGGGGCCTGGAGGCGTTGAACGGCGATCCCTTGGACGTCTATGCCTACCAGTATGACCTTGCCTGCAACGGCTATGAGGTCATCAGCGGCGGCATCCGCAACCACAAGCCCGAGATCATGTACAAGGCGTTTGAACTGGCGGGCTACCCGAACTCCGAGGTCGACAAGCGCTTCGGCGGGATGGTCAAGGCGTTCAAATACGGCGCGCCGCCCCACGGTGGCTGTGCCGCGGGGATCGACCGGCTGGTGATGCTGCTGGCCGACACCCAGAACATCCGCGAGGTCATCATGTTCCCGATGAACCAGCGGGCGGAGGACCTTTTGATGAACGCTCCCAGCGAGCCGACACTGCAGCAACTGCGCGAGTTGAACCTGCGCGTCGTCCCGAAGGACAGCTGATGTATCAGGCCTCGGTCCCCGTCTTTCGCCACTACCTTGCCCGCGTGGCAGCGATGGTGGAAAGGGCCGGGCCCGAGGCTTTGGACGCCCGCATCGCCGACGCATTTCCGGCCCGCCAGCAGTTTGCGACTGCGGCGGGCTTTGCCTTGCGGGTGACCTGTCCGCTGGCCGGGCGCGAGGTGCCGGACCTGCCGCAGGCGCTGGGTCCCCGGCTGGCCGTCGCGCGGGCGATGCTTGGGGCGATGACCCCGTCCGAGTTCGACGGCGCTGAGAGCCGGATTATCCGGCATCACGCCGGCTTTGCGGTGCTGGAGCAGACCGGGGCCGACTTCCTGCATCTGTACGGCCTGCCGAATTTCTTCTTTCATCTGACCATGGGCTATGCGGCCCTGCGCGCGGCGGGGGTGCCGCTGGGCAAGGCCGATTTCGACGGCTTTCACAGCTATCCCGCTGACTTCCGGTTCTAGACCGGGCGGTTTCCGCCGACGGTGGACCTTGCCCACGACGGAAGCCCCCCGAACCTGCGTATGATCGGCAAACCGATCGAATGGGGTTTCACGATGGATGCCACCACCCGGGCGTTGCGCTTTGGCTATGGATTGCCCGCCACGGGCCTGCTTGCCGCGCCGGTCGGGCCGGACCGTGCGGCGGACCGCTGGCCCGGCATCCATCTGGCCGAGGTTGCGCCGGTTCTGATCGCCTACCGCGAGGCGAAGAAGGCAAAGGACGAGGCAGGGATCAAGGCTGGCCACAGTGCGGCGGACGCGTTGGCCCTGCGGGGGGCCAAGGCGATGCTGGCCCGCGCCGTCGGGTCAGACGATCCCTACCGCGAGCGGCTGGTGGCGTTCTGGGCCGACCATTTCACCGTGGCGCCGAAGTCGAGGATGGAGCGGCCCTTTCCCGCGATCCTGATCGACGAGGCGATCCGCCCGCATGTCGCGGGGCGGTTCGCGGACATGCTGAAAGCGGTCACCACGCATCCGGCGATGCTGGTCTTTCTGAACCAGGATGCGTCGTTCGGACCCGGTTCGCCCAAGGGCAAGCGGCAGAAAAAGGGTTTGAACGAGAACCTGGCAAGGGAGCTGCTGGAGCTGCACACGCTGGGGGTCGGGGCCGTCTATACACAGGTTGATGTTCGAGAACTGGCAGAACTGCTGACCGGACTGGCCGTTTCACCCGACCGGGGGTTCGTTTTTGACAAGAAACGCGCCGAGCCTGGGGCCGAGTCCGTGCTGGGCACAGCCTATCGCGGCGACGGGCTGGACCCGGTCCTGCGGGCGCTGGACGATCTGGCGATCCGGCCCGAAACGGCCGCGCACCTGGCACGGAAGCTGGCGGTGCATTTCGTGGCGGACGACCCGGACGCGGGCACGGTCGCGCCGCTTGAGCGGGCGTTCCTGGACTCAGGCGGCGATCTTGCCGCCATGGCGGGGGTGCTTCTGTCCGTGCCGCAGCCCGAGGCGCTGACCAAGGTCCGCCAACCTTTCGACTTTCTGATCGCAGCCTTCCGCGCCCTGGGGGTGACGCCCGAAAGGATCCTGACGCTGGAGCCCAAGCCGTTCAAACGGCTGATCCTGGACCCGTTGGCGGCGATGGGCCAACCGTTCCAGCAGGCCCCCGGCCCGGATGGCTGGCCCGAACCCGCGGCGGACTGGATCACGCCGCAGGGTCTTGCCGCGCGGATCAACTGGGCGATGCACGCTCCTGAGCGGTTGGTGCGCCCGCTGCCCGATCCGCGCGCCTTTCTGCGCTTGGCGTTGGGCGACCGGGCGGACGAGCGGCTGGTCTGGTCGGTGAACGCGGCGGAATCGGCGCGCGACGGGGTGGGGCTGGTCCTGGCCTCGCCCGCGTTCAACAGGAGATAGGCGATGGATCGGCGATTGTTCCTGAAAGGGGTTGGCGTGCTGGGCTGTTCGGCGGCGGCGCATCCCTTGATGACGGCGGTGACGCTGGCGGCGACGCCGGGGGAAAACCGGCTGGTCGTCATCATCCTGCGCGGTGCGATGGACGGGCTGGACGTGGTGCAGCCGCGCGGCGACCGGGCACTGGTGGCGGCGCGGCCCGGGATGATGGCGGGGGCGTCCGACCTGGACGGGTTCTTTGCGCTGCATGACGGGCTGTCGGGGCTGAAGCCGCTGTGGCAGGCGGGTGAACTGGCCTTTGTCCACGCCACCTCGACCCCCTACCGCGACAAGCGCAGCCATTTCGACGGCCAGGACCTGCTGGAGGCCGGGACCGGCAGCGACCTTGCCCCGGCGGCGCAGCGCGACGGCTGGCTGAACCGGCTGTTGACCGTGCTGCCCGGCGCGCAGTCCGAAACCGCCTGGGCCGTCGGGCGCGAGATGCTGCCGGTTCTGGCCGGGGCCGCCCCGGTGCAAGCCTGGTCGCCCGATCAGGATCTGGCGCTGTCGGCCCCGGCGCAGGCGCTGTTGACCCATGTCTACGAAGGGGACCCACTGTTCCTGCAAGCTTCGGGCACCGCATTCGGGCTGGCGGGGATGGAGGACACCGGCGGCCGCGACGCCGACCTTCTGTCCGCCTTTGTCGCCGAACGCCTGCGGGCCGAGGCGCGGATCGCGTCCTTTTCGCTGACCGGCTGGGACACCCACAAGGCGCAGGAGCGGGCGATCCTGAGGCCGCTGGACCAGTTGCAGCGCGCCGTCCTGGGGCTGAAAGCGGGGCTTGGCGGGGACGTCTGGGGCAAGACCGTGGTGCTGGCGATGACGGAATTCGGACGGACGGTGCGGCAGAACGGGTCGGGGGGCACCGATCACGGCACCGGCGGGGCGATGCTGGTGGCCGGGGGAGCCGTCAAGG
>ENA-UOWO01008291-UOWO01008291.1-activated-sludge-metagenome-genome-assembly--contig:-NODE-8291-length-9986-cov-9.172490_pt1 | contig 9986 bp, 8 predicted proteins | sample MGYA00238148_ERZ761564 | MGnify/ENA primary metagenome ERZ761564 (study PRJEB28885, sample SAMN05720194) | activated sludge metagenome | isolation source: Anaerobic digester | place: USA...
CTTATTTTTTATTTGCCATCGCAGAAATCTTATCAACAATAAACCAGCCCTCTTTTGTTTTGATCAGGTTGAAGTAATCGGTGAATATCCCTTTGTCTGTTTCAATGGTTGTTTTGGCCTGGGCAATATTGCCAGTGATATCCAAGAACTCCAGCCGGGTGATGGTGGTTTTGTCCCTTTCTTTTGGTTTTCCAAAACGGCTGATATATTCCTGTTTGGTAATATCCCTGAATATACTGTCGCGATAGTATTTTAAATGACAGGTTGGGTGCATACTTTTTGAAACCTTTACCGTGTCACTGGTGGCCCATCCTTCAAAATACAATTCGATCACTGCAGAGGCCTGTTCTCTTTCTGTTTGTGCTTTACTTGTTATCGATATTGAAAGAATCAGCAGGCAGAACCAAAATTTTGGTAGCATAGCATTGTTTTTTATCAAATCTACTTTCTTTATTATCCGGCAAGTTGTTTTTTGGATAAACGGCGATTTTGCTAAATGGAATTTGTATAGCATTTCTTTGAGCTGCCGGCACTTGTTTTTATGTTGCACGTCCATTGAATAATCAGATCATACAGTTAGATAATAAACCGGGTGCGCTCTTTTAATAATGATTAATTTGACGGTGGCAAGTTCAATGGAGCACCGGTACAAACTTAAATTGTTACATTTAACCAACCACTATCTGACGTTTCAATGGCTGCAGCTGATACTAAAGCTTTACGGTTTGTTTTTTGTTTTGTCATTGTATTACTGTGCTCTGCATTGCCGGAGACCCACGCACAGGCGAAAGTGGTGCAACCCAAATTTGTTCCGTTGCCGGGGTCCCGTAACTATGATGATATCAGGACCATATTGGAAGACAGCAAAGGTTTTTTATGGTTTGGCAGCAGCCAGGGACTCGTACGTTTTGATGGCAATACCTATCACCGTTATGAACCAGGCATTACCACCAATACGATCGCTTCTGATGCCATTACGGCCTTGCATGAGGACAATAATGGTATAGTATGGATCGGAACGGCGGATAAAGGATTGTACAGTTATGATTACAACGCCGATACATTTTCAATTCATCCTTTACCAGGGGCTTTACTATTTATTAATTCTATTGATACATGGGGTGATCAAATTGTGGTGAGTGCCGGCAAGGCAGTATGTACAATTGCAAAAAACGGACTTGTAAGGCAGTTGGCTGTACCCGCCGGTATGTTTCTCAATAATTCTATTATAGTTAAAACTGCAGCTGATGTTAAAAGAAAAAACGTATTGTGGATATTATCATCTTCGGGACTGTACGGCTATGATACTGTAACCAACCTGGTAAAAAAATGGCATGATAACGGGTATTCTACAGATGAAGTTGGAAACACCCTCGCAATACTGGTGCCAGGGAGCAGTGACAGAATTTATTCTGCTGTTAAAAACAAAGGTCTGGTAGAACTGGATGTAGTTACGGGCAAGGTTAGTCAGCATGTTTTTTCAAAGAACAGCACCACCGCATATTCTGCTAATAATATTGATGCCCTGTTGAGTTATGATGACAATCACTTATTTGCGGCTACACAAGACAGTGGTGTGGCAGTTTTTGATGTGCAGTCTTCCCGTTTCAGGTTTTTACAGCAAGAAAATTTTTTAGAAACAGGAACCTACCGTTTCCAGGCAAAAGCATTTTCTGCGTCCAACAAAAACATAGTGATGGCTACCCAGCATGATGGCATTTGGGTATTCAATAAGGTATCATCTTTATTTCAGTCAACCACCATGCCGTCGGCGTATAATAAAGTACCCGGCACTTTATATGCCCGGTCGGTATACCCGGCTGCTGACGGTAATGTATATGCAGGCAGTTATTTTGGCGATGGTCTGTATGTATTCAACAGCAATGGCACTGTAGAAACATTCCCTTTTTTAACGGCTGAAGGCAAAGGGCAGACGCTGATCGTCAATGCCATTTTCCGTGACCACAACAATACAACCTGGCTGGCATCACATGAAAATGGAGTGTTGATATTTGATGAAGCCAGTAAAAAAATAGTTCCTGCTGCAGCGCTGTTCCCGGTTCTAAAAGAGGCTGCAGCTAAGAAGATATATTGTTTTCACGAGGATAAACAGAACAACCTGTACATCGCTACGGGTGATACAGGCCTGGTAATGCTGGATGCAGCGAGGCAGGCTATAAAACATTACCGGCACAATGAAAAAGACAGCAACAGCATCCTCACCAATCATTTATTTGCAGAAAAGATTTTTGAAGATAATAAAGGACAGTTGTGGTTGTCAACAAGGCAGGGCATCACTGTGCTGGAAACCGCCACGCAAAAGTTTCATCATTTTACCAATCAGCCAGGTAAATATAATTCCGTACCTCCTGCATTCTGGTATTCGTTTCAACAGGATGATAAAGGATTTATTTACATTGGAACCGGTGATGGTGTATATAAAATAAACAGCAACGACAGAACGTTTGCAAAGGCAGTTCACTTCTCTGCAAAAGAAGGTTTACAGCATGATAACGTTTTTAGTTTTGTAAAAGACAAACAGGGAATGATCTGGATCACCTGCCGTACGGGGTTGAGTTGTTTCAATCCAGCTTCCGGCAGGTTTATAAATTTTAGTTATAAAAATGGCTTGCCTTCCAAAACATTGATGGCGCCCATGCAACCGGCTGCTGATGGAAAAATATATCATGGTGCTGTAGAGAAATATTTTTGTTTTGACCCTGTTACATTGCGCTCAAATATGGACACGGCAAAAGTCTGGCTTACAGCTTTTAAAATATTTGATAAAGACAGTATCAATGGTTTCCGGCTCAATAATACAAAAAGCATACAGGTATTTTATAACCAGAATAGTTTCTCTTTTTCTTTTGTATCTCCATCTGTTTATTATCCTGATGCTGTCACCTTTGCTTATATGCTGGAGGGATTTGATAAGCAATGGCAATACCCCGGCAGCCGCAGTTATGTTTCCTATACCAATGTAGCTCCTGGTACTTACACTTTTAAAGTAAAAGCTGCTGGTGCCAATGGGGTTTGGAGTGACGGTGCAACATCTGTGAAAATAATTGTGAAGCCTCCATTCTGGGCTACCTGGTGGTTCAGGTCATTGGTATTACTGATGATGGGCAGCATCGTATATTCATTTATACGGTACAAGGAACGGATCATTGCTGCCAGGGAAGCCGAAAAAACGGAGATGGAAAAAATTAAGGTGTTAGGATACCAGTACCAGTTAGAGATAGAACAGGTAACCGGTTTTTTCAGTTCTGCCATCAGCCGGCAAAACTCCATTGATGATATGTTGTGGGATATTGCGAAGAACCTCATCGGGAAGATGGGTTTTGAAGAGTGTATGATCTACCTGTGGAACAACGATAAAACGATGTTGATGCAGCATGCAGGCTATGGTTTAAAGGGCGATATGCAGGTTCAGAAAAACAAAGAAGCGTATCACATGCCGAGAGGAAAAGGCATAGTAGGAACCGCAGCGGCCACTGGTGAGTATGTATTGGTAAATGATACATCTAAGGACAGCCGCTATTATTCTGCTGATGAAAAGATCATGTTCAGCGAATTAGCCGTGCCCATTGTTCAGCATGGAGATGTAATGGGTGTCATTAATACAGAGCATTGTAAAAAGAATTTTTTTAAGGAGAAGCATGTGAAAATATTGACCGTTATTGCTTCCTTGTGTGCAGATAAAATGGAAACCATCCAGGCTGAAAAACAAACCCGTGAAAAAGAAATGGAAGTACTGCAGCTTAATAAAGACCTGGCCGACTGGCAGATCACAGCCTTAAGGGCGCAGATGAATCCACACTTTATTTTTAATGCCATGAACAGCATTCAGCAGTTTACGTTAAAGAACGAAACGGATGCAGCCAACCTGTACATCTCAAAGTTTTCTTTGCTGTTGCGTAAAGTGCTGCATTCATCGCAACAGCAATTTATTTCGCTGGAGGAAGAAGCGGAACAACTTACGCTTTATCTTGAAATAGAAAAACTCCGTATGGGAACTGATTTTTATTTTGACATTACCATCGAAGAGGAAATAGAAGCGGATGCCGTGCAGCTGCCGGGTATGCTGGTGCAACCTTTTGTAGAAAATGCGGTAAAACATGGACTGCCATTGAAAGCAGGGGAGAAGAAGTTGTGCATTCACTTTTCCATGCCTGATGATTTTCATTTGCAGGCAGTTGTTACAGACAATGGGATAGGAAGAAGAAGGGCGGCTGAAATACGGGAGCAGCAAACCTTGCTCCGGCACGAGTCGAAGGGTATTGCATTGGTACAACAGCGGTTGCAGTTGCTGCAACAAGGCAACCAGCATCATGCTAATGTGTTTATTGATGACCTGCCAAACGATGGCGGCACCCGTGTAACTATCCTGATTCCCATTTTGTAAGAAAGAAGGGCGGAGCTTCTTTTTTAGTAATTTCATTGCGTGATTAAAGCTTTAATAATTGATGATGAGGCAGCCGCAGCCAATGTACTGCAGTTGATGATCGAGCGGCATATTCCTGAAATAACACAGGTGCGGCTGGCTACAAAGATCAGCGAAGCACATGCGTTGCTGCAGCAGTTTCAGCCGCAGATCGTTTTTTTGGATATCATGATGCCGGAAAAGAACGGCTTTGAATTTTTAAATGAAGTAAAGCACATCAATTTTGAGATCATCTTTACCACAGCCTATGATGAATTTGCCATTCGTGCCATCCGGTTTAGTGCATTGGATTATTTATTAAAACCACTCAATGCAGAAGAACTACGGGGTGCTGTAACCAGGTACCTGGATGTAAGCCAGCACAAAAGGGAAACGGATGCATTGTTAAAAAACCTCTTGCAGAATCTTGCTAAAAAAGAAGAAGAAGATTTTAAACTGGCGGTGCCCACAACAGCAGGCGCTGTGTTTTTTTCTCCCGCTAATATTGTTCGGCTGGAGGGTGAAGGAAACTATACCCGGTTCTTTTTAAATGATGGCCGTAAACATGTAAGCTCCAAAACCATGAAGGAATACGAGGAGATCTTATTACAGCATAATTTTTTGCGGATCCACAAATCACATTTGGTAAATAAGAATTGTATCGAGCAATTTAATAATGAAGGCTCTGTTGTGTTAAAAGACAAAACCCTGCTACCGGTAAGCCGCCAACGCAAACAGCAGGTGGCTGCGGCTTTGAAAAAATAATTTCACCTGCGTATACCTGTTGCGCTTTTTTACTGCTGAATAATCCAATGCTGCATTTGGATAATTGTACGCCTTCTCATTTTCATCTTGTTATTATTTTCAGCCAGTAATTATTCACGTCTAAACTTTTTTTGACATGCACCAAATACATGTGCCCGACCTGTTGCGCTTTTCAGTTGTTGCGGCCCTTCTTTTTTCATCCTGTAAAAAAAGCAGCACCAACAATACTAACAATCCACCCACACCCAACACAGTAAAAGACATCTACATTGCCGGCTCTGCCATCAACAGCAGTGGAAAAAATGTAGCGCTGTACTGGAAAAATGGCAACCCGGTGCAGCTTAGCAATGGGTCAAGGGATGCGGTGGCCAGTTCTATTTTTGTGTCGGGGGGGAAAGTGTATGCAGCAGGCTACCAGGATAAATCAGGCAGTGTACTGAATGTAGCCACGTACTGGGTGGATGGCGTGGCCTATGCATTAGGCAGTGCAGGCGGCACCCACGACAGGGCTGCTTCGATTGTGGTGGCTAATAATATTGAACATATTGCAGGCTGGGAAAGAAACAACAGCACCGGGAATGATATGGCAAAATACTGGAGTAATGGTGCTGCGGTAAGTTTAACCAATGGCAATAGGGATGGAAGGGCAACAGGGGTATTCGTAAACGGTAGTGATGTATATGTATGCGGTTTCGAGGAAGACAATGGAGGCGACAATGTGGCCATGTACTGGAAAAACGGAGTACCGGTTTCATTGTCAGACGGCAGCACGGATGCAGAGGCTTTGTGTATTTATGTTAACGGCAATGATGTATATGTTGGCGGCAGCCAGGTTGACGCCTCTAATGGCCATAACCAGGCGGTGTATTGGAAAAATGGTGCGCTGCAGCGTCTTACCATTGCCAGCAACCAGGCATCGGTTAATGCTATCACGGTGGCTAACGGGGTAGTGTATGCTGCCGGTATTGATATCAGTGCATTTACCTATGCGGTGCTTTGGCAAAATGGGGCACAGAGTTCTTTTTTACCTCCTGCCAATATGATCACTGGCCCGGCAGGCGGCATGGGTGGGGTAGCGGTGAACGGTACAGATATATATCTGTGTGGCCAGTTGGCTTCTACAGGCTCTTCGGCCATGTACTGGAAAAAAGGCAGCCCGGATGAGGTGGTGATATTACCCAACCCGGCTGCTGGTTGGTCAGGGGCAAGTGGTATTTTTTTGACGTACGAGTAATTGGTAACGGGCAGATACTGCCGATGGTGGGGAATTTTATATTCGTCCGCCCGGAACAACTGTTGATTAAAAATAGTTTGATGAAGTTAAGATTAAATGACCAGTGTTGTTTGCCCCGCCCGAACTGAAGCCCGGATTTTTGCTGCTGCTGATTGTACTTCTTTCCAGCCCCAGTATTGGCAATACCAATGTTGTGTGTTGTGCTATTTTCGCTTGAACCAATTCTCTATTTTCACTCCGTCCAAGCGTTCAAAATCTCTTACATTGTCTGTCACCAAAGTGAGTTTGTTTTCAACAGCAGTAACGCCAATTAAAAGGTCAAACTCATCGTGCATAGGTTTGCCAATTTTTCTAAGTCTAACTTTCTCTTTTGCATAACGCTTTATTGAACCGTAAATCGGAATTATTGAAATTCCGCTTACAAATGCGTCAACAGATTTGTGAGATTTTGTTGGATTGTCGCTATTTTCTGCACCATAACGAAGTTCAATAACTGTAATTTCTGAGATAAAACAGTTTTCTCGTCCTTTTTGTCTAATTAGGTCGTCTAAATTCAATTTCCCTCGCAAAAAGAAAACGCAAGTATTTGTGTCAAGTAGATACTGCATTAGAATTTGATTTCCTTATTTCTAAATTTCCTGCTTGATTTAATATCTGTTATTATTTCTTCTGCTGATTTTTCAGAAGCAAAAGCCCCAAAAGATTTGTAAAACTTACTGTCCTTTTTTGTATTCTCAGTTTTTAATGACTTTGTAAGGCTTTCTATCAATTCAATTTTACTCAAAGAACTTAGTCCCTCAAATAAATCTGAATAAGTTTCAACAATATGTCTGTCAGTATAACTCATTATAATTTTTGAAGTAAAAATAAGAAATTTTCGATCACTTTTAGGGTGTCACACAGCATAGCACACAATATAATAATTCATAGGGTGGGGGCGCTTTTGGCAACCTGAACCTAATTAGCTGGCAGTATGACCTCTCTGTCATTTATATTCTCAGGTTTTTAATTGAAATTCTTGTAATAAGACAATTTACACCATATATATATCCCGTAATATACAAGCCGGATCTGTTAGCTGATATTTAAAAAAAGAGTGCACCGCTCTATCAAGCGATGCACTACGAAACTAACACTGTTTTAAGGGTGGTATTATTTAAAAATCCCTCCAATGCAAACATAGATAGACCTGGAAGCCATCAAAAAAGGAAAAGCACATTTATATGGGGATTTTTCCCGTAAATAAACGGTCTTTAGCATATTTTATTTAGGAGGTTGCCAATTCAATTATTGATTTTTCATGGCGTAGTTGAAGGTAAATTGGTAGATGGGCAGGTAGTATTCAATTTCAGGCTTTTTGATATACCGGTAAAAGATGGCTTTGATATTGATCAGGTTGTTTATCTCCACACCAAAACCAAACGAGTAGCCATGGTACAGTCTGTTTGTTTACACCTCTGGTAGAAATTCTTTTATGTTTTTGCTGCTGCTGAATTTGGTTTATATTGATCCATGAAAATCAGGGGTACAAAGCTTTTGATTTTGAATAAAGGATTTCCTGGTTCTTCCACTTAAAATAACTATTGCAGGTATTGACGTAGTAAAGGCATTCTCTCGATTTTGTGCTCCTGTAAAAGCATTTGCAGCATTTTCAACTTGATAGCAAGCCGGGTTATAAAAATCCTGGTTTTCTTTTTTGGGACTGCTGTCGTTACTGTATCCAGCTTCGCACTCTTGGGTTAAAATATAGCAGTCGGAACTCAAATATTCTGCGTATGTTATTTCTCCCGTTCCTACAATTTGCGTTACCCACCAATGGTCAATACAAATTTCAGTAGTTTCTTCTTCATCAATCTTAAAAATGATTTTAGAAAACGGATCTGTAACATCGATATGCTCCTCTCTCAGTTTAACCGTCATCTTACTTTGATAATTCTTATCCTCCGACTGATCCATTCTATCAAAGTTGATGACAGGTTGCTTACCTAATTTAATGTCAAATAATGGCTTGTCTTTTGGGATATCAATTTTTGACACAATATAGGCCGAACCGGTGACCATATTTTCATAGCCATATTCTGTCAGGATATACTTTTTAAAACTATTTTCATTCTTGCTTTTGCAGCGCACCAATTCTCTTCTTGTGTCAGCTTTTTCCTGGATAATTTTATTTTGACTATCTGGACTGTCGAATAATTTTTCGAGAATAGTCATTTGATAATTTTTAGGCTGGCAGTATGCGAAAGCTGACGTGCATACAAACACCAACAATAGTAATCGTTTCATTTCAATTGGTGTTATTCTCCCTACTCTTTTCAAAGTCCGGTTTTCGGGATAGCCGTGGCAAATGGTATAACGGCCAAATGATATTGAAGAAGCATCGCCGCCTGGTATTGATGGTAGTTTTGCAGGGGGACTGGAGAAAAGTAACAGGCGCCTGTAAACCTTTACCCTTTGTTTATCGGGCCGGGTGAGCCCGTATCAATACCATTTGATATAGCAAACATACATAAGGGTAAATGGGGTTTCAAAAAGGAAAAACACATTTTTTTGGGGATTTTTCTTGTTGGGGCGTGGGGGAAAAAGCATAAAATTGTGGTGAATATCGGCGTATGGATATATACAAGTATATGCAGTTTTTTCAATTTTGTTGCATGTTCTTAGCATTTGCTTTTTCATTGCAAACAATAAGAAATAAAAGTGTCGTTGCCTATATGCAAGGTTTTTATTGGTATTCTGTAATAGCAATTATCTTATCTGGAATTGGTATAGTTCAGTTTATTTCGAATAATAGCATTACTGGATTACTGTTCTTAATAAATAAAGTTTCGTATATTTTTCACTATGTTTTTTTAGGAGCTTTTATTTCGAGAGTGGTAAAGTCTCATAGAGTTAAAAGGGTGCTATTGTTTTTTCTTGTTATTTTTTTAATAGTTATCACCTATATTTTGATAAGGACTCTAAACCAACATCAGTCCTATGTCATACAAAGTATCACCAATTTCGCTTTAGTATTTTGTTGTTTATTCTACTATTTTGATCTTTTTGAAAATATTCCAGTGAAGAATTTGTTTAAGGAGCCTGCATTTTGGGTAATAACTGGATTATTTCTTTGCCTTACAATCAGCGTACCTCTAAATACAGTAAGGAATTTCTATTTACGAAATTCTAGTGACGGTATAAACTTGTACGCCGGTGCAATATCTGGTTTTGCATATGGAATAATGCATCTTTTTTTCGTTAAAGCTTATTTATGTTCGATCAATCTAAAGGCGGCGTACTAGTACTATTATTAGTTTTTGTCTCCATGTTAGTAATTTTTGTGGTATTTATTGTTACACTAATCTACCGCTATCAAAAAAAGCAAATAGCATACTTCAAAGAAATAGAAGAACTTAAAATCACACATCAAAATACTCTCTTACAATCTCAACTTGAAGTGCAGGAACAGACCTTTCAGCATATTGCACGGGAAATACATGATAATATTGGCCAGAAACTAACCTTGGCAAAACTTTATTTAAATACGCTTACATATACAAGCATGGATGAAGTTAAATCTTC
>ENA-UOWO01008293-UOWO01008293.1-activated-sludge-metagenome-genome-assembly--contig:-NODE-8293-length-9984-cov-4.741464_pt1 | contig 9984 bp, 3 predicted proteins | sample MGYA00238148_ERZ761564 | MGnify/ENA primary metagenome ERZ761564 (study PRJEB28885, sample SAMN05720194) | activated sludge metagenome | isolation source: Anaerobic digester | place: USA...
TCTTGCTGAACAGATTGAAATAAAAAATTAGGTTTAAATATTATTATTCCTATATTTGCATGGTATTATACCAAGAAAGACGTAGGTATGGGCCCACATCTTCTTGTATCAAGTTCACTCAATCAACTGGTAATAAATTGATTAAAAATCAAGCAAGCAATAAAATCACCTCTGGCTTACTTGCCGGGATTCTTAATACTATGCCGAAATTTTATTTAATCGCCGAAAAAAGGAAGTTCAATTTCCTCTTTCTCCTGGTTTTTATCGTACCTTTTTTCACTGTATTTCAGGCCAAGGCCCAGCTGGATACGGAATTCTGGTTTGCACCACCGGAACTCACTGAGTCAACCACTCCGGGTACTGGAGGGCCAAGAGACAGACCGATTCAACTGGTTGTCAGTACTCTTGAAAAACCAGCACGAATTGAGATCCTCCAACCTGCGGACCTCACTTTTGTGCCGATCATTCTGGATATGCCAGCCAATGAAACGGAAATTGTCAACCTGACCCCTTTCATAAACCGACTGGAAAGTAAGCCCGAAAATTCAATCCTGAAAACCGGACTTTACATCAAGGCAACCAATTCCATTTCTGCGTATTATGAAATTAAGTCGGCCAACAACACCGACATTTTTGCATTGAAAGGGGCCAATGCAAACGGAAAGAAATTCTATGTTCCATTTCAGACACACTGGAATAACGCCACAAATCTGAATGGCAATTTATACACCCCAACAACCTTCTCCTCATTTGATATTGTGGCAACTGACGACAGTACATTCGTAACAGTTACACCAACCAAAGACCTGATTGGTCATCAGGCCAATGTTCCTTTTACCTTTATGCTGAATCGTGGTCAGGTATATTCATGCCGGGCCATCGACCGTTTCGGAGCCAATCACCCGGCCGGATCCAAAATTGAGTCAACAAAAGAAGTGGCCGTTACAATGAAAGACGACATGCTTCAGTTTGATATAACGGAACAGGTCGCAGGTGCTGACATTGCTGGTGACCAGTTGATTCCCCTTGAATTTCTCGGCACATCGTATGTATTGGTAAAAGGAGGACTAAATAACAATCAGGACAGGGCCTTTATCGTCGCTACCGAAGACAATACCATAATCCGGGTAGATGGAAATCCGATTCCTTTGGATACGCTGAATGAAGGAGAACAATATGAGTTCCAGATGATCAACAACTCCTATTTCCTTTCAGCAAATAAAAAAGTAGGAGTGTTGCATATTTCCGGTATCGCCGATCAGGTTGCCGGCGCTGTGATCCCGGCATTAACCTGTACCGGTACAAACAGAATCGGTTTCACCCGAACCAATGCGGCACAATTCATTATCAACGTCATTACAAAAAATTCAGCCAAGAACAATTTTACTCTTAACGGTGATCCGAATCTGGTTCCCGGTTCTGCCTTCCAGCCCATTCTGGGAAGTAATGGCTGGGTGTACGCACGTATCAACTTTTCAACTGCCCAGATTCCAGCCGGAACTACTTTGTTGCTACAAAATTCCGGTGATGAACTTTTCCACGTGGGCGTTACCAATTATGCAGCTGGTGTTGGTAGTAATTACGGTTACTTCTCCAACTTCAGCCGGTTGAATCTGGGAACCAACAAAAATCTCTGCGTGGGAGACACTGCGGTTTTAGATGCAGGTCCTGCGAAAACGTCTTATTTGTGGAGCACAGGTGCCACCACCCGGATTATTGAAACACTTGAACCCGGAAAATACTGGGTCAATACGTTGAGTGGATCACAGTGTCCGAAAACCGATACGGTAACCGTCCGTTTTTATGAGCCATTCTTCACTCTAGGACCGGATGATACCATATGTATTGGTTCTACCCGACTGATTACACCAAGTGGTGTATTTACCTACACATGGCAGGATGGATCTACTCAACCGGTTTACACCGCAACACAGGCTGGTGTTTACTGGGCACAGGTCGCAGATTTCCAGGGATGTACCACCCGTGATTCCATTGTGATTTCAGAATTTCCAAGACCACAGACACCGGTTGCTTCGATCGGAGACACCGTCTGTAAAGGCGGTCTGGTTTCATTAACAATGGGCAACATCGCCGATGCCACGTATGCCTGGCTTGATCCGGACAGCACTGTCATTTCCGGAAAATCGATTCTGATTAACACCAACACACAACCGGAAGGTGCGTACAAAGCATTCATCAAAATCAACGGATGCGAAAGCTTCTTCGATACCTCTTTTGTTGGTATTGTGCAGCCTCCTGTCACTGACCTTGGAAAAGATACCGTCCTTTGTTCGCTGGGTGGAAGTTATCTTCTGGATCCAGGTTCTCATCAGAACGGATACCTGTACCAATGGAGCAACAATACCTCAGACAGTGTACTCACAGTAACGCAATCAGGAAAATATAAGGTTACGGTTTCAAGTCCGTTTGGATGTTCAGCCACCGATTCAGTAAATGTCACCTTCCAGGAAGGCCCGGGAAAGCCCAATATTCTTCCTGGCATTTTCTTCTGTTCCAACCAACCCGCCAGTTTTGGTGTCACACCTCAAACTGGTTTGATTTATAAATGGACCGGGCCAAACGGATTTACCTTCACCGGAGCTAGCGTAACCATTCCAAATGCACAGCAAAATCAAAGTGGTTCTTATTCTGTAACAGCATTCCAGAATGGTTGTCCCGGAATTCCAGCCGACACAACCATCACCATCAATGAATCTCCTATGGTTAGCCTGGGGAATGACACTTCTTCCTGTGCGGCCTTTGGACTGGTTCTGGATCCCATCGCAAATGGTGCAGGTATGACCTATCTCTGGAGCAACGGTTCTACAGACAGTACCTTAACTATTTCTGCTGCAGGCCAGTATTTTGTGAGCGTTTCGAACGGGATTTGTACTTCAAAAGACACCGTTCAGGTAACATTTGGTGCAGGCCCATCCGTGGTCACACCAACCGGAACCCGAAACTATTGTGCCGGACAGGCTGCCATTTTTGGAGTTGTGGATGTTGCGGGAGAAACCTATTCATGGACTGGCCCGAACGGATTTACATTCAGCGGAGCTAGTATCAGCCTTCCGAATGTTCAGCAGAATCAGACAGGAACGTATACCGTGACTCCTTCATTTCCAGGATGCCCTGGTACTCCGGTTCCATTCCAGTTAATTGTAAGACCTTCTCCGGTAATCAACCCGATGCTGGATTCGAGCATTTGTCCCGGATCTTCTATTGAACTTGATCCTGTTCTGAACGGAGGTGATGAAACGTTTTATGTGTGGAGCAATGGCCTTGCAGATAGTTCCATCACAGTCAGCACAGCCGGCACCTATAACGTAACCGCATTTCTAGGACTCTGTCAGGCTAAAGACACCGTCGTGATCAGCCTCAAGCCAGGACCTTCTGCCATTACAACAACCGGTACTACCCAGTATTGTCCGGGAGATACCGCCCGTTTTGGAGTCAATCCTCAGACAAGCGAAATATATAACTGGACGGGACCTAACGGATTTACATTTTCAGGAACCAATGTGGAAATCCCCGGATTAACTGCCAGTCAGTTTGGAACTTACACTGTGACAGCTGTTCTCGGAACCTGTTCCGGCACTCCGACTGATGTTTCCATCTCGCAAAATGCCACGCCATCACTTACATTGGTAGATGACACAACCATTTGTGGTACTAATTCCATTTCCATTGACCCCGTTCTTTTTGGAAACGGTTATACCTATTCATGGAGCAACGGCTCAACAGACAGTACTCTATCAGTTTCAACACCTGGAAAATACGTTGTCACCGTTTCCAACGGAACTTGTTCCACCACTGATTCTGTGACCGTTTCGGCCGGGCAAATTCCGGAAGCAGTGAGCATTGCCGGACAAAACAGTTATTGCCAGGGAGACAATGCCAGCCTGAACATCACACCACAATCCGGAGTATCATATACATGGACAGGACCAAATGGATTCTCTTCTGTTTCAACTTCGATTTCCATTTCCGGTATTCAAACAAATCAGGCCGGTTTCTACTCTGTAGTTTCTACATTAAATGGATGTAACGGACCATCCGATACAATTCAGGTGACCGTTGGAATAACGCCGGTTCTGGATCTTGGAACCAATCAGACTTTGTGTGATGTGCCTTCAATTGTTCTGGATCCATTGCCAAACAGTGCAGGACTAACATTCTCATGGAATACCGGCAGCACCGATACAAGCCTTACCGTTTCAACCAACGGTACGTACAAAGTTACCGTCTCTGATGGAACGTGCAGTTCACAAGACAGTGTACAACTGACATTTGGAACCACTCCGGCACCTCTATCAATTACAGGAACGTCTGCACTTTGTTCAGGTGAAAGCCTGAATCTTCAGGTTACTGCTCAGACGGGAGTATCCATCAGCTGGACTGGACCAAATGGATTCACTTCTTCCGGAAACACCGTCAACCTCAGCAATATCCAGGTTATTCAGGCCGGTGATTACATTGTGAATGCGAACAACAATGGATGTGCGGGAACTGGTGACACAATCAGTGTTTCAGTTGGGCAATCTCCAGTTATTGAACTTGGACCAACCCAATCAATATGCAATGGCTCATCTGTCATTCTGGATCCGGTTCCACACAGCACCGGTTTGACATATCTCTGGAATACAGGTTCAACCGACAGCAGCCTGACGGTGAGTACTGCAGGGCAATATTCTGTGATTGTTTCCGGTGGTGGAACTTGTACCGCAAATGACACCATCCAGGTAAATGCCGGTACTCCTCCTCCTGCCGTCACCGTTTTGGGCGATACGATCAACTGTACGGGAAGTTCTGCCGTTTTGTTTGCCCCAGCCCAGTCAAATGTGACCTACTCCTGGACAGGACCTAACGGATTTACAGCAAATACAGATACCATCCGTATCCTGAATCTGACTACTGCCAATGCAGGGCAATACATTGTTACACCAACACTTGGAAACTGCATTGGAACACCAACGGCTGTCAACCTTCAAGTGGGAATCGGACCAATTGTTTACCTGGGAGTCGATGATACTATTTGCGGAAGCACCCTGGTAACACTGGATCCAACAAACGGTCAGGATGGGTTTTCTTATGAGTGGAATGTCGGATCAACCGATTCATCTATTTTCATTAACCAATCCGGTCAATATTCCGTAACCGTCCGATATCTGGGTTGTGTAAGGTCAGATACGGTAAACCTCACCTTCAGTCCACTACCAATACCGGTGACAATTGAAGGAGATGCTGCGAAATGTGCAGGAGATTCCATCCTTCTCACCTTGCAGGGAACACAGGCCGGAACCAGCTACAACTGGACTGGTCCGGGAGGATTCACCTCTTCGGGGCTCAATGTGACCCTTGCAGATATCACACTGGCAAATGCAGGACAATACCAGGTAACACCAATTCTGGATGGATGTCCCGGGACACAGACCAGTATTGATATCGTTATTAATACAAGGCCATTCACCGAACTTGGTCTGGATTTACAAAGTTGTGAAGGAACTTCCTTTACCCTTGATCCGAATCCTGCCAGTGCAGGTTTGACATTCCTTTGGAATACGGGATCGACAGATACGAGCATTATCGTAAATCAAACCGGAACATATTCCGTAATTGTAAGTAATGGAACAAACTGTACATCAAAAGACACAATTGATGTCACACTGAATCCATATCCTCAGTCTCCAACTTTTACTGGTGATACTGTTTACTGTGCAGGAGAAACCGGCTCATTCGGTACAAATCCTGTTACCGGTGCGACTGTGAACTGGACAGGACCAAACGGATTTACTTCATCCGGTGAAACCATTAATATCATCAGTGCGGTAGCTTCTCAGACAGGATATTACGCTGCCACATTGAATGCCGGTGGCTGTCTGGGACAAACCGACAGTATTTATGTGCAGGTAGCGCCATATCCAACTGTGAACTTAGGTCCGGATACAACGTTCTGCGGAAACGAAAGCTATACTCTCGTTGCTGGAAACGGAACACAGGAAAATACTTATTTGTGGAATACAGGGGCTTTGACGTCCACTCTCCAGGTTGGTGTGACCGGAAATTATTATGTCACTGTCAGCAATGGAGCTCTTTGCAGTGCCTCTGACACTGTTTCTGTAACATTTAAAACCACTCCGGATTCCATCCAGGTTATTCGTGGTTCCATCACCGCATGTGAGAATTCAACCGTTACATTTGAAGTTGAATCACAATCTGTTGCCCAGACTTACTGGACTGGTCCGAACGGATTTACTGCAATTGGAAGCTCCATCACAGTTCCTGCCAATGGATTATCTGCGGGAACATATACCGTTGTAAACCGGTTCGATGGCTGCTCCGGAATTACAAAGAATCTGGAGTTGACAACCAAGCCAGTCCCTGCTATCCTTGTCACATATGATTCGCTTGTATGTACAGGCACCAAAAAACCGGCAACAGCAGTTGCTACTCCGGGCGCATCCATTTTCTGGTCAAACAATTTCTCTGGCATTTCCAGTGAATTTGGGGTTGGAACACATTGGGCAGAAGCAACACTCAACGGTTGTGTAAGCCGGGACACTTTTATGATCCGTAACTCCGGACCAATTGCCAATTTTGTGACCAATCCTGATTCGAATCTGGTTGTGTATGAAGCCATTCAGTTCATCGACAAATCAGTGGCAGGTGTCAATCCGATTTCGTTCTGGGAATGGCAACTGGGCAATTCTCAGATCCGCAGCGAACAGAATACGTCGTACACCTATGCGACCGATGGTGATTTTGATATCCAGTTGATTGTGAAAGACAATCTGGGTTGTGCAGACACGATTGTAAAAACCATTAGCCTGATTACTCCAAGAGGCTGGTTTATTCCGAACCTGTTCACACCAAATGGTGATGGTGACAATGACTTCTTTGAAGTAGGCGATATGGATAAGTATCCTGGAACCAAAGTGACTGTCTTCAACCGTTGGGGCCATGAAGAATTTTCTTCAAAAGACTACAAAAACGACTGGGATGGCGGTTCTCTCGTGAATGGTGTGTATTTCTATAACATCGAACGGGCCGATGGACAAAGCTTCACCGGGTATGTGAATCTGAGACGATAATCGCACTTCTTACCAGAAAAAGCCCTGCCCGAAAAGGCGGGGCTTTTTTGTTTTGGATATTGGATGAATCTTGCCTCTCTGGGTTGCAAAACCAAAGTTTTCCGACATTTTTGGAATTCGTCCTCCTTCTCACCAACCACATGAAAAGACTTTTCCTTTTTCTTAGTTTGCTGTTACCGTTCGTGGTTATTAAAGCAAATCCGGTAAAACCTTTGGCGTCTAAAATTCAATCGCTTAAAGAAAAAGGGGGCAACTTTCCTGAATATACCATTTTTTCACGGTCCCAAACTGGGGATAAACAATCGATCCCATCGGCTTTACACAAGGGTGAATTCCTGTACCAAAATCCTGAAATACTCTCCCGGCTTTTCAAACAACACCCGGAAGCCATCCGCATTTCCATACCTTACTTGTCCGGGTCCCTGGCTATTTCGCTCTTCCGGACGGAACTTTTCACTCCCGATGCCATCATTCATACGGACAAAGGCGAAGCAGTTACCTTTTCACCTGGCTGGCATTACAGAGGAATAATTGACGGAGATCCTACTTCCCTGGTTGCTTTCAGTGTGTATGAAAATGAAGTAACCGCTATTCTTTCGAGTACAAAACTCCAAAATGTGACGGTGTCCCGAATGCCATTTTCGAAAGACCCGAATCAATACCTGATCTTTTCGGATGCGGATCTGAAAGCAAAAAAAAGTCTGTCCTGCCAGCTCAAAGACCCGGCTGATCCAATTTCATTGTATTCAACCGAACCTTTTGTGCCCGGTACCTATACCACGACGGACAAATGCCTTCGCATTTACTATGAAATCAATTTTGACGTTTACCAACGGAATGACTCAAGCCTGACCAACACCCTGAACTGGATTTCAACTCTGCACAATGCCGTGGCGGCTATTTTTCAAAACGACGGAATAACAATGGCCATTTCAGGCATTTTTGTCTGGACCACCCCTACCCCGTTTGAAACCCTGGAAACATTTTCCAAATACCGTTCCAGTTTCCATGGGGATCTGGCTGGATTTATAACAGGTCGTGGTGGAGGTGGATTTGCCGGAAGTATTGGCGCTTTTTGCTTCAATTACAACAGCAACTATGGAGGAAGCGGACAATATCAGATTTCAGACACCGAGTTTTTCCTCGATTCCATTCCACAATTCCCAAATTCTGTGTTCGTAGTGAGCCATGAATTCGGGCATTTGTGCGGATCTGAACATACCCATTCCTGCGTCTGGAATGGCAACAACACCCAAATCGATGACTGCGGAAATATTACGCCTTTACCCTGGGAAAATAATTATTGCTACGATTCAATCCATCCGAAAATTCCACTGCCCGGAGAAGCCACCATTATGAGTTATTGTGGCAATGCTCTTGCTGCAGGTTTTGGACCCCAACCGTCTGAACGAATGAGGGTTAAAATGAATGGAGCCACTTGTCTGGGAACCAATTGTCTTATCTCCTGCGTTCCAACACTCGACAGTGTCCACATCATCAATGCAGGATTTAATTCGGTAAAATTTCAGGTCTTCGATTCAGATACATCGGTACATGAATGGCTGATGAGGCTCACACAATACGGAATGCAAACAGGTGAATGGCTCAGTCTGACAAACAATCCACACACCATAACCGGAACCTTACCCAGTGTGAACGACTATGAAATTCAGGTGAAATCAATTTGTGATGCTCCTTTTTCTGCCAATTATGTGACCGCCCGTGTCTTTTCAACGCCGTACTCCTTTTGCGGAACTTTGTTCAAAGATGATGGAGGAGATGATATGTATCTTGGATTGAATCGTCGGTATACCTTTTACCCGGACGACAGTAGCCGACGGGTATCGGCTGCTTTTTCTTTTCTGGATTTGCATCCGACTGATACACTTTTCGCGTATGACGGACCATCCGTTTCTTCGCCGCTATTAGGAACCTACATCGGTTTTGGACTTCCCCTTCCGACCTTGGTTTCTTCGGATCCAACCGGTGCCCTCACATTTGATTTCCGGACAGACAATAATTTCAATACCACCTGGTTTGGTTGGAATGCCAACATTACCTGCGTTCTTCCTACGAATCTTGAGAATGTCATTCCGGAAATTCCGGTTCAGTTTTATCCGAATCCAACTTCCGGAAAAGGAATTCTGGTATTTCCCGAAAACATGATCGGCTCAGCATTTTACATCTTCAATTCTTTAGGAATGAATATCCGATCTGGTATTGCCACAGACAAAGAAATGCGATTGGACCTTCATACTTTCCCGGACGGTATCTATTGGATTCAATCAGCAAAAACCGGAACGCCTCTCCGGATTTCCGTCCAGAAATAATCTGCCCATGAACAACCGAATCCGCCTGATATTCCTATTTCTTGTTGGATTCAACCTGTCAACAATTGCAGGAGGAAAAGGACTGACGGTCTACATTTTCCTTTCCGAAACCTGCCCCATCTGCCAGAGCGTAACCATTGAACTGAAAAAACTCCATCAACAATTCAGTCCACTCCAGGTAGAGTTTATCGGCTTGTTTCCGGACGGTATCTTATCCGATGCGCAAACCCGGGTGGAATTCGGCAAAAAATACGGACTGTCCTTTCCTTTGCGGTCCGATTCAGGACAGGTGCTCACCCGAAAATTCCATGCGGAAATCACACCCGAAGTTGTGGTGGTGGACAACGTAACCGAAACGATTCTGTACCGTGGAAAAGTGGACAATTCGTTCGCTTCTCTGGGCAAAAGGCGCACCGTTGTCACCGAACATTACCTCCGTACGGCTCTTGAAAGTTGGATGGCAGGAAAAAAGATTTTACTTTCGGAAACTCAACCCGTTGGCTGCATCATTCAAAAAAAGTAATCCGCATGAAAAGACTATTTACGTTCTCCTTTTTTCTGCT